>Ga0209517_10001361_pt1 | contig 37368 bp, 42 predicted proteins | sample PeaSoiMetSII2010_FD_187695 | JGI IMG/M metagenome (GOLD analysis project Ga0209517, IMG submission 187695) | Peat soil microbial communities from Weissenstadt, Germany - SII-2010 (SPAdes) (version 2) | ecosystem: Environmental > Terrestrial > Soil > Wetlands > Peat | place: Germany... | reverse complement strand
GATGCGGGTAACAATCCGGCCCAGAAGACTCAGGCGGCGCTCGAGCATTTGCAGGAGCACCCCCACGGTCGCGGCCAGCAGCGCCCACTGAATGATGCTCCACTTGCGCTTCCACGCCGTCTGCAAGCCATCATTTAAGACTGCATGGCCGCCGGCGAGTCGATCCGACGCGATGCTGACGAGCGCGACGTTGAAGTAGATGCCAACCCCATACGTGACGAAGTAAAACAGAAAGACGAACGGCAGCAACTGGTGACCCAGCGCTTTTTGCTGGGCTACATCATGCAGTGGCATTGCTGGAAGCACTACTGCGATCGCGGCTGCACTGCAAATTATTAAGGTCGCCGCCAGACAGTAGAGCGCCGACATGACCGGCAGCCAGAGAAGTTCTTTGTCCGACTTCAGGATCGTGAAACTGCGCCCTAGAAGATCCCAGCTTCGGAAGAATGTCTCCATAAGGTTCTCCAGAATGCTCCACGCGCGGACCCTTGCCTGCAACCTCGCGCGTCGATCAGCATCCTACACCCCCGGAAGTTGGGTTGCGACAGAAATCTGGTTGTACCCCACTGTTCGGCCATGAATTTGGCGTAGAATGTTTTCCATGTTGCGGAGCATCGTCTATGCCGTGTTGTGCGGAACGCTTATCGTACTTCTCTCAGAACCGTCGGCCGGCCAGCAGGTCCACAACCATCCGGCTCCGGAGAAGTTGGGAACCGTTGCGTTTCCGGTAAACTGCGCGCCTGCCGTGCAGAAAGAATTTGAGCGAGCGGTCGCCTTGCTTCACTCATTTGCCTATTCCGCTGCCGAGGCTTCATTTGAGGATGTTGCGGCGCGAGACCCGAATTGCGCAATGGCGCATTGGGGCATCGCCATGACTCACTTTCATCAGCTTTGGGAGCCACCGCTCCCGCCTGAGGGGTTCAGCCTCGGCCAGCGGGAGCTCCGCCGAGCTCAAGGGAATGGCGTGGCGTCAGATCGCGAGGGCGGGCTCATCCAGGCCCTGGCTTTGGTTTACGACAACGCTGCTCCGTATCAAACTCGGATTGTGAGCTATGAAGCTGCAATGCAGAAACTGGCAGCAGCCTACCGCGACGATGCTGAAGTTCAAGTGTTCTACGCACTGGCGCTGCTGGCCGCGGCGTCACCGTTCGACAAAACACATTCGAAGCAGAAGCGGGCCGTTGACATACTGGAGCCTCTATACAGCAAATATCCGCAACGTCCTGGGATCGCACATTATCTGATCCACGCTTATGACAATGCAGAGCTTGCCGGCAGGGGAGTTGCCGTGGCCCGTGCATACGCCAAAATTGCGCCTTCGGCTCCGCACGCATTGCACATGCCTTCTCATATCTTCACGCGGCTCGGCATGTGGAGCGATTCCGTTGCGTCGAACCGTGCGGCGAGAGCGGCCGCGCATGAACAGGGCGACACTGGCGAAGAGCTGCACGCGATGGATTACCTCGTCTATGCCTATCTGCAGGAGGGCCGCGACCGGGAAGCTGCCGAAGTTATCCAAGAGCTCAGGCAGATGCAGAATCTGAAAGAGCGTGATTTCAAAGCGGCGTACGCATCCACGGCGATGCCCGTTCGCTATGCAGTTGAACGGCATCAATGGGCAGAGGCCGCTCGCATCGAGTCGCCGCAAGGTGCGCCGCCTCATGTCGTCGCAGTTGCAGTCTGGGCCCGGGCGTTCGGTCTGGCGAGGAGCGGGCGTTCCGCGGAGGTGCGCCCTGAAATCGACAGGCTGCACGAGCTGGAACGGCAACTCCAGGCTTCCGGCAATGGATACTGGTTACAACAAGTACGGATTCAGGCGAAGGAAGCCGTAGCGTGGCTGGCGCAGGCGAAAGGGAGGTCGGACGACGCGGAGCGCCTGCTTCGCGATGCTGCGGACGAAGAGGACGCGGTAGAGAAACTGCCCGTTACGCCTGGCCCGATCATCCCGGCGAGAGAACAGCTCGGAGACCTGCTGCTCGAACGGCACCAGCCCGATCAGGCAGCCAAAGAGTTTCAGAAAGCTCTGGCGAGTACGCCGAACCGGCGCGGCTCGCTCGATGGACTGTCGCGCGCCACCGGCCGGAGTCGAAGCATGTGAATCGACCTCCGAAGCCGTCGCCCACTGGCATTGCTGGGCCGAAGCTCACTGCTGGCGTTCTACGCACAACCGCAGCGCCCTCGCGAGAAGTACGCAGGGCCACATTTATTCGAAATCCTGTTGGAAATCTGCAAGGAATTCCGCTCGGCGCTGACTATCTAGGTGAGGAACAAATCAAGAGGAGAGATGGACGGGACAGAAAGTCAGGACGAGCTCTACCAGAAGGTCGCGCAGGAGTATGGAGAAGCTCTCGCCCGGATGGTTTGGGCCTACGAAGCTGATCCGGAACTGCGTCGGGACCTCTCCCAGGAAATCCATCTCGCTTTGTGGCGCAGCTTGGCAAAGTTCAATGGGCGGTGCTCGCTTCGAACCTGGATCTACCGGGTTGCGCACAACGTGGCAACGTCGCACATCGTCCGCCAGGCCCGGGGCAAGAGTGTAGGGACGTTCCTGACCCTGGAAGAGGCGGAGGCTCAAGCCGGTCTCGAAGACGTTGAACATTCCGCCGACCGTGCCCAGGCGCTCAGCCGATTATTCGCGCTCATCCAGCAGCTCGATCTGCTCGACCGCCAGGTGATCATGGCGTATCTGGAAGGGCTGGACGCGGAATCGATTGCGGAAATCACGGGCCTCTCCGCGGCGAATGTCTGGAGCAAAATTCACCGCATTAAGACCTTGCTGGTCCGCCGGTTTCATCGAGGAGTCCGAAATGCCGTGTGACGAGTTACCCGATGATCTGATGCTCCCCTGGAAGGAGGCTGGAATGAACGGACAGGTGTTTTCGCCCAATCAGCTTCGTGCGGAGGCAGAGAAAATGCGGGCTAAGATGCGCAGACTCTACCTCGTCGTCAGCGTTGGTTTCTCGACTGCCGTAGCAAGCTACGCTATCATCATTTTCAGCTTTCACTATTTCCACAATCCTTTAATGCTAATTGGGTCAAGCTTGTCGCTCGTCGGTTTTGGATATTTGGTGATCGACGCTCTGGTAAAGCGGGCCCGCGCTTTGCCTGACCTGGGCGAAACCGACGGACTTCGCTTCTATCGCACCGAACTGGAACGGAAGCGCGACTGGATGCGCGGGATTGGGTGGCGTTTGCCTATAGTTGGGGTTGCTATGTTCCTTGTCGACCTTGGTCTCATCCAGTTACTGCTCAAAACTTCAGGATTCCTCGCTGGGATCAGCTTGTCCTGGGGGGTGTTCGTGCTGGGGCTCTGCGCAGTCTGGGTACCAGTGAGAAACAGCAGGATGGCGCGGAAGTATCAGGAACGCATCGACGCGCTGGACTCGCCCATGAGGAGCGCCGGACGAACTGATCCGAAGGGTTAAGACGAGGAATTCACTCTGGGAACATGACTCGAGAAGCTGCCCGTAACGCCTGGCCCGATCATCCCGGCGCGAGAACAGCTCGCAGACCTCCTGCTGCAGCAGCACCAACCCGATCAGGCAGTCAAAGAGTTTCAGAACGCACTGGCAAGTGCGCCGGGCCGGCGCGGCTCGCTCGATGGACTGTCGCGCGCCACCGGGCCGGAGTCGAAGCATGTGAATCGACCTCCGAAGCCATCGCGCCCTGGCACTTCTGGGCCGCCCAAGCTCACTGCTGCTGATCTACGCGCACCCGCCGACACCGAAAAAGGTTGGGCGTCTCACCACCCGCCGCCGAGTCCGTTAGCTGCGCTCCTTTCGAAGGAGAAGTCCGAAGACAAGAAAATGAGTCACGAGCAGGGACGGCACAATGGCCGTCGGGAGGAAGAACGCCGCTCCGAGAGTCCCAGGTTGAATCTGGGCGTGCGGCCCCGAGTAAAACGCAAATAACAGATCACCGGCGCCCCAGATGTTGAATATCCATACGGCCACAAGGGCCCAGGATGCGCGTTTCGCCAAGGCTATGGTCGCTGCGATGGCTAAGATCCCCGCGACGAAATCGCCGTACGCGGCTGGAACCGCGAACGCCGCGGGCAACCCGGGCGAGACTACGCCAGGAACCAGAAGACTCAGTCCGAGGAACCGAATGAACATGTGGGGAGCCACCAGCGAAACCAGGGCCTGATCTCGATCCCTGGCCCGAAGCCATGGCCATGCATAGAGCTTGGCAATGACCAAACAACTCACCATACTCATAAGCGCACTGAACGCAAATATTATGCGGACATCCATGAATCGCCTCCTCGAGCCGCGCCACCACCCGCCGGGGGCGGCTCTCCTCTCTTGGTAAAGCTCTGACCGCACCGGACCCTAAGCCGCCCCGCGCGTTTGCGCGTTCAATCGCTCCAGTCTGGGCCGAAGGATCTCCGCGCGGCCCTCAAAGGTGGTGAGGGGAGTCACGTCGGTTTCGGTTCGGGGCCATATAGGCAGGCTTGTAATCAAAGCGTCAACTTCTCGTGCCGACTCAACCTCTACGATGAGCGCAAGCCCAATCGTCCCGCTCACGGCCCCGCCCGCGAGAATCTTTTTCTCATCTTGCAGCTTCTTGCATAGCTCCAGCGTGGGGAAAATGTACCGCTCGATAAAAGCTGCACCCTCTTCGGGGGTGGTTGGACGACCAGGAGCGACCAATTTCATTTGGACTAGATATTGCATTTGTTATGCTCCTTTTCTTGTAATCCTTTCGCCTCTCTCATATAGATGTATATACATCTATAAGGGTTCAAAAAAATTAGGCTCTCTTCGCCGCCTCGATCATATGGACCAAGCTGGCCTCCGCCTGTTCCCACCGGGAATCGCCCAGGCTCTTTCTAAGACGCTGCTGAGCGCGCTCCCAGTGGGGCCGGGCCTGGTTGAATTGCCTGTGGCCCGCGGGAGTCAATTGAAAATGGCGCTCGCGCCGGTCCTCGCCTGGAAGACTGCGCACCCACCCCTTTCCTACGAGCAGCCTCAGCGTACGGGTCAAAGTCGTGCTGTCCATCGCAAGCAGGTCACCCAGGCGACCCTGCGGGATCCTGCCGGCGAGCGCCAAAGCCTGGAGGAGGGTAAACTGCGTAGCGCGCATTCCGGCGTTTCGCAGCTCGTAGTCGTACAATTGCGTCACGACACGCGATGCCCGGCGGATGTTGGCACACGCACAAGGAAGTACCCTTTGCGTCGGGTTGATTGTCACATTATATGTATATACATTGACAGTGATTCTGTCAAGGCCTCCCGTGACGAGGACAAGCGAATTACCGCGCGCAGCCGCGCGTAGCCGATCGGAGGTCGGATGCGCCGGCCACTCCTTTCATAGCGTTTTCCGCCGCCATGCGCCCGAGAGATCATGAGGGCGAAACCCGTCCGAGACCTGCTGCGTTGTGGCGTAGCGGTAGAGCGCCGCGACAAATATCCCCCGAGCGGCTGAGCAGACAAGGGCGAGAAGCATCCAGTAAATCAGCATCAAAGCGAGGCCGGCAAGCATTCCTGTCTGCCCGAGCCGCGCCCCCAGCACTGGAAAAAGCAATCCCGGCAATGCCGGCACAACAGAGATCAGTCCGAAGCTGAAGCTGCCCGCAATCTCTTCGCCCCACGTCTTGCGAAATATCTCCGCCGACTCGTAAAGCGCTTCGGCGGGTCCCATGTCCTCGGCAGCGAGAATTGGCACGACGAAGAAGCTGGCGAGCGTCCAGACGTAGCCGGTGATGCGGGTAACAATCCGGCCCAGAAGACTCAGGCGGCGCTCGAGCATTTGCAGGAGCACCCCCACGGTCGCGGCCAGCAGCGCCCACTGAATGATGCTCCACTTGCGCTTCCACGCCATCTGCAAGCCATCATTCAAGACTGCATGGCCGCCGGCGAGTTGATCCGACGCGATGCTGACGAGCGCGACATTGAAGTAGATGCCAACCCCATACGTGACGACGTAAAAGAGAAAGACGAACGGCAGCAACTGTTCACCCAGCGCTTTTTGCCGGGCAACATCATGGAGTGGCATTGCTGGAAGCACTACTGCGATCGCGGCTGCGCAGCAAATTATTAATGTCGCCACCAGACAGTAGAGCGCCGACATCACGGGCAGCCAGAGGAGTTCTTTGTCCGACTTCAGGATCGCGAAACTCCGCCCAAGCAGATCCCAGCTTCGGAAGAATGTCCCCATCAGGTTCTCCTGAATGCCCCACGGCGCGCACCCCTGCCTGGAACCTCACGCGTCGATCAGCATCCTACACCCCCGAAAGTTCTGTTGCGACAGAAATTTAGTTGGGGGAGAAATGGTGGGTGGCGCCTAAGTCACGACGCGTTTTGTCGTGATCTCTGCGCCACATCTGAGTCGGAGAGGCGCAGACATGCCGAAGAGCAGCACGTCTGCTGGCCGCGTTCATGAAAGAACAAGCCGGTCTCACGCCAAGGCGCAAAGTACGCAAAGGTCGCAAAGCAAAGTGAGCACTTTCGCGTTGCGCGCCATTGCGGCTTTGCGTGAGCTATTTTAGTCTTTGCACACCTTCCGAGGCTTTCATCGGGCGACAGCGTGTTGTTCCACCACTTTACGAGCCTCGGCGGATTTCGCCCACTCACCGGCCACTTGCCGCGTGGCGACGTTGAGGCGGTTCCAGACATTGATGGTGGCGATCGCGATGATCAGGGCCGCAAGGGCGCGCTCGTCGTAGTGCCGTGCCGCTTCCTCCCAGATCTCGTCGGGCACAGGGTCCGACCGATCGCTGAGCCGGGTGACGGCCTCCGCAAGCGCCAGCGCGGCGCGTTCGGCATCCGTGAAGTAAGGCGCGTCGCGCCACGCCGCCACCGCGAACAGGCGCTCGTCGTTTTCGCCGGCCTTCCGCAGCATGCGAGCGTGCAGGTCAACGCATACGCTGCAGCCGTTAATCTGGCTCGCGCGCAGGTGCACTAGATCGATTGTCCGCGCGGGTATTCCGCTTCCCTCCACGGACTTCGCAAAGGCTTGCAGGGCCTGCATGGCATCAGGAGCGAGCATTGCTGGGTTTTTCATTCGTGCTTGCATAACGGTCAAGCTCCTGATTGGGAAGAGTTACCTCGTTCTTCCACTACCCTGACGGATCCCGAAGTGACATTGTGACATGATGACAATTTGCCCGAACGACGGGTCCATTGCTGCGAGCCCGTGGCGCTCGAACGACTGCGCCTGGCTGGTTCATTTAGGAGTTTTGGGAGATAACCCCAATCGGTGGAGGCCCTGGAAGAACGCGGCATGCGAGATACCCAGCTCACGGAGAATCACGCGGTGGCGTAACCCAGCTTGGCGCATCCCCCTGAGCCGTAAGAAATATGCGCAACGTTGTGGGTCGTGGTAAGACATCACTCCCCGCCACCCACATACCGGACAAATCTCAACTTTAGCGCGAGAACATTTGATCCCCAAGCGTTGGGTCGTCAAGAAGATCAGATTCCTGGAGACGCCGAGCCTACGCGCGATCTCGCTCGCCGGCAAGCCAGCCTTACTCAAACTCCTGAGCAGCAACTTGCGTGCGCAGACGCTTGGCGTGTGCCTCTCCATCCTGCCCTGCCATCCACACACAGGGCAAGTCGCGAGCGGCCGCTTCAGTTCCAATCGCCTGACGAGATCATGCACCTCGAGAGCAGTCATGCCGAGCCGTCTTCCAATCTTGCCTAAGCGCTCGCCGGCAAGGAACATCTCCTTAATCCGCAAGCAGCGTGGACAATGCTCTGGCTTCCGGCGACGGCTTGCATTCTTCCAGCCGCACAACTCGCAAGTCAATACATCCGCACTCATTGAAATTCCTTCCCTTACCCGCTATTCCTTTTCAAGCCCCTCCCCATCTGCACTTCCGCCAGGGCCATGGAATGTAATCCTTCGCGTCCCCCCGTGTAAAATCCTCCCCCCCCAGCATAATGCCAAATCCCCGGCGAAAAGTAACCCTCAGAATCTCCTCCGCTTAGCGGAGGACCCCTGGGGCTGACAGTTTGGCCGATTTCTTGCTTTTCTTTGGTCCTGACGGATGAAAAGAAGGCTGGAGCTTAACGAACAGCTCAGCGTCTGAGGAGGATGTTGATGACGGACACGTACCCGCTGGTCACTGACGACGAAGCATGCGCCCCTTCTACAATCTCGCTGGCTTCCGGGCGCGTAAGAGAAGCGCTGCGCCGCCTGGGCGTGACGAGCGCGGAGCCGACCTGGGACGAGGTCACTGACAGCTACCGTGCGCTCTCGCAAAAATGGCTTTACGGCCATCGCAGCCCGCAGGTGAGCGATCAACTCGCCATGGCGTATGCGGCTTATCGCTTTCTGCAATCCGCGCTCGAGCCCGCACTGCGGGATGGCCAGGGGGTGCTCGAACTCGCGGGCGAGCCGTGATTCATGGGGTGAATCGCGCTCTCATTCGAGGATGCTGAAGTCGTAGATGCGGCCGCCCGCAGCGCCCCCCGATCGGTTTTCTCCGGTGGCGCCGGCCATGGTGTTGGATTGTCCCGTGCCCATGAAAAAGCCATACTCGCCAACCGGGAGGTCAGCCTCGTGCTCAAGAGAAAGCTTGCGCCGCCCGCGCTTCGCTGCCTTCCAAGGCGTGCGAAGGCCCGCATCGCTCGAACGACTGCGCTTGGCTGGTTCATTTAGGAGTTTTGGAGGATGTTAACCCCCTTCGCCGGCGGCCATGGAAGAGGGTACCACGCGACTCATCAAGCTCACGGAAAATCACGGGCCAGGGTAATCCAGCTTCGCGCATCTGCCTGATCCCTAAGTAAAATGCGCAACGTTCTGGGCTGTGGAAAGACATCACTCCCCCCCACCCACATACCGGACAACTCTCAGCTTTAGCGGTAGAACACATCGCATTCATGCGTCGGCTCGTCAAAGAGATCAGATTCCTGGAGACGCCGAGCCTACGTGCGATCTCGCTCGCCCGCATGCCAGACGCACTCAGACTCCTGATCAGCAACTTGCGAGCGCAGACGCTCGGCGTGTGGCCAACCATCTTCCCCTGCCATCCACACACGGGGCAAGCCGTGAGCCGCTGCTTTAGTTTCAATCGCTTGACAATATCATGCACCTCGAGAGCTGTCTTGCACAGCCGTCTTCCAATCTTGCTTAGGCGCTCGCCGGCAAGGAACATCTTCTTGATCCGCAAGCAGCTTGGACACTGGTCACGCTTCCGGCGACGGCTTGCATCCTGGCAGCCGCACATCTCGCAAGTCAATACACCTGCACTCATTGAACTTCCTTTCCTTACCCGCTATTCCGTTTCAAGCCCCTCCACGGCTGCACTGCCGCCTTGACATCCTACACCAACTGCACTATTACCCGGCGTCCCAACATGGCTGCTGCCCTCTGCAGGCTGGAGAGGGTAATGTCGTTTTTCGGATCAAGCAGACGGTCAACCTGTGTCCGGCTGGTCTTCAGCAGCGCTGCCATCCGCGACTTCGATATTCTCTTCTTCTTCATGGCCTGGCCGAGTTGCCACGCGACGACCTCCTTAATCACTTGTGCTTGCCCCTCTTCAAGAATGCCCTCCTCTTTCAGGAAATCGTCGATGCTGAAACCCATGCGTTTCTTACTCATTGCTCCAACTCCTTCTGCCGCCTGAGAGCGCTGCCGGCGATCCTTTCAGCCACTCCCGCACCGGCTCCCTTCCAGCCGCAGTGCGAAAAAAGATCAGCGGGATTTTCTGTGGCTGCGGCCTGTCAAGCCTCAACCTCCTTCTACAGGGAGTGTACCTTAAAAGGTACATAAGGGCAAGCCAGTTTGATGTCGCGGCTGGCGGCGACAACCTTAACTTTTGGCGTCGATCGTCGGGAGGGCTCAAAGCGGCAGAAAACGGATTTGGTTCAATCATTCTTCTGCCTCAGAAGCGCGGTAGATTGTTACGAGATCCTCGATGGCAGACTTTAAGGCGAGCTTCTGTGGAATCAAAATGACGCCGGGGCTGGCATGCTGAGCGATGAACTGACGGAAATGTCGGGGTATTGTTCTGACATCATGTGAGACGAGTATGCGGTTCTCGCGAGCGGCTATACGGAGCACGGCCGGGTCCTGCTTCCCAACAGTACCCGCCTCGAATGCCTCGACGAAAGACACGCCGGGCTCGCGGCGTCGAACTCCGAGCACAATTGCGCGGCGCAGATTCTCATCTGCCAGAAATTGGGTTCTCATGCGGTGGCAGGCTGACGGCGTGCGCGTTCCAACCTGTCGCGCAGAGCAGGGGGGATCGGGGATTGGTCCTTCCGGGCATTCTCCCACAACTTTTCAGTTTCACTCAGATATGCTTCGATCTTCGCTCGATGTGCCAGGTAGAAGGTGATAGTCCCGTACACCTGTTCCAACGACAGGGTCGGGAACTCCTCCACGATGGTTTCCGGCGAGGCCCCGTCCAAAAACGGGTAGATTACCGATTCCAGCGACACTCGGGAGCCCATCACGTAGTAACCCCCGTTCCGCTTTTCTACATATTCCTGCGCCATGTCCACTCACTCTCCGCTCGTTCTACGAGCCAATTGTATCATGCGTGGGGCGCAGACCTGCTTTTTGAATCGGTTGTTCTCCTTAACACCTCTCCAACCGCGCCCCCGCGGCCAATGGCGGGCGGCGGCGACATTGCTTTCTAGTCGCCGGCCTCAGCATGACACCTTCGACCCACGGTTCGATATCCCTGCCCGTCGGTACAGACATACAAGACAATGTCTGCGCCGTCCGCGCTTCGTGTCCTTTCAGGGCGTGTGAAGAGCCCGCGACGCTGGAACGGCTGCGTCTCGCTGGTTCATTTAGGAGTTTTGGAGGATAACCCCAACCGGCGGAGGGCGTCATGGAACATGGCATGCGAGATACCAAGCTCGCGGACAATCACGCTCCGGGGTAACCCAGCTTCGCGCATCTTCCTGATCGGTAAGAAATATGCGCAACGTTCTGGGTTGTGGTAAGAGCTCATTCCCCGCCACCCACATACCGAACAAACCAGAACTTTAGCAGGGGGAAATTTGATTCCCAGGCGCCAGGTCGTGCGGAAGAGCAGGGCCCTGGTGATGCCCAGCTTTCGCGCCATCGCGGGCGCCGGCATGCCAGCCGTGAACAAACTCCTGGCCAGCAAGTTTCGTGCGCAGGCGCTTGGCTTATGGAACGCGATCAGGCCCTGCCATCCACACACAGGGCAAGTCGCAAAAGGGCACGGCCCCCTCAGTTCCAACCGCCTGATGACATAGGGCAGATGTTCAATAGGCATGCCGAGCCGTTTCCCAATCTCGCGTACGGCCTTGCCAGAAAGGAACATCTCTTTAATCCGCAAGCAGCGTGGACAATTGTCTGGCTTTCCGCGACGGATTGCGTCCTGCCAGCCGCACACTTCGCAAGTCGATACACCCGCACTCATTGAAATTCCTTCCCTTACCCGCTATGCCTTTTTAAGCCCCTCCACAACTGCACTGCCGCCTTGACATCCTACACCAACTCCACTATTACCCGGCGCCCCAACATGGCTGCTGCCCGCTCGAGGCTTGAGAGAGTAATGTCGTTTTTCGGATCGAGCAGACGGTCAACCTGTGTCCGGCTGGTCTTCAGCAGCGCTGCCATTCGCGACTTCGAGATTCTCTTCTTCTTCATGGCTTGGCCGAGTTGCCACGCGACGACCTCCTTGATCGCCTGTGCTTGCGCCTCTTCAAAAATGCACTCCTCTTTCAGGAAATCAACGATGCTCGAACCCATATGTTTTTTGCTCATTGCTCCAACTCCTTCCGCCGCCTGCGAGCCAAGGATAAATCTTCAGGCGCAGCCGTACAAGACCATACACGACGCGCAAGACGAGGGCGGTAACAAGCGGTTGTGTTGTCTAATCGGGGTGCTCTATACTTTACCAAGGTGGCGACCATTGACAACTGACTTGAAAGCTCATTTAATATTTCCGCTGTAAGACCATCTATCAGCCCTAGCCGCCCATTGGGGTCACGAAAGAGGAAAGCCCGGCGGCTTCCACGAAGTAAATCCCCCAGGGGAGTGATGGCAGGCATCTAGCCGAAGGAGGAGCCTTGGAAATGCACTCTTACCTTAGTCGTCTGTGCTTTTCACTCATTCCGCGCAATCCCGCCCTCGCCCTATTCGTGCTCGTCGCGCTGGCCGGGCGCAACCCCGCTTTCTGCGGCGGGCAGTATGTCGAATACGAGAACGGCTTTGTTCTTCCCGTAGGTGCAAACGTCGATCCTAATTCTTTATCGGCCATCGGGGACTTTATACTGAAAGGAAAAGGCAAGGTATTTCACCGCTCGTTAGGGGGAGTTTGGGAGGTAACTGGATTGAGTCTTTACGGGGCCAGAGTCAAGATTTCTAAGAAGACGATTCGTATATCGGGCTTCGCAGTTTATCTTGGAAACGGTGGAGTAGAATATGTGTCTGCCTTCACCGACGACCAGGCAAGCTCCGTTGCCATCCGTCGTACACGGGAGGGAGCAGGGGTCCTCGCCTTGACCATCGCAGGATCTGAATGGCTTCTCCCGTACTTTGATCTTAGTAGAGCCGCCACCAATCAGAGATACGTTTACAAAGGGCCTTTTGTAGAAGTCAAGAAGTGACTTGGCACGCAAGTGACTACGGGCTCTGGTGACATGCAGGAGTAGTACGGTATTGGGTGAGGCTATTGGCCAGAAGTGACGTACCCGCCATTAGGTTAATCGGAAAACCTTATAACCGCAGAGCCTCTAGAATGTGAAACTCTGCGCAACCATCTAGGTGACAGGAGAAAAAGTGGATCGAGAGAGCCGTTAGACACGGCGGCTGCCTAGGCGACGCTCGGTATGTCGCCCGCCTTCACCTCATCCGCGGAGAACTTCGTTACACTTACCTTCTTGTTGCTTTGAATATCGCGGAACACAACAGAATCGTAACCGTCACCTCGCATGTCCAGTAACGGATTTCTTACGCCATCCGGCAGTATCATTGCCAGGCCAGAAACGTCCGCCTTGACGTTGCATGTCGTTCCATGCACGATAAACGGATAACGCCAGCTATCCGTGTACGCCAAACGCGCCATGCTTCCCTCATGCGCCTGTACTAGAGTGAAGGTGGTCGTTCCCGAGGCGGTTGCCATGGCACCCCAAGCGCCATGCCAGCGCACTTCGAGCGACCGCGTATAGTACACCGCGCCGGAGCTTGTGTCGGTCACACGCCAGACCCTTGTTTCCGGCTTGACGTGCCTGAGAGTTCCACCCACTAAGACAAGTTCGCCGTTCCCAGCGGCAGTCTCAACTTCCAGGGTGCATCGGGACCCGGACGCTCTGGAATAATATCCCACTACCCACATAAGCAGAAACAGTCCGATGTACTTTGGGAAATACATGGGACGCATCATATCACAGGCATGGTCTTCTCGCAACCAAGGGGAAAAGGTGGGGGTGCGCGACCTGGAAGTTAGGAGCGGTGAATTTTCTTTTTTTGTGCTATAGTTCTGAGCGTATATAGATGCTCAGATAGGAGGCTCCAATGCCTGACTCTCTCTCGGTTTTAGAAGCTGACCGATCCAAGCTCCTCGAGGAGTTCTTGGGCCTGGGTGATCTGCGTCCGGGCTCGATTACCGCCGTGCTGCGCCGTTGTGGTAAGCCCACCTGCCATTGCGCGAAGCCGAACGATCCCGGCCACGATCCTCAATTCCGCCTGACCCGCCGGGTGGCGGGCAAAACCGTCACGGAAAGTTTCCCCAACCCTGCCGCCTTACGCAAAGCGCAAAAGGAGGTGGCCGAGTTCCGTCGTTTCCAGAAGCTCAGTGCGGAACTCGTGACCCTTAATGAAAGCATCTGTGCGCGTCGCCCGGTGGAGCCAGCACGGGGTGGCTGGACCGAGGCGGAAAAAAAACGGCGGCGGCTATCCATCAGGAGGTGGGGCGAGAAATAAACCAACTCCTCAGCCGTATCTTTGCTCAGCGCCATAAAGACGGGCACACGGATCTGGAGGCGATCGAAACCGCCGTGCGCTCGACCGTGCATCAGGCGGGCACCGCAGCCCTGACCGCGTTGCTGCAATTTCCAGTTCCCGCGGCCGACCCACGCACCCTGCCCTGTTCCTGTGGTCAGGCGGCCCACTACGGGGGATTACGCTCCAAACCCCTGCTCACCGTGGTGGGCAGAGTGGAGGTGTCGCGGCCCTACTATTTATGCCCAGACTGTCACGCCGGACAATTCCCCGCCGATGTCGAACTGGACATCGAGAACACGGAATTCTCTCCCGGAGTGCGCCGCATGCAGGCGCTGGTGGGCCAGGAGGCCCCCTTCGATCACGGCCGGGAGCAGATGAAAGTCTTGGCGGGCTTGGAGGTGACCGCCAAATCGGTGGAGCGCACGGCCGAGGGGATCGGAGCCGATATCGCGCAGCGCGAACAAAAGGAGAGGCAGAAAGCCCTGCAGTTAGACCTGCCGGTCGCCCGGGGCGAGCCCCTTCCCATCCTGTACGTGCAAATGGATGGGACCGGAGTCCCGGTGGTGAAGAAAGAGACGCTGGGTCGGCAAGGCAAAATCGCCGGTCAGCCGGCCCATACGCGGGAAGTCAAATTGGGGTGTGTCTTCACGCAGACGACGTGGGATAAGAAGGGCTACCCGATCCGTGCCCCCGCTTCCACGACCTATACCGGCGCCATCGAAAGCGCCGAAGAGTTCGGCCGACGCCTTTATGGGGAAGCCTGGAAACGGGGCTGGAGCCGGGCGCTCCTGCAGGTGGTGATGGGCGACGGAGCCGAATGGATTTGGAATCTGGCCACTTTGCACTTTCCGGGCGCCCTTCACATTGTCGATCTTTACCACGCTCGTCAGCATCTGTGGGAGTTGGCACGCCAACTCTACCCCAATGACCCCGCGAAGCTGAAGGCCTGGATCAAGGTTCACCAGAAGCGTCTGCTGGACAAGGGGAAAATCGAAAAGCTCGTGGGCGCGCTCCGCACCATCCAATCCAGCAACTCCGAAGTCGCGGCGAAGATTCGCACCGAGGCCGACTACTTCGCGAGGAACGCCGAGCGCATGCGCTACCCCAAGTTCCGCCGCCAACACCTCTTTGTGGGCTCGGGCGTCATCGAAGCCGGATGCAAAACCGTGGTCGCTTCTCGCCTCAAACGTTCGGGAATGTTCTGGACCACACGGGGAGCCAACTCTATCCTGGCCCTGCGCTGTGCTTATCTCAATGGCGGTTTTGAGGATTACTGGGAGAACCGGCGAGCAGCTATTGCCGCCTAACTCCAACTTCTATGTCGCGCACCCAAAAGGTGGTACTGGTTCAGTTTGCCAGAAACTACTGAATTCTGGAGATCTGTCGGAAACAAGGAATGACGCTCTGAAGACTGGGGGTATACGATGACCCAAGCACAGCGTGCCAGCAACCTCGAATACTCTGACAGTCCTTGGTGGGTTATGCACCACTCCAGTGAAAGCAAGCTAGGGGCATTTCCGATTGTCTGCTGCGTCGATGACAGCGGAACTCGGGTGGCGCATCTCGGTCGGAGAGGAGCAGACATGCCAAAGAGCGGCACGTCTGCTCCACCCGCGCTTTCGCCGCTATACGGGGACCGCCTGCTCAATCGCTTCGACGCGCCGCACGCGGACTTCGACGTCCACGCGCGCTCCGAGCCTATTGAGAATTGACATCAGGCGATCGACGGTGAAGCGGCCTAGCTTGGCGTTGCGGATCCGCGAGAAGTCGGCCACCGCAATCCCGGTGCGGCGCTGTGCCGCACGCACGCTCAGGCCTTCCCGATCGAGCACCTTGATGATCTCGGCCGCGAGGATCGCTTTGAACTGCTCGGCATCTGCGTTCGCCTGCCCGAGATCGCGAAAAACGTTCCCGCTCCCGCGCACCACTTCCTGCTTTTCAGCTTTCGTGGCAACATCTCCTTCAGCCTTTTCAACGGCTCTTGGTTGGTATCATCTGCTTTGAAAACATGCTGTCATTCTGAGCGAAGCGAAGAATCTCGCTCTGGTCCGTGATGAAGCGAGAACGAAAAAATCAGAGCGAGATTCTTCGCTTCGCTCAGAATGACAGGGTTTTATGGTTTCTGGGTGCTCGTCAGCCGGCGGGCATGACCGACTGCTCTCGTATTGGTGGAAACTGCGCAACGGAGTATGTTGTCAGATTTGACAACACATGTCAACCGAAATCCTCCCCCCAGTTCCAGTCGCGCTGCCGGCTGACTCACCCGCATTCGACGCATTTTCCGCTTGACAAGGCGATGAACCTATGATAGCCTATTATCATGGTCGTATTGAAGACATTTTGTCATAGCCGAGCACTGGGCACGACGGCGACCTTGGGAAAGCGGTCCGGAGCTGGCGCGCGACGGAAACGGGAGTCGAGAAATAATAAAAAATACTACGAACGAAGCCAGTATGTTATTGAAAACACAAGAGGCCTTTTGAAACGAAGCTAATAAGTTACTGAAAACAAAGGAGTTATTCGAGAATAGCGGAACAGAAGCTTGGAAGTAGCTAAAAACAAACGATATGGCTCTGTTGAAGGTTGCAGATTTGGCAGTTCTTGTACACAGAAACGTGCAAATCGGAGCGCAAGACCACCTAAGAACGCTCGTTTCGCGCAAAACGAAGCGGAGCTTCCGGGTGGCCAGGTGAGGCTAGGAGAGCAACCACCAGTCGTGTAGAACGCTTTCAGCCCCGAAGGGGCGACCTAGCACAGCCCAGGCCAGCGGCCTGGGTGAGAACGCCGCGCTGGCAGGCTTTTGAAGCCCTGAAGGGGCGTAATAGGGCCGGGAAGCAAGCGCAGTCGGCGAATTGGCGCAATGCTATTTCGCCCCTTCAGGGCTTGCAGCGAGGTAGAGCTCCATGACCCAGGCCTTCGGCCTGGGCTGTGCTAGGTCGCCCCTTCGGGGCTCTAGGTGGCTCGAATTTCGATTTTCCAGTTTCCAGTTTCCAGTTTCCAGTTTCCAGTTTCTAATTCTCTTCTATGGACGCCACGCCTGACCAACGCAAGACTGACGATCGTTTCTCCCAGGAAGTCCTGGAATTCCCCGCCGTGCTGGAATTACTGGGCGGGTATCTTTCCGGGCCGCTGAGCGCGCCGATTCTCGATGCGGTCGAGCCCCAAACGCGCCTGGACGCCATCCGCCGCCTGCTGGAGCAGGCGAAGGAAGCGCGCGAATACCTGCGGGAGAGTCCGCGTCCGAGCCTGGGCAGCTTGCGCGATCCGCGGCCGTTGCTCGAGAAGCTGCGCATTGAAGGCGCCGCGTTGGCGGCGCTCGAAATCTTGGCGCTGACAGAGCTGGCGCGCGCGGCGCTCGAGATGCAGCGGCTATTCCTGAAGTGCCCATTGGCGCGCCTCGACGAGTGGGCGCGCAGCCTGGCGGACTTCCGCAATCTGGTTACGGAGCTCGAAGGAAAGATCCATCCCGACGGCTCGGTGGATTCCTCCGCGAGTCCCGAACTGGCGCGGATTCGGCGCTCGATCGAGCGGCTACGCGTCGAGGTGCAGGCCGTGCTGGAGCGCCTGCTGCGCCACCTCAGCCGCGAGGGCGTGCTTCAGGACGCCGTCGTGACGCTGCGCAACGACCGCTTCGTGATTCCCGTCCGGGCGGAGGAGAAGCGCCGCGTGCAAGGCGTGGTCCACGGGGCGAGTTCGTCCGGGGCAACGGTGTTTCTCGAGCCCATGGAGACTTTGCCCCTGAACAACGAACTGGTGGAATTCCAGGACCGGGAGTTCGCCGAAATCCAACGCATCCTGGGTGAATTCAGCCGCAAGCTCCGGGAGCGGCGCGACGACTTGACTCGGGCCACTGAGATTTTGAGCGAACTTGACCTCGCCTTTGCCAAGGCGGAATTTGCCCGCCAGTACGACGCCTGCATCCCCGAATTCGGCTCGGAGCGCGCGCTCGCGCTCGAAGATGCCCGGCATCCGCTGCTCGAAAAGACGCTGCGGGCGCAGCGCAAAAGTCCCGTGCCGCTGAGCATCGAACTGAAGCCGCCCAAGATCATGATGATCGTCAGCGGGCCGAACACCGGCGGAAAGACCGTAGCCCTGAAAACGCTGGGAAGTGCTGTGCTCATGGCGCAGGCGGGCATCCCCGTGCCGGCGGCCGAGTTCAAGCTGCCGGTTTTCCGGCGGGTGCTGGCGGATATCGGGGACCAGCAGTCCATCGAAGCCAACCTGAGCACGTTTTCAGCGCACGTCCAGAACATTCAGAGGATGGCCGAGGTGGCGGGCGAAAAGGACATGGTGCTGATGGATGAGCTGGGAACCAGCACGGAGCCGAACGAAGGCGCAGCGCTGGCCGTGGCCATTCTCGAGCACTTTCGCGAGCGCGGCTCGATGACGCTCGTGACCACGCACCACTCGCGGCTGAAGGCCTACGCCGCGGAAACGCCGGAAGCGCTTAACGCAGCCATGGAGTTCGACGAGCTGACTCTCCAGCCCACTTACCGGCTGTTGAGCGGGCTGCCGGGAAAATCCAGCGCGCTGGACATTGCGCAACGCCTGGGCCTCGAAACCAGCATCGTGGATAAGGCGCGGACCTTGCTGCACCCGGCGGATGCGGAAGCGGCAGCCCTGATCGCGGGTCTGCACCAGCAAAGAGAGGAACTCGAAAAGCAAACCGGGGAGCTGGCTCAACAACGGACCGACCAGGAGGCGCGGCAACGCGAACTGGAAACCCGCCTGGAAGCGGAACACCGCCAGAAATTGAAAGACCTGGACGCGCGGCTCGAGCAGACTCTGCGCGCCAACGAGAAGCGTTGGGAGGGCCTGGTGGAGCAGCTTCGAGCCCAACTCGAAGCCGCCAAAGGGCCCAAGTCCAAGGGCCTGGAACGCAAAATGGCTTCGCTCAAGCGCGAGGTCCGGGAAGAGTGGAACGCGCAGGTCCTGGAAGCAATCGGCGGCCCCGCCCCGGCGACCGTCGAGCCCGCCGCGGACAGGCCCTTGGCCGTGGGCGACCAGGTGCAAGTGGCCAACCTATCCTCTCCCGGCACGGTCATGGCGTTTCCCGATGACGAACAGGTCGACATTGCCGTCGGGCACTTGCACATGCGCCTCGAGCGCAGCGAGGTGCGGCGGATCGTCCACGGCGGAACCGGCGCGGCGATACCGGCCATGGCCGCCCGGCGTGGCGACGCGGCCCCGGCGGAACTCAACGTGATCGGCGACACGGCTGATGTGGCCCGCGAACGTGTCGACAAGTTCCTTGACGAAGCCTACATGGCGGCACGCTTCCGGCTGCGCGTGATCCATGGGTTCGGCAAAGGCATCCTCCGCAAGACCCTGCACGAAATGTTCGCTTCGCACCCGCACGTCGAGAAGTTCTACCTCGCTCCCCCTCACGAAGGCGGCGCAGGGGCCACGATCGTGGAACTGAAAAGCTAGGGACTGGGGGCTGGGGACTAGGGTCTGGAGACTGGAAACTGAGGACTGGGGAACAGGGACGTGCGGCTGACGGTTACGGGTGGACCGCGGAACAAATGAGGCAAGCTGAAATGCGAGGTTTTGCCAACTCCTAGTCCCCAGCCCCTAGGCCCTGTCTCGCCGGTTCTTCCCCGAGCGCAGGCAGGCGCGCACAGTTTTCAGCAGCTCATCCGACTGGATCGGCTTATTCAGATACTCGGTAGCCCCGGCGTTCATGGCCGCCAGGTACGTATCAACCTCCCCATAGGCGGTGAGGATGATGACGGGGAGGGTGCTTCCGCTCCCGCGGAGCGATTCAAGGAAATTCAGGCCGTCGCATTCCGGCATCCGGAGATCGGAGATCACCAAGTCAAACTGTGCGCTTTTCAGTAGTTCCAATGCGTCGCATGCCCCTGCCGCTGAGGTGACCAGGAAATTTTCACCCGACAGGATGCGTGCCAGCACCCTCAAAAAGTGCGGGTCGTCATCGACGACGAGTATTCGCCCCGTGAGTTCCACACTGGGAGAATTCTGGCCATCTCGTGCAATCTGAATCCAATCTTGGTCATTGGCCTGTTTCAACATGTAAGCTTGGACTCCACCGAATCTCGAAAACTGCGAGATGGACGAGTCTTACGACTCATCCGCGATGCGAGCACGTAGCGCGCCAATCTCAGCTCAGTTTGCAGCGTGGTGAAAACGAAGTACTTGAACGACAGTCTGTCACCCCATTTCCGGCTTTATGGCCTGGAAATAGGCCTCCTGTCTAGGCATGCGGCGAGAGGGCGAGTGCAGCCTATTCGGCCGCCCGCGCCGGAGGGACGACTGCCCTAGCTATGCGAATCGCGTGGAGGCAGCCAGCGATGCCGGTAACCCGAGTAACGGGTCGGACGACGCTGCACCCGCAGGCAGCGGGTTATTCGTGCTCCGCACGGGAGACACGATGAGTTGGCAGGGTTCCTCTTCACGGGGCGAGAAGAGGCTGACTAAATACGAGACAACGCGGCCAAAGCCGCAAACCTTGCTTCCAATTCCACAAGCTGCAATCACTCACGAAGATCTTCGCCGCATGGGCCGGGGAATTTGTGTTCCACGTCGTGGAAAGCTCCCACGGCCATTGCTTGGGATAATATTATGCGGCGCGAATTACGGAACCGACATTCTCTTTCTTGCCCAGTCTGCGACGGATCGTGCGGGGGTTAATGTGCAGCAATTGAGCTGCGCGCAGCCGATTGCCCCTTGTCTGCTGAAGGACAGTGCGGATGATGGTGTCGTGCAGATCCTTCATGCGAGTGCCGAGAGTGAACGCGATGGTAAAAGTCGGCTGGATTTCCACGGGCATAGCCTCGCCGGCGGCAGTGACGGTCTTGGACGCTGAGGTTATTTCTTTGACAACAATTTCGTTTGCACTGCGATTGATTGGAATGGTCTTCATTAACGCCTCCTCGAATATAAGCACCAAAACGGTGGCTGTCCTTTTTGTCTGCATTTTTGATGCCCTCGGGGAGATTTCCGAAGTTGTTGACGAATTTGGGCGTCGCTGTCTTCTGATTCCGAAAAAAGTGACAAATTGAGTTTGTTCACGCATTCTCGTGCGACTTTTGCCCCAAGTTTCCATAGGGATAGCCGACGGAGGACTCCGCAACCCCGCAATTGCGAGTGAAGTCCGTACGTATTTTCAATCGATTAGGGAATTAGGACATTTTCTTCCTCACTGGCACCCCAAATGCCCCTCTCTTCGTTCTCAGCGGCAGGCTATCCGCGAATTGAATGGGCTTCCAGCAGGAGTAAATAGTGGCAAAGCAACAGACAATACTCGACGAGCTTCTGAGGTTCCTCAGTTCTTTGGAATGCGGTTTGGTCTTATTGGGGTCACTGGGAACGGCAGTCATCATCGGAACCATGATCCTGCAGCGACCCATGACTCAAGAAGGGCAAATCGAGCAGGTTTATGCTCCCCAGACCGTCCGGCTCTTAAATGCCCTGGGCTTGTTCGACGTGTTCCATACCTGGTGGTTCATTCTGCTCTTGGGCTTACTGGGGGCCAATATCACGCTGGCATCTCTGGAGCGTTTTCCCCAAGTCTGGAGATTGTTCGTCCGGCCACACATCCTGGCGGACGAATGGTATGTGCGCCAACTGCCTTTTCGGAAGGAAATACCGCTGGGCTTCCATACGCCTGCCGAGGCCCTTGCCCTCGCCAAGTCAACACTCAGCGATCTGGGCTACCGGCCAAAGCCGAAAAGCCTGGAAAAAGGCACGCTCTATGTGGAGAAGCACCGTGCAGCCCGTTTGGCGCCCTATATCGTCCACGCCAGCCTGCTGATTATTTTCGCGGGCGCTATCATTGATGGCTTATGGGGGTTTAAAGGCTTCGTGAACTTGACTCCCGGGGCGCGCGCACAGTCCGTTGAAGCCTTAACTACCCCAGGCGCACCGCATAACCTGGGATTCACTCTGCGGTGCGACGGCGTGGGCATGGAACGGTATACCGACGGCTCGCCCAAGCAGTACTGGAGCCAATTGGCTGTGGAAGAAAGCGGCCGCGAGGTCGTCCGGAAGACAATCTATGTCAATGATCCGCTCACCTTTAAAGGGGTGCGGTTCTTCCAGGCGAGCTATGCTCCAACCGGTACGCCTGGCAAGCTAGTCTTCGACGCCAGTTGGGCCGGGCCGGATGGAAGCCAGCACCCTGCGCAGCGGATCAGCCTGCAACCCGGCAGACCGGCTCGCCTGGGTGATTCCGGCGCGACGGTGGAATTGACGGAGTTCGTCCCCGATTTCGTCTTGGAGGGTAATCAGATATCTTCTCGATCCGACGAGCCTCGCAACCCCGCGATCGAGTTGTCGGTGACGTCACCAGGCGGGAAGCAGGCGGAAGTGTGGATCTTTCCCAAAGCTCCGCAAATGGCTCCGCCTAATCAATCAGGAATCAATTTCCAGCTTCGGGATCTGGAGATGGAGTACATGACCGGGCTGCAAGTCGCGCGCGAGCCTGGCCAGAACCTGATCTGGGGCGGGTGCCTGTTGCTGACCGCAGGCCTGATGATGGCCCTCTATATGTCGCACGTGCGCCTCTGGGGCGTCGTAGGACGCGATCGAAAGGGGCAGCCTGTCCTTTTGCTGGGGGGACAGCCCAGCAAGTATCGCGAGAGCTTTGAAAGGCGTTTTAACGAATTAACCGGAGAACTGGAGGCGGTTTTCGCCTCGGAGCAGGTTGAGATCAAGCAGGCGATCCCGGCATAGAAAGCGTGGTCCGTGGTCAGTTGTCAGTCGTCCGTTGTCCGTTGCCAATTGTGGGAAGCGGCCTGAGCGGCTTTTGCTTCGTAGTCTAGCGCAATGCCCATTACTAGTCGACGATCTTGATTACCGGCAACGGACAACTGACCACGGACAACTGACCACGGACGGAGGAGATGAACCATGTCGAAAGTTCTGACAGCCTATGTCGATGACCACCGCAGCAGTAACGCCGGCAGTTGGATCCTTCTGAGCGTTAGCGTGGCGGTGCTGGTGGTGATAGCCGTTTCGGTTCCGCATCTGATTGGGCACGCGGGGTGGGCCGGCGGCGAGAAGTTTCTCTATCTCGCCTTGGTTGGATATCTGGGAGCCACGGCGCTGCATATTGCTTCGTTGGCCGTTCGCCAATCGAACCTGCAGGCGGGCGCCGAAGCCTTGACCCGCGGCAGCCTTCTGTTGCACACCGTGGCCATCGCGGCGCGCTGGGTCACCGCTGGGCATGCCCCGCTTTCGGGCATCTACGAAATGGTGCTGGTCTTCTCCTGGGCTGTGGTGGTCTTGCACGAGGTGGCGGAGTGGAAGTTCGATATCCCGTTTCTGGGCGCGATAACTATGCCGGTAGCCACCCTGGCGATAATTCTGCTGCAAGTGCTGCCGGGCGAAATCCGGCCCCTGGTTCCGGCGCTGCAGAGCACCTGGTTGCAGATTCACGTTACCCTTGCGATGCTGAGTTACGCAGGCTTCACGATTTCTTTCGCCCTGGCGCTGCTCTTCCTCATTAAAGACAGGGTCAGCGCGCGCGCGTTCCTCAGTTGGACTTGCGTACTGATCGCGGCGATTTACGGAGCGGTGGTCCTGAGTTCGGTGGACAGCAGCTTTGCCTTTCTTCTCCCCGCTTGGGATGCTGCGGCTCAGGAGAAGGTCATGGTGGCCCCAAAGGAGCCGCTGCTGGTTTCCATTTCGGCCCTGGGTTGGCCGTTTGTAATTGTGCTGGCGCTCGCGACAGCAGCCCTGATCTTCAACTTGGCCGGCTCATATGGCGAGAAGCCGGGTCAGTGGGAAAACTGGGCCAAGCGGCTTTTCCTGGCCTCGATCTTTGGGCAGGCTCTGGCTTTTGTGCTGCTCCTGGTGAAGGTCAACTCCGGACCCTATTTCATTCCTCAAGTGGGGCAGAGTTTTGGCGTGCACCTGGCGGCCAGCCCCTTCCTGCTGGCGGGGATTGTCTGCGGGCTGTTTGCTTCCGTGGCGTGGGAAGTGCTGAACGGGAAATACGAGTCGATCGCCAATTCCCTGCCCCAGCGGGATACGCTCGACGCGCTGATCTACAAAACTGTTGCCGTTTCTTTCCCCTTGCTAACCCTCATGATCATCGCGGGCGCCTACTGGGCGAACCGGACATGGGGCACCTATTGGAGCTGGGACCCCAAGGAAGATTGGGCGCTGATCACTTGGCTGACTTACGCCGGTTATCTGCATATGCGGCTAACGCGCGGCTGGCGGGGGCGTCGCTCCGCTTACTTCGCGATCGTCGGATTCGCCATCGTGATGTTCACCTTCTTTGGGGTTACATACCTGTTGCCAGGACTGCACGCCTACGCTTAGAGCCGGAATTCGCAAATGGAAACTGGAAAATAGAAACTGGAAAATGGAAAACTAAGAGTCGAGCTGTCATCCTGAGCGAAGCGAAGGATCCCCACAGTTGCTTGGGTTTAACGATTTGCGAACCACTGCAGAGATCCTTCGCTTCGCTCAGGATGACAGGTTGGGCGGTTGGCTCTGCCTGTCAGTGCTACGAAAAACTGAAAAAGTCAGAAGCTCTCAGGATGACGGGCTTCCGGTTTTCGTGCAGCCTACCCTCCCGCCCATTGGTATAGGTTAGACCACAGCCGGCGGTTTCATCAGTCCGTAAGTCGGCGGAGCCGGGTGAGGGGATCTCATGCCGGCGGCTGCGCATCACTTCGCTGGTTTCCCCGTCACTGTCGCCACGCGAAATTTCTTATAATCGCTGAATTTTGAGGCGTAGTCGCCGAGGGCACTCGAGAGAAGCAACAGGCGAGCGGAGAAGTGAGCATCAACATAGGATGGCAGCCAAACCTCGCCGTTGGTCCTGGCTTGCTCCATCACCAGCGAGGATCCCTTGTGAATGGACGCCAGGAGGCCCCCCGCAAGCTTGAAGGAGTCGCTGAGGTGTGCTTCCAAGCGCACCACCTGGCGAGCCTGGTCGTCCACCCACAGAGCCCCCACCAGCTTGTGTAAGAGGTCCTCCGTCCTGTTCCGCGGCTTGTAGGCCGGATTGGGTGCAAAATCGAAGACAATCACTTCCTGCCGGCGGAACTCTTCCCAATGTGGATGCGTGAAGTTCGATACCCGCAGGACCGTAGAGACATCGATTTTCTCTTTCTTATTTGTCCCGTCCTCACCTCCCGCTGCTTTCTTTTGGTCATACTCCCGGATACGCTTTTCGATGTGGTTGTCTTCCTTCTTCTGCTGGTCGGCAGTTAGAGGCTTTCCATCCTTCTTTACCTCCCGCCGCACGAGCTGCCCGCCCAAGTAAAAATCCATGTATTCCTTGGCGATAGTCTTCTTCACTTTGCCGTCTTTGTCGAGCTCACGCACTTCCTCGTCTTCCGTGCAACTGTACTGGTCTACCAGACTCTCGAGTTGCTTCTGATTCTCCTGAACATCGCTCAGCAACTGCTTGATATCAGGCAGGGGCCGGTGGATCATGTTGTCCTGCTGGGCGGTGAGGGTAGGCAGCAGCAGGAATGTCCATGGGAGCGCCAGCAAGGCACGGAACACGCGAGAGTCGAACCGACAGTTGACCATTGAACAGTCCCTCGATCAGTTTACTGTATAACGGCCCCGCTATGGAGGTCGTCCGTAGCAGGTCGATCGGCGGTGGCAGAACGCACTCACCCATCCAGCGGTGGCCAATCCAGGCGTGATTTCGGGGTACAATGGCAGGACATGGTTCGTAAGGGGTAGGAGAGATTCGACAAAGGAGGTTTTGGTTCTATGGACTTGCAATACCCGATCGGAAAGTTCCAATGGGGAGGAGCCAGTACGGACGAACAGAGGCAGCAGTTCATCGCTCAAATCGAAAAGGCGCCGGCACAGCTCCGCCACGCCGTGGCAGGGCTAACGCAGGAGCAGGTGGACACCCCTTACCGTCCGGAAGGCTGGACGGTGCGGCAAGTGGTGCACCATCTCCCCGATAGTCATATGAACACCTACATCCGTTTCCGGCTAGCCTTGACGGAAGATGAGCCGACTATTAAACCGTACGACCAGGAGCGCTGGGCGGCCCTCGAGGACGCACGCACCGCGCCCCTCGAACTTTCCCTCACCCTGCTCGAGTCGTTGCATTCGCGATGGGTGCTGCTGTTGCGGTCCCTCCAGGCTCGGGATTTTGCGCGCACCTTGCGGCACCCCGAGGTGGGGGTGTTGACCTTGGACAAATACCTTGGGATGGTCGCCTGGCACGGCCGGCACCACATCGCGCACATCACGTCTTTGCGTGAGCGAAAGGGATGGAAGTAATACATCGTAGGGGCGGTTCGCGAACCGCCCCTACTCGGACACGAAAAACCTTTCGGGCTTTCTGGCCACACGCCCCGCCCTGTGCTAAAATTGGAGCCTTAGCAGGCTGCTTAGAAACGCTTGCGGTTGTCATCGGTACGAACCGCAGGCAGTCCTGGTTGAAACGAGGGAAGGATCTCAGTAGTTCCTTTATCGCTACAGCGACAGAGGCTCTTCTCTCGGCTCAGAATGACGGTTGGCAAATGCTCTGGAGCAACCCGTTAGGTCTGCGGGAAGGATAAGTCAAGACTTTGAACTCGGGCCCGGTAAAGCGCGTCTTCAGGTTTCCCCCGAGCTTTGGGCAGAACTTGGTGGTTTTGGTCACTGCCGTGGCGGGGATCATCCTGCTCATGGCGCTGGAGTGGCTGCGCCATGGCTCGAGCTTCCAACTTGGGCTGGGCATAGCGTTGCTCGCCGCATTGTGCGCCGCTGCGGGCATGCTCATTTACCAGGAGCGCCGGTCCTGGGCGCTGCTCAAGGAACTGCGGACAGCAATCAGAAGAATTGCCCCGAACTACTTTACGCTCACTATGCCGCTGCACCTCCAAGGTGGCTCGAGCGGCCTGGAGAGTGAGATCCGCGGGCTGGCTACCCGATGGAAGGATTTTTGCGATCATTGCCATGGGGCTCATGACGCCGAAATGCTACAGGCCGAGCATCTGGCCACGATGGGAGAACTTGCCGCCGGGGTGGCGCATGAGATTCGTAATCCCTTAGCCGGGATCGCCGGCGCTATCGAGATCATCACGAAAGACTTCCCCAAGGACCACCCGGACCGGGAAGTGCTGGAGGATTTGAGGCAGGAGGTGCGGCGAATCGAGAAGGTCTTGAATGACATGCTCGCCTATGCGAAGCCCAAGCCTCCACAGTTCGGACGCGCTGACTTGAAGGATACTTTTGCTCGAACCCTGCACCTCGCCCGGCAGCAGACGGGATTAAGACACATCGAGTTCTCCGTTCAGGTCCCCCCGGACCTTCCAGCCTTTCGCATGGATTCAGAACAACTTCACCAAGTCCTTTTGAACCTGGTTCTGAACGGTATGCAGGCCATTGAAGGCGAAGGCAGGATCACGATGGCTGCCAAAGTCGATGCTCCCGGCGGGCCAAGCCAGGACGATTCGGTGGAAATCTCGGTCAGTGATACCGGCGCAGGCATTCCCCCTGAATCCCTGGAGCGCATCTTCCGGCCGTTCTACACCACCAAGCGCGGAGGCACGGGGTTGGGTCTGTCGCTCTGCCGGCGGATCATTCGCCAGCATGGCGGCACGTTAACCGTGGAAAGCAAGATGGGAAAAGGCAGCCGGTTCATCATCCGCTTGCCCTTGCGCGAGACAGTCGAGGAACCCAAAGAGGTCTATGCCCAGTGAGAAGGTCCTGATCGTCGACGACGAGAAACTGATTCGCTGGTCCGTGCGTCGACAACTCGAGGAGTGGGGCTACACAGCTCTCGAGGCCGAATCCGGCACGGGGGGACTGTCGCAGATCCGCGCCGAGTCGCCCGATCTGATCCTGCTCGACGTGCGTCTGCCCGACCTCAGCGGTATTGAGGTGCTGCGCGAGATCAAACAGAACAACCTTTCCATTCCGGTTATTATGATAACCGGAGATCCCCAGCTTGATGATATCAAGACGGCGATCAAGCTGGGCGCTTTGGATTTCATCAAGAAGCCCCTGGACTTTGACGAGCTGCAGGTTACCCTGGCGAACGCCATCGACCGCTCGATGTTGCGCTCCGAGCGCGATGGCCTGCGGGAAGAAGTTCGCAAGCGTTCCGGTTACCACGAGGTGGTGGGCAAATCGCCGCGCATGCTGGAACTGATGAACTTTGTGCGTAAGGTCGCGGCGAGTGAAGCCTCCACGGTGCTCATACAGGGCGAGAGCGGCACCGGCAAGGACCTGGTGGCCAAGGCGATCCACTACGACAGCGTGCGCGCCGACAAGCCGTTCGTGCCGATCAACTGCTCGGCGATCCCGGAAACCTTGATGGAAGCCGAGCTGTTCGGCCATGAACGCGGGGCGTTCACCGACGCCAAAGCGCAGAAAAAGGGCCTCTTTGAGGTCGCCGACGGCGGGACGTTGTTTCTCGATGAAATCGGCGAATTGTCGACTTATCTCCAGGCAAAGCTATTGCGAGTTCTAGAAGATCAGACCATCCGGCGCATCGGCGGAGTGAAAGACCTGGGTGTGGATGTGCGGGTCATCGCGGCCTCGAACCGCGATCTCGAACAAGGCGTCCGGGAGGGCACGTTCCGCCAGGACCTTTTCTACCGCCTCAGCGTCATTCCGATTTTCATTCCTCCTCTGCGACACCGGAAGGAGGATGTTCTTCCGCTCGTCGACTTCTTCATCGAGCGTTACAACTTCCGCTTTCGAAAGAGCATCCGGGGCATCACGCAGGAAGCTCGTAACCTGCTGCTGGCTCATGACTGGCCTGGAAACGTCCGTGAATTGAAGAACGCCGTTGAGCGGGCCATGATTCTGGAGGATGCCGATTACATCCGCCCCACCTATTTACCGATTCAAGTCACGGGCCAATCGCAGAGTTTTGAGGCCCTTCCGCCCGCGGTTATCGCTGACTGCGTGTCGGCAGACCCGCAACCCCTTGTGACCACCACCACCTCCTCCTGGCGGCCGCTCTCCTCCGGGCGGATGATTCCTGTCCTCGAACTGCCACGGCAGGGGACCTCTCTGGAAGAAGTGGAGCGGGAGTTGGTCGGCCTGGCGCTGAAGCAAACGGGCGGGAACCAAACCCACGCTGCTAAACTTCTGGATATTTCCCGCGACGCGCTTCGCTACAAGATGAAGAAGTTCGGCTTTGACGCCGACAACGAATGATAGAGGATCGATAACTATGGGACTGATCCAGGACGCGGATGCCGTCGAAATCCGCAAGAGACTTGGAGAGGTTGTAAACCCCGTAACCATCGTCCACTTCACACAGGAGTTGAACCTGGAGTTGGGCGCTGAAACCTTGCAGCTTATGAAAGAACTCGCCCCACTTTCCGACAAGCTTTCACTTCAGGTCTTCAACTTCCAACTCGACAAAGAAAAAGTGGCGCAGTACGGAGTGGATAAGGTTCCTGCAACCGTCATTCAGAACAGCAAGGACTACGGCATTCGGTTTTACGGCTTGCCGGCCGGCTACGAGTTTTCCAGCTTACTCGATGCTATTGTTGCGGTTTCGAAGGGGGATTCCGGTCTCTTCCCCGCGAGCCGAACGAAGTTGGCCCGATTGAGCTCCCCCCTCCACCTGGAAGTCTTCGTCACTCCCACCTGACCACACTGTCCGCGGGCCGTGCGCCTCGCCTGTCAGTTCGCTATCGAGAATGACAACGTCCGTGCAGACGCCATCGAGGCTACGGAGTTTCCAGAATGGACGGCCAGATATCGCGTCCACGCCGTTCCCAAAACCATGGTCAACGGAAGCTTCTCGATCGAAGGGTCCTTGCCGGAGGAGCGTTTCCTGGATGAAATCTTGCGGACGGTAGATGGCATGCAGGATAAGCCGTAGGTGGTATGTAGTATGTGGTATGTGGGGAAGACGCGCGGCTGGGATGTGGTCGTCGCAGTCCCCACATACGACCTACCACATACCTCCTACCCGTTTTAATACTTCAGGACGGCGTGCAGGTCATACTTGGCGAGTTTCCCACGCCCCTTGAGGAAAGCGAGCTCAATTAGAAATCCTAGACCGGCGACCGTCCCGCCGAGCGACTCGATAAGCTGCGCAACTGCCGCCGCCGTCCCACCTGTGGCCAGCAGATCATCAATGATCAATACGTCCTGTCCCTGACTGATGGCGTCGCGGTGGATTTCGAGTGAGTCGGCGCCGTACTCAAGGTTGTACGTAGCACACGCCGTAGCGGCCGGAAGCTTCTTGGGTTTCCGCACAGGAACGAATCCGGCGTTGAGGCGATAGGCCACCATCGGCGCAAAGATGAAGCCCCGAGCCTCGATGCCCACCACGCTATCGACCTTGCGCCCGACAAAGCAGTTGGCCAGCGCATCGACGGCGGAATGAAGCCCCACGGGGTCCTTCAGCAAAGTGGTGATGTCGTAAAAAAGAATGCCGGGCTTGGGGAAGTCCGGAACTTCACGAATCAAGCTCTTCAGGTCCACCAGAGTTCCTCCGGAAAGAAGTTGACAGTCGACAGTTTACAGTCGACAGTCCACAGCAAAGGCAGACTGTCGAAGGTACGAAAGAGTGCGGTAATCTGTCAACTGTCGCCATTGGCTTTCGACTGTTGACTGTCCACTGTCGACTGTCAACTCTGCCCCTCAGCCTTCGATCATGAAACGCACATAGCGCTTGTCTACATTTTCATCGGATTCTCTGACGCCGGAAACGCGCGCGGCGCCAGGCCCCTCCGCCAACCGAAGCTTGAGTTGCTCCAGTGAGGCGGCGTCGCCGATGGCGTAAACTTCCACGGTTCCGTCCCATAGGTTCTTGACATAGCCACTGATGCCAAGTTGTCCTGCCCATCGCTCGACAAAGAACCGGAAGCCGACCCCTTGCACTCGTCCGGAGATCACATATTTCTTAGCTAGTCTTTTCGTTGTTTTGTTCATGGCAAGCAAGCAATAAGCCGCGCGGTGTCATTCCGAGCGAAGATTCCATGATCCTTCGGCTCACCACTTGGCATGAAAATGATTCCCCTCCTTGATAAGGAGCGGTTAGGGGTGGTTGTCGTTCGCTGACCGTCCCACCCGCCACCCCTGCCCCTCCTCCCGCTGAGGAGGGGAGTCATTTTCAGGGCAGCGAGGAATCTCGCCCTGACCCTTTCGTCGCGATCTAATCGACACAGGGCAAGATTCCTCGCTTCGCTCGGAATGACAGGTATTGGCGGCAGCCCTTACACTCCCCTATGATCTCGTGACTTATGGATCCCAGCTTTTGACTCCTGACTTCTGAGGACTTCCGCCAGCCTCGCGGGGTAGTTGGTGATGATACCATCAACGCCCTCAGTGATCTTCCGTTCCATTCGGGCCGGCTGGTCGACGGTCCAAGGAAAAACCGGAATCGAATGCTTGTGCGCGCGGCGGATAAATCCTCGTGACGCAATCGCCCAGTGCGGAAGGACGGCATTCCCTGCCAGAGATCTCACCCGGCGGATGGCGAGAAGAGACCGGGAAACGTCCAACCCCAGGAAGATAGGCCGGTTAAGTTGTTGGACCCGAAGAAGGCTCGCGAAGTCAAACGAAACTATGGTCACGAGCCGGCCGACTCGTTGTTGTTCGATTTCGTCCATCACCTTGGCCTCGATGCCAGGATAAGCTCTCTTGCCCCGCTTGATCTCGATAAAGGCAAGCGCCTTGCGAGCTCGAACCCACGCCAACACCTCGGAAAGCAGCGGGATCCTGGCGCCTACGTAGACTTGCCGCGCTTTTTCCGGAAAGCGCCGGTTGAACCACGAGCCGGCGTCCAGTTTGCGAAGCACATTCGCCCGATGCTCGCCGACCCAGCCGCTGCCCGAGGTGGTACGGTTCAGGCGCGGGTCGTGAATGACCATCGCAATGCCGTCCGAAGAAAGGTGGACGTCGAACTCGATTCCGCTTGCGCCCTGCCTCAGCGCCAGATTGAAAGCCGCCAGAGTATTCTCCGGGGCTTCACCGCTCGCCCCGCGGTGAGCGATGTTCAGCGGCGGCCAGACGAGTGGCCCGACGGCCTCACCCCCGCCAGCGATCCGAGCGTGCGTGAGCATATTAGAGAATGTCATACCGAACGATCAACGCCACCGCGTCAGCCCGCACGGCTTCGCCCCGTCCCACCGCGTCCACGCCCTCGCCGGTCTTGGCTTTCACGCTGACTTGGCCGGCGTTCAACCCCAGGGCCTCAGCCAATTTCTCTTGCATGCGGGGGATATGAGCGGAGAGTTTGGGACGTTCGAGGCCAACGGTTGCGTCAATGTTCACAATCGCGTAACCGGCGTTTCGCAGGAGATCGCGAACCTGACGGAGGAAAACGAGGCTGGAAACGCCACGCCATGTGGGAGAAGTGTTGGGAAAGTGCCGGCCAATATCGCCCAGCGCGGCAGCGCCGAGCAGCGCATCGCATATCGCATGCGCCAGCGCGTCGCCGTCCGAGTGGCCCGCCGGACCTTTCGCGAAGGGAACATGTACGCCACCCAGAACGAGCTTGCGGCCCGCGATAAGCCGGTGCAAGTCATTCCCCAGGCCAGTGCGAAGGGAACTCACCTCTCGGGGCTTCCCTGACTGCTTTGAGGTTTTCATCCTGCGGCTTCCTGCCGGTCGCGTTCTTGCGCGAGGTAAAGGCGGGCAAGGGGTAAGTCCGAGGGTTTAGTGATTTTGATGTTGCGGTCCGAGCCCATGATCACGGTTACGTTGTAGCCCAGCCGTTCTGCAAGGCTCGAGTCATCGGTCCCGTGAAACCCGTCGGCCGCAGCACGGGCGTAAGCCTCACGGATTATCGGATACCGGAATGCCTGGGGGGTTTGCGCCAGCACGATCCGTTCCCGAGGGATGGACCCCAGGATCAGGTGGCGCTGCACTTGCTTCACCGTATCCACGCTGGGAATGCCCAGGATCGCGGCGCCCTCCTGGCGTGCCGCGGCGATCACGCGCGGGATCATCTCGAGCTCGATGAAGGGCCGCACGGCGTCATGTACCAGCACCACTTCCGTATCCGCGGGAACCTGCTCCAGGCAGCGCGCCACGGTCTCCTGCCGCGACGGGCCGCCTTCCACCAAGCGCACGGGCCTGGCCAGGCACCCGCGCTCGATTTCGTTTTGGGCGCGCTCGGTATCTTCCGCCCGCAGGCCGAGTAAAATCTCGTCAACCGCTTCGCAGGCCACGAATTTCCGTAGGGTGTGAACGAAGATCGGGACGCCCTCGAGCGACAGGAACTGCTTGGGTGTGGGGCTCCCCATTCGTACCCCCCACCCCGCAGCGGGAATGATGGCGACAACGCTCATGACGCAGCCCAGGAGTCAGATGTCGAGTTTCAGAGTCTATTGATGAACCGGCTCCACGGCCACCGGTTTTCGATCCTCGAACTTTCCAAAAATCATCTTGCCCGCGGTGGTTTGCAGCACGCTGGTCACGGCGATATCAATGGTCTTGGAAATCATCCGCTTGGCGTTATCCACCACCACCATTGTGCCGTCGTCAAGGTAGGCGACTCCCTGGTTATACTCCTTCCCTTCCTTGAGGATAAACACCCGCATCGCCTCCCCGGGGAGCACGACAGGCTTCAAAGCATTGGCCAGTTCGTTAATGTTCAGCACCGGCACGCCCTGAAGTTGGGATACCTTGTTCAGGTTGAAGTCGTTGGTAACGATTTTCGCCTCATACTGCTTGGCCAGCTCGATGAGTTTCATATCCACTTCCCTCATCTGCGGGAAGTCTTCCTCGACGATCTGAACTTGGATAGTCCCCATCTTCTGCATGCGTTGCAGAATGTCCAGGCCTCGCCGGCCGCGATTGCGCTTCAGTTGGTCGGAAGAGTCAGCCACCAACTGCAGCTCCCGGAGGACGAATTGCGGAACGATCAGTGTCCCGTCAATAAACCCCGTCTCGCAGACGTCGGCCACGCGCCCGTCGATGATGACGCTCGTATCCAGTACCTTGAAGTTCCTTCTCGGTTTCGACTCGTTGCTGAACAGGCCACCCAGGGCGGAAAGGTTCAGCAGATCACCCTTGTTGGCGCCCAGTACCAATCCGACATAGGCCATGAGCAGTAGTAAAGTCACCTCGAGAAAGGAGAGGTTGACCTTCTCGAGTGACGTTACGCTCAACATGTAGCTGATCATGAGCGCCCCGAGAATTCCGAAGATCGATCCTGCGGCGGCTCCGATCAGGCGTTTGAGGCTGGCTTTCTCCAGCCGCATCTCAAAGAAGATGAAAAACAATCCCAGGCAGGCACCCAAGAGCGCGGCAAGAGGCTTGGACAGGCCGAATGGATGCAGTTGGAATGACGCCGCGATGATGATGATTACGAAGATTGTACGAATTCCCGCCATTTCCCAGGCCATTTACTTTGACTCCCTTTCGGGACCCAATAAACTCTATGTAAATGAAAACTTTGGTTCCCATAAATTCACACAGTCCCACTTAATATATCATTGTACGCTATTCTGGCCAAAATCGTTTTCAACCACCCTTAGCGCCCCGATCTGACTCGTAAGGATGGCCCTTGGGCCGGCAGCCGCCGGTTCGCCGCCTTGGTGAGGAGGGACTAGGGCTGCGCCAAGATCCCAATGAACCGGCGCGCGGCAAGTCCAATTCAGACAACCCTTAACGACTCTGGCGCGACTTAATGACGATGGGTGTCCCCAAAAACCCGAATCGCTCGCGAATGCGATTTTCCAGGAACCTTTCAAATGAGAAGTGGAATTTTCCCGGGCGGTTGGTAAAGGCTACAAAGACAGGTGGGGCGACTCCGCCTTGGGTCAGATAATAGATTCGCGTGGGTCTTCCGGACGGGCTGGAGGCCCGCTCGAAGTCGAGCTCTTTCAGGAATTGGTTCATTTCCGCCGTGGGCACTCGCAGCTTGCGCGCTTCAGCAACTTCCACAATCGTCTTAAGCAGATTACCCAGCCGCTGGCCACGCAGGGCGGAAATGAAGAGGATGGGCGCGTAGTCAAGGAACTTCATCCGCCGCCTGATCGCCTGAACATAATCCTTCGTGGTCCCATTGACCAAGTCCCATTTATTGACCACGATGATGACCGAACGCCGGCTTTCGTGCGCGTACCCCCCGATGTGCGCGTCGAGTGCTGTAACGCCCTCCGGTCCGTCGATGATGAGTAGCGCCACATCAGAGCGCTCCAGGTGTTTACGCGCCTGAATCACGCTAAGCTTCTCTGCCAGCAGATCGGTTTTGCCTTTGCGCCGAATCCCAGCCGTGTCGATTAGCCGGAAGCGCCGGCCATCGCGCTCGAATTCCGCGTCCACGGCGTCGCGCGTGGTGCCGGGCAGCGGGGAAACAATCGAGCGTTCCTGATCGAGAAAGCTATTCAGGAGCGTGGACTTACCCACGTTGGGCCGGCCGATGATGCCGACACGGATGGGTTGGTCGCCCAGCGGCGACACGGGCGCCGCGGTCGTCCCGACGGCCGGCTCCGCGGACTCGTTGTTAACTCCCTCCTGTGAGGCTGGAAAATCCTTGGTAACATGTTCGAGCAGATCGTCGACGCCCAGCCCATGTTCAGCGGAAAGGGGGAAGATGTCGGGAACCCCCAGGCGGTGGAATTCCGCCGCCAAGGGCGAATGCTGGGCCATGTCGACCTTATTCACGGCCAGGGCGAGCGGCTTCCCGGAGCGGCGCAACAGATGCACCAGTTCCTCGTCAAGCGGCACGATTCCCTGCCGGGCATCCACCACCATGATGAGCTGGGAGGCTTCTTCAATGGCCACCTGGGCTTGGCGCAGAATCTCAGTGGCAATGAGGTCTTTTTCGAAGGGGATCATTCCCCCGGTATCGACCACCTCAAACGGCTTTCCCATCCACTCAGCAGGAGCGTAGAGCCGGTCGCGCGTCATGCCCGGCTCGTCTCCCACTAGCGCCCGCCGGTGCCCGCAAATGCGGTTGAACAACGTGGACTTGCCCACATTAGGCCGGCCGATGATCGCCACCCGAGGGAGTTGAGGCACGAGAAAAGTCCAAAGCCGGAAGTCTGAAGTCTAAAGAGTAAAGTCTAACACATTGATCCCTAACAAACCTTACCGTGACCTGTCCCCAGCCCCCTCTGACACCACCCCCCAAGGAGCGACCCGACGTAGCGCAGGCCGACAGCCTGAACGTAGCTGATTGTGAAATTTGCCCCGTGCCCTTGAAGGTGCGAAAAATCAGCCGCCTGTCATCCTGAGTCCTTCGCTTGTCATTCTGAGCGAAGCGAAGAATCTCCGTAGTTCGCTCAGGATAAACTCCGCGAAGGATCTCCGCAGTTTCCCCTGGTTAAATGACTTGCGAAGAACTACAGAGATCCTTCGCTCCGCTCAGGATGACACCTTCCGAATTTCTTCACACGCTCGCTCGCTGTGGGCGAGCACGACCCGGTCGGTCAGTATTCGCGGGTGGTTACGATGCCCGGTTGCGGCACAGGATATCTGCCGTTGGCATCGGCAAGCAATGGGGCTGCGGAATCCATCGTGAACTTGTCCACGTCCGGCGCCATTTCATGATCGCATTGCAGCATTTCGTCCAAGGTGATTTCCCGGCCGGTGTGAGCGGCCATGCGGCCCAGATTGGACACAAGACTAGCCTCGACACCCCGTTTCGTCTCGTTGTAGGTCTTATCATCCCGAACCGCGTCCACTAAGTCATTCCATTCGTTTTGATAAGGGTCGAGTTCGTCCGGTTTCACCTGGGATTCCCAGATCATGTCAGCGGCCGTCGCGGGAGTCCGATAAAGGCTCGAGGGCTGCCCGCAGTCACCGTGCTTGGAAGCGACCGCCATCCCCTTCGAGCCGTGCAGGTAGCTCGCATAGATTTCCTCGCAGCCCGCGATCGTACGCCCGTCGAAGAAGAATTTTGTGCCGTCGGAATACGTGTATTCCACAGAATACGTATCGAAGTTTTGGTCCACGTAAGCGATTCCCTCGGGGCTCAGCTTATAGTGGCGGCCGCCCAGGGCCTGGGCCTTCACCGGCCACTCATTTTTCATCCATCCCAGGTGGTCGACGATGTGGATATAGAAGTCGTTGAAGCAGCCGCCGCTGGCCCAGATGAAGCTGTGGAAGCGCTGCACCTGGTAGAGTAGATCGGTGATCCCGGCAGGTTTGGGTAGCGAAGAGAAATATCCTCCGGGCCCATGCATCCGGTAGCCGCGCTCGAGAATGATCTGGCCGATCGCGCCGTCATGGACGCGATTGGCCAGTTCCTGGAGCGAGCGGCTGTGCCGCGACATCAATCCCACGCCCACCTTGAGATTCTTGGCCGAGGAATCCTGGGCAAGCTTGAACATGCGTCGGCTGGAGGGGCCATCCACGGTGACCGGCTTCTCCATGAAGACGTTGATGTTCTTCTCGATGGCATAGGTGAAATGCACCCAGCGGAACGCGGGTGGCGTGGCGAAGATGGCGATATCTCCCGGCTTCAAACAGTCCATTGCCTTCTTATAGGCGTCAAAGCCGATGAATTGGCGATCGCGCGGCACGTCCATCTGGCTCGCGAACTTCTGGTTCAATCTCGCGTAGGTCTGATCGAGGCGCGCCGGGAAGACGTCCGCCATGGCCACGAGCTTGATTGGACCACGCTTTACG
>Ga0209517_10001360_pt1 | contig 37371 bp, 24 predicted proteins | sample PeaSoiMetSII2010_FD_187695 | JGI IMG/M metagenome (GOLD analysis project Ga0209517, IMG submission 187695) | Peat soil microbial communities from Weissenstadt, Germany - SII-2010 (SPAdes) (version 2) | ecosystem: Environmental > Terrestrial > Soil > Wetlands > Peat | place: Germany... | reverse complement strand
TCAGAAACTCCAGGAATTGCGTCACGCTTTCTTTCCAAAGCTTGGCGTTCCAGACGATGGGTTTCATGCGCCCATGCTAAGTCATACGAAGGAGAATTGCAAGAGCTACATAACATAGTAATACTAGAAGCTGTTTCAAAACCTCCTCTACCCGATTGCAACAGGGACGGCCGCCTGCGCGTGAAAGCGTGCTCCCCGCAGGGGAGCAAAATGAGTAGCCGGGGGTGAAACCCCCGGACCAAGGCCCCACACTCCGCCTTCGGCACCCCTCTCCCCGCAGGCGGGGAGAGGGGAAAGGGGATGAGGGGGCGACGTTTCCGGGGGCGTTGCCCCCGGCTACTCACATTCAGCCCCTGCGGGGCTGAGTCCTCGAGCAGTCGCGGGGATGCTGGGCGGCATTCAGTAATCTACCCCCTGCCTGGCGGTTTTGAAACAGCTTGTAGAATCACATCTTCTCGGCAGTCTCCGCTTATTTCAGTTGGTGCGCCAATTTGATGGCGCAAGGCGAGCCCAAAAGGATCCGACGATGGGTTATCTGCTTGTAATTGCCGCCGGCATTCTGCAAGGCGCTTTCGTGCTGCCGATGAAGTCCACTAAGAAGTGGGCTTGGGAAAACACCTGGCTTGTCTTTTCCACCGCAGGTTATCTGATTTGGCCCTGGCTGCTCGCGCTCTTGACCATTCCTCACCCCTTCACGGTTCTGGCCAACACTTCCGTGCGCTCTTTGGCTTTGGTGGAGCTGTTTGGGCTTGGATGGGGGATTGGAGCCATCACCTTTGGATTGGGTGTAAGTAGACTGGGTATGGCCTTGGCACTTACTATAATCGTCGGGCTTGCCGCAACTGCCGGAGCACTCATCCCCATGGTCGTGTTGACCCCTGAGAAGTTGGCCCAGCCTCAAGGCTTACTGATGCTCGCCTCCCTGTCGCTCGTTCTGATCGGGCTTGGCCTGAGTTCCTGGGGCGGCAAACTCCGGGAACCCGAGCAGAGTTCCAAGAGCGACCCCGCGCAGAGTTCTTTCGCTGTCGGCCTGGCAATCTGCGTCGCTGCCGGGCTTCTCTCTGCCTGCGGGAACCTGGCCTTCGCTTTCGGCGCAGAATCCATACGCAGGGCTATCGAGCAGGGCGCGGCAGAGTCCATGGCGGGTAACTCCCTCCTGGCGCCACTCACCGTGCCGATCTTTATTTGCAATGCTGCTTACTGCGTATGGCTTATAAGAAAAAATAAGACTGGAGGGTTACTCCTCTTGCAGGGCACGCGCCACTACTGGGCTCTGGCGGCATTAATGGGGTTTCTGTGGCTGGGCGGCTTTTCTCTATACGCGCCCGGCATCCGGCATCTGGGCGCTTTGGGAATCTCGGTGGGTTGGGCCATTATGATGTCCACCATGGTCATTACCGCAAACATCCTGGGCTTCATAACGGGGGAGTGGAAGGGCGCGAGCCGCAAGGCCTACAGCTTGGGCGTGGCGGGCGTGGCCATTCTGATCGTGGCGATTGGTGTTGTAGGTTACGCAAATCAGTTGTGACTCCCTCTGTCCCGCCCAGCTCAAGGGAGAGGGCGCGCAGTGACGATTCACATCAGCCCGTCACGTCTTTCGGGCTGACGACTCGACCCTCATCCATGGAACGGTATTGCGCGAATACAATCTGAAGAGTCTTTAGGTTATCCTCCCCACTGGTCAGAGGTTCGGAGTCATCCTCGATAGCTCGTTGAAGTGATGCCATCGGCCCTACGAACGCGTCTGGAATCCACAGGTAGTCATGGCGCGTCGAGTGCCAGTAACCTGGGTTCTTCTTGGACATGAATTCGAGGGTGTCCGGACGGCCCGTCGGGTAATTGTACATGAGCCCGATGGTCCCCTTAATAACTCCTTCTGTGCCTTCGAACCGGAAAATCGCGTAACGGTCGTCCTGCCAGACTCCGTGATTTACATCGATGAGCACACGCAAGCCGGAATCATATTCCCATACGCTAAGCGTCCGGGTTTCCGCCTCCGTCGCTTCTTCCGGCATGCGGCTTCCACTAGAGAATACTCGGTCCGGCACCCCCAAGAGAAAACGCAGCGAGTCGACGTAGTGGATGCTGTGATACAGCACCTCGAGATGCTTCCCGGCATACATCGAGTGCCATGCCGCCCAGTTCGTAAGGCAATGAACTTGAATGGTCGCGTAGGTCGCGAGCCCCAGCCATCCCTGGCGGATCAGTTCATGAGTTCCGCGGATGCCGGCATCCCACCGCATCTGCTGGTTGACGGCCATTTTAACTTTCGCTTCTTTGGCCAATTGCACGAGGCGAGCCGCCGTTCCATAATCGATTGAAAGCGGCTTCTGGCAAAGAAAATGCCTGCCGGCTCCCATGACTTGCTCGGCGATGGGGGGGACTTCCCAAGGGTAAACGGCGATGTCGACAACTTCAATATCGGAATCACGGAGCAATTCTTCGAGAGTGCTGTAAACCTTTGAAACCTTGTGCGTGGCCGCTGTCTGTTCGGCTCGAACCCGGTCCATATCCATGATGCCTACGACCTTGAACCCTGCTTTGTTGTAGGCGGGCAAATGAGCAAAATTGACGACTCCTCCGGCACCGACGATGCCAATACCGTGATCCCTGCGGCGTGGCATTTCGGGTTTAAGGTTAAGGTCGGGGCAAGGGCTGGACATGGTCCTCCTCCGCGGGTGGGTCAGTTCATTCGATGTATGTAGCGTGAATATTCAATGCTATCACAGGTAGTTGTAGAGGGCGCGGGGCGCGGGATCTCAAAGCATCAAAGCCAATTCGGACATAGAAGCAGTGAAAAAATCGTCTGTCATTCTGAGCGAAGCGAAGAATCTGCTTTTATCTTTTTGAAAACAAACAACTGCAGATTCTTCGCTTCGCTCAGAATGACAGGGACTTGGTGATTTTTTCACACGTTCATAATACCGTTCACCTCGCCAGGCAAGGACCGTCACGAGATCACGCCAAAGTTCTCGGCGGTTACTACTTGGGATTTGCCGCGTTTCTTAAGACGAAGCCCGCGTCCGCCCAGTCGGCCAAATTGAGCACACTCCGGCTGCCTGCATCGGTGACCGTCAGGTTGAGCACCCGGCTGCCGGGAGGAATCTTCACGTCAAAACGCCACGGCTCTTGCGAAAACCGCATCAAGGGACTTTCGGCGACCATCTCGCCGTCAATGAAGAGGCGAAATTGGATGCTCGGCTGCTGCGCAAACAGTTCGCCCATGCCTCCCTCGCGGGGCTTGCTGGGGACCGTATCAACAAACAGGCCATAGTCGGCTGGCGGCGCTTGCCGCAAGTTTCCATCAACACCGACTCGCGCCACAAAACGGTCGTACTCCGGCTTCAACCCATAGCGGATGTTGCCGGGCGCCCGCATACCTACACCCTTCTGGTAGGTGCGTCCGCGCATCAAGAGTTTCTTGCCCTCGAAGGATCGGTTTAATACCGGGTGCCAGGAGCTGTACCAATACGGGTAGTTCTCCTTCATCGATTCAATCTGATCCAGATAGACGTCGGGCTGAGGAGGCACGGGACCCAGGCGCGCGTAGAAGCCGCGACCTTCAAGAGACACTTTCTGCCCGTGGCGAAACGCAGCCGTCCGCAAGGTGGTTGTTTCCCTGAGGTGAAACGGCTTCTCATAGATCTTCGATGTGGCACTCGGGGCGCTGCCGTCAAGCGTGTAACGGATCTCAGCGTCTTTCAGCAAGGGACACGTCAACGTCACCAAGGTGGTTTCTTCGAAGAAATAAGGGCGCTCCACAGTGCCCCAGGGCACTAGACGAACGGAATCGACCACCCAGTCGCTTTTCCAAAGTCCGATCTTCCTCATTTCGTCAACAAAGTTGATGGTTGGAATACCCGCTTTTTCCAGGTCACTATCGGTTTGGGCCGTGCCGTCGTCAGGCGTGTACGGGCGCCGCGGGTCATAGAGGGTGATGGCGTCATTGAGATCACGCGCCAGGACGCAGTCCAGACCCGCCTCGTACATGGACTTGAGGGCCTCAGGCCTGCCGAACAAGCATACGTTGGTATGAAGACCCATGTAGATGATGTAGTCCAAACCCTTGTGCTTAAGGATGGAGTAAGTTTCCTGCCGACCGCTGACGATCAGGTCTTTCGAGTCAATGACAAGGCCAGGGGCAATTCCATCCGCGCCGTAATTGATTTCGCAGGAGATGCCCGGCCCGCACATGCACGTGCTGCCTCCGCCCGGCGCCGTGAAATTGGCCACGAGCTTTCGCAGTTCGGGTACCTCTATGAGAGGGACAGCCGCCGCCCATTCGCGCTGGGGCGTCCCCGCATACATGCTCGCCACCTCCGTCGGCGCCCACATCACCTGCATGCCGAGCTTGCGAGCACACTCCAATGCCCGGTTCCACCGAGGCGCCATGGATGCGACCCTTTGGCAGGCTGTCATGCACCAGTGAAAGTTCCAGGGGTCAATAATGATGACAGCCGTCTTTGATGGGTCGATTGTCTTCTTCGCGAGCGTGGGCGCGCCTGTCCGCGGGTCGCGCGTCTGCTGCTCGAGCACAAGAACGCGCTCGGCAGCCCGCAACTTCACGCCAAGGACCACGAGGAAGAACACCGCCACCCTGGCCGGAATGCGCGTGCGACTATTCATAGTTGTTCCCCTCCATCCAAGAGAGCAAGGATTGTGCTGCCTGTGTGTCCATGCCGACGAAGCTGCCCACGCGCGGCGGCGCGTGGCTCTCCTGCTGAATCTAAATCGCCGACTGGCACCAAGGTCTGCCAACCGCATGGGTGCGACGATTTAAGGAGTTCTATTTCTCACCTGGCGAAAGATGCGGGGTATTTTGTCCTGTGCCCACCTCTTTCAGAGCGTTGCTCGCCTCTGCATAATCTGGTTTAAGTGCGATAGCTTTCTGGAATTCACTGGTGGCTCCCCGGACGTCACCACTGAATTGCATGGCACGGCCGAGGTTGAGGTGAAACTCCGGATTGTCAGGCTGCGACTTCAACGCGGTGCGAAACTCGTTAATCGCCTCCTGGTAATTCCCCTCGGCAGCCAATACCAGCCCCAGATTATAATAGGCGATTGTGTAACCTGGTTTCAGCAGGATAGCCTTCCGCAGCTTCTCCCCAGCTGAAACCAGTTCGTGCTTCCGGAGCAAATCCACTGCGTCGTTATTGAGGTTTCTTGCTTGAGAATCTACTTCAGTCTGATGCTGTAGCTTTTGTGACTCCTGGAACTCGGCGTCCGCGTTGTGCGTGTCGCCTTTGAGCGCTAAGGCCCGACCCAAAAGGTAATGTGCGCGCGCAGAGGCGGGCGTCAATTCGACCGCGCGGTTAAGCTCCTCAATAGCCGAGTCCAGCTTTTTCTGCTTTAAATAGAAGGTACCCAGCTCAAGCCTTGCTTCGGCATAGTCGGATTTAAGTTTCACGGCATTCTGCATTGCTGTGATCGCCTCAGAAGCCTCGCCCGACTGCTGTAGCAGCATTCCCATGGCGTAATAAGCCTCGGGATAATTCGGTCGGAGCCGAATGGCTGCCTGAAATTGATCAATGGCTCTTGGAAAATCGAGCGTACTCGCTAAGACGTCTCCGAGTGCTTTGTGTGCCTCCGCAAAATCAGGGTTGAATCTGAGGGCTTGGTCGAATTGCACACGTGCCTCTAAAATATCAGTCTTTTGGGGACCCTTAGCGAGCAGCAAGCCTAGTTCGTAATGTGCTGGTGCATAATCTGGTCTTAGCTGGAGTGTTTGCAATAGCTCGCGTCGGGCTTCTTCCAGGTTGCCCTCATTCATGAATATCTTGGCCAGATTAAAATTGGCTTCGTAAGCTCGCGGGTTCAGTCGCAAGGTTTCCTGGAATTCCCGAGCAGCACCAACATCGTCGCCACTCATCCGTAAAGCGATGCCTAACCCTAAATGGGAGATCGCTGAGGTTGGCTCTGCATTCAAAACAGCTCGGAACTCACGTGCGGCTGAGGCGAAGTTTTGTTGCTTTAGATCGAACTCAGCCCTTCGCTGTTCCTGCGCAACTTGCTCTCCGCCACTCTGCGGGAACCCGGTGAAGGCAAATGCTGTTCCAAGCCCTACCGTAAAGGTAAGAACTAATCGGCCGAGGAACCTTTGCAAGCATCTCATGTCGAGGCCGTCCCCTACCCTGCTCAGCTAGAGACAGTCAGCAATTTACGATCAGTGTACACTTCCGTCTCCACTGGAGTCTACAGATCGAATTGAGTCGTCGATTATTTAACTGCTAACCACAGGTTGAGCCATTTAGGCCAGGTCGGGAAACAACAGGATTTCTTCGAGTTTCAGCCAGGCGGCGACGGAGTTTATCACGACGGAGTTTATCATCTTGACAGCATCCCAAGGGCATGATAGAAATTGTGCTGTTCAGGGTCTGATATATCAGTACAGCGATTGCATCAGCAAAAGGAGGTCCGATGGCACGCCTACTCGCCAGAAAGTTGGCCGCTATGGCTTCTGTCGTGACAGGGGCCATTTTCTCGTTTCTTCTCTTGGTTTCGGTGGTTAACGCTCAAATCGATGTTGGAACTCTAATCGGGGTCGTGAGTGATCCGTCCGGGGCGGTGGTTCCTACGGCTGATATCGTAGTCACCAGTTCAGCTACTGCAGCGGAGTGGCATGCTACCGCCGACGACCGCGGCGGTTTTACAGTGCCCAATCTGCCGCCGGGAGTTTATGCAGTTAGGGTTACCAAGACCGGCTTTTCCACCGGCATGACTAACAACGTTCAGATTCTGGTGAACCAAACAACGAAGTTAAATGTCGTGCTTAATGTGGGCAGCACTAAGCAGGTTGTCGAGGTTACCGGGGCACCCCCGGTGGTCGAGACTGGAACAAGCACACTTGGCACGGTCATTGAGAGTAAGCCGGTTGTTGATTTACCTCTCAATGGAAGACAGTTCACCCAGTTATTGGCTTTGACACCAGGCGCGTCGCCTACCAAATTAGGCCAGGTCACCTCCGATGCGCCCATCTCGGGAGGCTTTTTCCCTTCCTTTAACGGCCAAACAAGCCGCAGCAACGTGTTCTTTATTGATGGCGCGTATGACAGCGACCCGTTCTTCTCAGGATTCACCTACAGCCCGTCGGTCGACGCCATTCAAGAATTCAAGGAACTTTCGCACAGCGATCAGAGCGAGTATGGTCTCGCTCAGGGCGCCGTGGTCAACGTCGTCACCAAGTCCGGATCAAACGCGCTGCATGGTAGCCTCTGGGAGTTCCTGCGCAACGATAACGTGGATGCTCGCAATTTCTTTCAAAGCTCAATTCTGCCGTATCATCAGAACCAGTTCGGAGCGACGGCAGGGGGGCGCATCGTTCGCGACAAGCTGTTTTTCTTCGGCAACTATGAAGGATACCGTTCTATTTTAGGTAACACGATCTTTTCCTCAGTTCCCACCGCGGCGGAAAGAGGAGGCGATCTGTCGAGCTTGTCGACTCCGATCTACAATCCTTACACGACCGCAGCCGACCCCGCCAATCCCGGCCAGTCTAATCGACAGCTTTTTCCCGGCAACGTGATCCCGCAAAAGATGCTGGATCCTGGAGTCCAACTCTTTTTGAATGATGAGATCCCGCTTCCCAATTATCCTGGCACATTTCCAAACTATGTAAATGATCAGCCGATTACCACAAATCAAGACCAAGAAAGCGGCCGGATCGACTACGTTCTAAACAGCTCGAACACGATTTTCGGAAGGTTTAGCCACACGTATACTAAGAAGCTTTCCCCTGACGACTTCGCCAATGACCCGTTCGTGCTATCCTGGCCAGGCTGGAATATGATTGGCCACTGGACGCACACTCTGAGTCCTTCGTCCATCCTCCACTTGTCAATGGGCTTCGACCGGTTTACATACGACCAGACGGTCCCACCTCTCCCCATCGAAGCTACGGTGGTAGACCAGGGAGGTTTTGCTGCGGGGTACCCACCCCACTTTGCCGACACGCCGTATATCGAAATGCCGATAATGAATACCTCCGGTTGGTTTAGCACTTTTCGTGGATATGGACCCGAGGGTCCGTACAACGTGTGGCAAGCCAATGCGGACTATACGAAGGTTAAGGGCGCGCATACGCTGAAGATGGGCATGTCTTACCTCCATATGGCTGGTCCGCAAACTTGGGCGGATGGTGAAAATGACTTCTCGCAGGTTCCCACACAGAATCCGGAGAGTCCGACTGGGACAGGTTCTTCATTGGCCAGCTTCCTCCTGAGCCTTCCCTCTAATGGGTTCCGTTACTTGGGCGCGCCCGATGTGAACCTTGAGGCTCCTTTCTATGGGCTGTACGCACAAGACATGTTCAAGGTAACGCCCAAACTCACGCTGAATTTTGGCATGCGTTGGGATTTCAACCCGCAGTTGAAAGAAAAATATAATCGCATCAGCTTCTTCGACATTCACAGTGGGTATTGGGTACTTGCCAAGAATGACAGAGATGCTCCCAGCACGCTTCCCGCGCGTGTAAAGTACCTGCCCGGCAATGTGGCGTTCCCTAATGACTACGACCAATTCTCGCCACGCTTAGGGATTGCTTACCAGCTAGACAGCAAGACTGTGGTACGTGTGGCCGGCGGAGTGGGCCGCGATAGCCTGGCCGGCTGGTTTCAGGTCACGCAATCACCACGCGGTGGTTGGCCTTCAGGCGCTGTGCAGTCGCCTTCCGGATTGAATGTACTCTATCCGGAAGTCACCGCGCAAAACCCCTTCGGGCTGATAGGGAATACCATTCCGGCGACGCCTTTCCCCTCCGGCGGGTGGTCGTTAGATACGAGTTATCAGCCTGCGGTCAACTACCAGTGGAACTTCGCGCTTGACCGAGCGATTACACCGACCCTCGGAGTGACCGCTGCTTACGTCGGTTCCCATGCGAGTAGCTTATCGACTCAATACACCTACAATACGGCGCTCACTCCTGGGCCCGGTCCCTACCAGCAACGCGCGCCGTTCCCCTTCATGGACACGTTTAGCCTCGATTCCAATAATGGGTCGAGCTCGTACGATGCCCTTCAGATACAAGTGAATAAGAGGGCGGCTCACGGTTTGACCTTCCTCGCGTCCTATACGTGGTCGAAGACTATTAGCGAGTGTGACGGATACGTAGGAGACTCAGGCTGTGAACCTCAAAATGCCTACAATCTCGGTGCGGAAAAGTCCCTCTCGCACTACGATGTTCCTCAAGTATTTGTCTTCAGTTACGGGTGGGACCTTCCGGTGGGACGGGGAAGACCCTGGTTAAACAACGGGGGATGGGCATCGCGCATCTTCGGTGACTGGCGCATTAATGGCATCACCACCGCGGACGCGGGCGCTCCGTACACTCTTTTTGTCGGCTATGACAACGCCAACGTCGGAGGAGGGTCCCTGCGGCCGAACCTCGTTGGCAACCCTAACGAAGGCACCATCAGCAGATTGAATTGGTTTAACACCGCAGCTTTCGCGATTCCGGCCCAATACACTTTCGGTGACCTGGGAAGGAATACCATGCGGGGACCTGCCACTTTCACCTTTGACTTCTCGGTCTTTCGTGATATTCACCTGACGGAGACTCGTTACTTGCAGTTCCGGGCAGAGGCGTTCAATTCGTTCAATAACGTCAACTGGGGTCAACCTGACTCGACCATGTCTGATCCAACTTTCGGCCAGATATTCAGTGCTGGCGAGCCGCGGGACATTCAGTTTGCCTTGAAGTTCTATTTCTAACGGGGCTGCCTTAGCCAGCGAGCGTGTTGGCTCGGCAACCCCGATCAGGCTGACTGAGTTTCTGCCCGCGCGAGGGGCATTGTCCCAATGCCCCTCGCTTCTCTTACAGGCCCATCCAAATCGGAATGGCGCCGGCCTTGTAGAGGCACGCGGTGAATTTCTGGCCCACGCCTGGAGGGCGGCGACCGTGTTACCGGCAGCTTGATCTATCTTGATGCATCGTTGATAATTCCAATCGGGCGAAGTCTTTCACCTGGCTCGGACCCGCACGATGAGTGAGGAATTTTCTTTTTCACGCCGCCAGTTTTTGCGAAAGGCGGGTTTGTCCGCCGCGCTAATACGAAACTGGACTGGCAGTGCCTCCTTCGCTATTCCCGCCGTCGCGGGCGCCAATGGGGCTTCTCCACGTTGCCGTGTAAACTTTCGTTATCCTTCGCAGTCGCCTGTCGACGAGCTTCGGGAGAAGGCTCAGGCAGGCGTCAATTCCTTCGTGACTGAAAACTATGCCGGAGGGATCGAGACCATTCTTTCTGAATGGAGTGCTGGTCTCCGCCGCTCAGTGCGGGATGTGGAGGCTCTCCGGAAATCCTTAGTGCCTTCGTTCAAAGGAACTGACTGGAGTGCATCTGAGAAAAGCATCTTACGCGCCGGAGCTCCGCTTAATATCGAAAAAAGGCATTTTCCCACTCGCCCTGTGCTGGACCGAGAACCCTTTCTTGAAAAATGGGTTTCTTATCTGTCCTCTTTCAGAACAATTTCAGTGGCGGAGTTCCAGGTTTCGGGTATCCGGATAGTGAGCCCCTCGCCGCTGGCAATTGAAACGCTGGTGCGCTACAACCTTGTGGGAGAAGGCCAGAACGATTCGCGCGAAGAGCGAGTGGGCCATTGGGTGCTCGAATGGCAGCAAAATCCCAATGCCGGGTGGCAGGCAAGAACCTGGCAAGTTGTCGACGAACTCAGAAGCCAAGCCAGTGGCCGAATTTTCACTGACATTACTGCGCGATGCCTCGCCGGCGTTCCCTCATACTCGCAACAGATGCTGGTTGGAGCGGATCATTGGCGAACGGTTTTGGACGTGGCGAGCGGCATTGATATCTATGGCAACAACGGCGTTGCGGTCGGGGATGTCGATGGCGATGGGCTCGACGATTTCTACGTGTGCCAACCCTCTGGTCTTCCCAACCGGCTGTACCGAAATCGCGGGGACGGTACGTTTGAGGATGTCACGGAGCGTTACGGTGTGGCGGTGCTTGATGGAACCTCGTCAGCGCTTTTTGCCGATTTCGACAACGATGGCCATCAAGATCTGCTGGTGGTGACGACGGCTGGTCCACTACTGTTTCTCAACCGTGGCGGTAAATTTGAGCTGAAGCAGGACGCCTTCCATTTCAAGCGGCCTCCGCAGGGCACCTTTACAGGCGCCTCGGCTGCCGACTACGACCGCGATGGCTCACTCGATGTTTACTTTTGTTTATATAACTTCTACCGCGGACTAAGTCAGTACAACTTTCCGACTCCTTATTACGACGCTCAGAATGGTCCGCCGAATTTCATGTTCAAAAACCGGGGGGACGCAACCTTTGAGGATGTTACTGTTTCCAGCGGCATGGATCAGAACAACAATCGGTATAGCTACGACTGCGATTGGTGCGATTACAATCATGACGGCTGGCCCGACCTTTACGTGGTGAACGATTTTGGCCGCAAGAACCTTTATCGCAATAACGGTGACGGCACGTTCAACGACGTGGCCGGTGAGGCGGGCGTCGAGGACCACGGTGCGGGCATGAGCGCCTGCTGGTTTGACTACGATAACGATGGGCAACAGGACCTCTACGTGGCCAACATGTGGGTTCCTGAAGGTCAGCGTGTGATGACCCAGGATGCATTCCTCTATGGCACGCCGGAAAAAATTCGCGCCCTTTACCGGATGCACGCTGACGGTAATGCCCTATTTCGCAATCGCGGTAATGGGCAGTTCGAGAATACAAGCTCGGTAGCCGGGGTAAAGATGGGCCAGTGGAATTGGGCGACGGATACCTGGGACTTTGATCACGACGGCTACCCCGACTTGTACATCGCTGACGGTTTTATTTCCGGTCCGAATTCTCACGACTTCTCGAGCTTTTTCTGGCAGGAAGTCGTAGGTCATTCGTTGCCCCCGGCCAGCAACTCGCTGGAGTATAAGCTCGCTTGGAACGCCATGAACGAACTGATTCGGTCCGATGGAACCTGGAGCGGCTATCAGCGGAATGTTTTTTACGTTAATAACCGCGACGGGACGTTTTCCGAAGTGTCCGGTGCGGTGGGGATGGATTTTATCGACGATAGCCGGGCGTTTGCCCTCGCTGACCTGGACCACGACGGGCGACTGGAGGTCATTCTCAAGAATCGCAGTGGACCCCAACTTCGAATCCTCCACAATGATATGACGCCGCTCGGAAGTTCGATCGTCTTTCGTCTCAAGGGACGGAAGAGCAACCGGGATGCCATCGGAGCGTCGGTCACAGTGGAGGGAGGGGGACGGCGCATTACGAAATTCCTCGAAGCAGGCTCCGGCTTTCTTTCCCAGAACACGAAGGAGTTGTTTTTCGGGTTGGGTAATCTGGAAGGCTCTGTCCCAGCCACGGTACATTGGCCGAACGGGAATGTTCAGCGATTCGAAAAGCTACCCATCAATCATCGTATCGAGATCGAAGAGGGTGTAGAGGAGTTTCAAGCGAAGCCCTACAAATCCTCTGTTTCATCTCTCGTGCGCTCCGGCAGTCCACAGAGTGCCCTCCCCCTGCCTTCCGACGTGGAGACCTGGTTGGTTGAGCCGCTGCCCGCGCCGGAGTTTGCGCTGCCGGACGCGGAGGGTAACGTTCATACAATCCGAAGCTTTGGCGGGCATCCCCTATTGCTGCATTTCTGGGCCACGGGATGCCCGGCGAGCGTGGAGCAGTTGGCACGATTTGAGCAGAGCCGGTCAGAGTGGGAAACCCAAGGGTTGCACCTGGTCTCGATCAATGTGGATAGCCCCCCTCAGGCTTCCGCCGTCGAAGCCTTAGTGCGAGCCAAAGGGATTAAGCACCCTATCCTGCTTGCAGACGAACAAGTCCTTGGGACCTATAGCCTCCTTTATCGGTATCTGTTTGATCGTCGCCGCGATTTGAGTGTTCCAACATCCTTTCTTTTGGATGAGCAAGGGTCAATTATCAAAGTGTACCAAGGCTCGATTGAACTTAAACGGGTTGTCCTTGACTGGAACTCCGCACCGCAGAGCAGGGCCGAGCGCATCAAGCGGGCGCTGCCATTCTCGGGAACATTTTACGGCGGTGAAATTCATCGAAACTACTTCACGTATGGAGTCACCTTCTTCGAGCACGGTTACCTGGACCAGGCGATGGCCTGCTTCGAGCGGGTTATTGCGGTGGACCAAAACTATGCTGACGCCTATTACAATTTGGGCACACTGTATCTCAACAAGGAAATGTATGCCGAAGCCCGGACGAATCTCGAAAGGGCCGTCCGGCTGAATCCGAAAGATCCTGATGCCTGGAACACCCTCGGTCTGCTCTCCGCTGAACAAGAGAAGTACGACGAGGCCATCCGCTGCTTTCGGGAAGCGCTGCGGCTCGAACCCGGCCATATCCTGGCGCTCCAGAATCTCGTCAGGCTCTATCGCTGGCAGGGGCGCCTGGACGAAGCTCGCGAAGCCTTGGCGCAGGCGGTAGAACTGGAGCCCAACGACCCTCAGATCCGGTATGGTTTGGCGACGCTTCTTACAGAACAAAACCGTCTCGAGCCTGCACGCCAGCAGCTCGAAACTGCTCTGCAGCTCCGGCCCAATTACCCCGAGGTGCTCAACGATCTTGGTTTGCTCCTGTTGCGCTCGGGACAAAGTGAAGAGGCGGCGGCAAAGTTCGTCCAGTGTATGCGCATAGCTGCCGGTTTTGACCAGCCCTACTTGAACCTTGCAAAGATGTATGAGCAAAGCGGCCAGCAACAGAAAGCCATCGAGATTCTGGGCCGATTTCTCGCCGATCACCCGCAAGATACGCAGGTTCGGCAGGCACTGGAACAGCTCAAGCGGTGAGCTGGAATTGTCGCGATGCTCGAGCCATTGGCTGGCGCAGAGTTGGTCCCAGGGCTTAGAAGGTGTGAAAAAATCGTCTGTCATGCTGAGCGAAGCGAAGCATCTGCATTTTATCTCTTTGAAAACAAACAAATGCAGCTTCCTCGCTTCGCTCGGAATGACAGGTCCTGGCGATTTTTTCACAGGTTCTTACGCCCCGGGCTAAATTCTCTCGCTCCTCCGGGGCTGAATACTTGCGAGAAGTTCCTGGAGAGGATCCGAACATGAGGCGTAAAGATCCAATCCCACCTGCAGGCGCCTTTTACGGTCTTTTGTTGGCGATTGTGCTTGCAGCCAGCGTATGGGCAGCTACACCAAGCGAAGGTGGGATGATCTCCGGCAGTGTTCGGGACCCTTCAGGGAAACCACTTGCCAACGTAAAAGTCGTGCTGGCGCTACAGCGTCCAGTTGCAGCGACGGCTTCTGACGGCCAGAGCTTGAGCATCGAGGACCGGCGGTCAGAGACCGCCGCTACATCAGCGGACGGCAGCTACACTTTCAAATCACTGGAAAGGGCAACGTATTCGATCTCAGCAGCCCTTCCCGGTTTCGAGTCCGCCACCCGATCCAATATTGACCTGTCAGTGGTCCAAAGTGTTGAGGTTAACTTGACGCTCGTTCCGTCGCCGGCAGGAGTGGGAACACAGGACCGCAATGGTCAGGCCCGCCAGGCCCCTCCAAAGCTTCAGGCCGCTGGAATCAGGGGAGGGATTGATCCGGGGGGATATTCGTCGTCGCTCGATGCCACCACCAGTCGAGGACTGCTGGAGGGTCTGGCGAAACTGAGCCCCAGCGCGAGTAAAACTCCGGAAGATCGCACCCGTCCCTCCTGTGAGGCTGAAGAGGGCTTGAAAAAGGCTGTGCAAGCACGTTCCGAGAGTTTTGAAGCCAACCATCAGCTCGGCGAGCTCTACATACGAGTCGGAGAATGGGATAACTCGATTCCCTATTTGGAAAAAGCTCATCGACTAAACGACGTGGATTACGCCAACTCGTATGACCTTGCCGTGGCTTATGTGGAGACGCAAAACGATGCTCCGGCCCGGGAGTTGATCCGTTCGCTGTTAAGACGACAAGATAAGGCGGAGCTTCACAAGTTGCTGGCGGAAGTCGAGGTGAAATCGGGCAACCTTGCGGAGGCTACGGACCAATACCGGCTTGCTGTGGACGCGGATCCAAGCGTGGAGAATATTTTTGACTGGGGCGGCTCCCTGCTGTTACGACACGCCCCAGCACAAGCCGCGGAAGCTTTCCGGTCCGGGGCTGATCGGTACCCCCAATCGGCGGCTCTGTGGATTGGGCTAGGAGTGGCTCTTTATTCGCAGGGCCATTATGACGACGCTGTCAGCGCGTTTTTGAAAGCCGCAGATATATCGCCCACCGACCCCAAACCCTATCTCTTTCTGGCGGAGGTTAGCAGTCTTGCGGAGAGAAACGGCGACGAGATCCTGGAACGTTTGCGGCGCTTCGTAGAACTCAACCCGGGAAGCGCGGAGGCGCATTATTACTATGCCCTCAGCCTCTGGAAGGGAAAGAAAACAAGCACTTCAACGGTTGACCTAAGTGAAGTCAAGTCTCAACTTGAGAGTGCGGTGGCGATCGATCCCGCGTTCGCGCCCGCGCATCTTCAGCTCGGCGCGTTTTATGCTCAAGCCAGAAAACACCGCGAGGCCATACCTGAGTATGAAACAGCTCTCAAGCTGGACCCGACTCTGACTGAAGCTCGGTACCGGCTGGCTCAGAGCTATATGCAGGTGGGAGAGCAGAACCTTGCGAAGCTTCAGCTTCAGGCTTACGAGCAGCTCCGTCATGAGCAACCGAAAGAGAGCACAAATACTGAGGCGCTCATTGGTCAGCTCGTCCATTCGAGTCGGCAACCGGCCCGGCCAACCCCCTCAGGTGTTCAGCCCTGCCCGGCAAAGGATTTACCATGAAACCTCCCCTCCTTTTTAAGGAGGGGAAGGTGACCAACTCCTGATTTTTCCCCCTGCTGAAGGAGGGGGCCTGAGAAAAGGCAAAGGACTTTTTGAAGGGATGCTGTTGGGCAACAGTGTCGTGGGCGTCTGCGCTACGTGCAACGACTTTCAGGGAGGAAACACATGATCGATCGCAAGCGGGTAGTAGCTTCCGCGGTGGTGTCGTTTTTGTTGGCTTTCGTATTGCCGCTCTGGGCGGCGGAACGTGTGCTGGAGGTCGACGTTCAGACACGCGATCCGAAAACCGGTGCGCCCATCCTTACCAAGAAAAAGCTGGACCCATCGAAGACCGGTATCGTTATTATTGACCCTTGGAATTTTCACTGGTGCATCACGGCGACGCAGCGCGTGGTGGCGATGGGGCCGCGTCTGAACCGCGCGCTGGAGTGTGCGCGACAACTGGGGATCTATGTGATGTGGTCACCCACCGAGGTGGCGAGCATGTACGCCGGCACGCCGCAACGCGAACGCGCGGCGGCCGTCGCGTGCGTTGACGTCCCTGAAGTTCGAAAACTTCCATCCTGCGATTTTACCGCCCACGTGGGCGAGTGCATGTGCGGTCCGGGCCTTGTGTGCGAAGTGAACTATGGCGCGGATGGCATCTGTCCCACCTTCAACATTGCTAAAGACGACGTCATCGTCAGCGGCAGGCAGGAGGTCTACTCGATCTGTAAGCACAGGGGCATCACACACCTCATCTACATGGGCCTGCACACCAACATGTGCGTATACAACAGGACTGAAGGGCTCAGCTCGATGTATGCAACGGGCCTGGATTGCATGTTGGCACGCGACATCAACGACGCGTTCACTAATTACAACCCCCAAACGGGTTACACACTTGATGATGGCACGGCGCAAATCGACCGCGATCTTGAAGGGGTAGGGATAGGAACCCTCAATTTTGTGGAGGAAATGAAGAAGGCGGGGGTATGGAAAGACGGGTGGATCGTCGATCCGGTCCGGCTCGCGCCCTGGGGGGTAGAGAAGCGGCCCTATTTCTTCGAGGATTCCGTCACTCTGGCTCTGACGTGCCCTTGGCTCAAAGACGTGCAACTTCGTTACACCGTCGATGGCAGCGCTCCCACGGCAACTTCGAATCTTTATAGCAAGCCTTTTCCTATTACCCAGACCACGACTCTGCGCGCCGCCGCGTATCGCAGCGACCGGGAAGTCTCGCTGGAAAGCACTGGCTATTTTGTACATCTAGGCCCTATGCCACCCAAGCCGGACCTCTATTTGGACCAGATCAAGCCCATGCAGGAACATTATCCTTGGTGGTTCAGCCGTTGGAATCCGGTAATCAATGCGAACTTTGAGGACAAGGGACTCCTGATGCGCGGGCAGAAGTACGAAAAGGGAGTCGGCATGCGTGCGCCCGCCAACCTCCGCTATGAGTTGAAGCCGGAGTACGACCGCTTTGTAGCCCGTGCAGGCATTGACGGGAACACGAGAAACATGAAGAGCGACAGTTACGGACTATTCCCCGCGGAAATACCCAGCGCGCCGGGCGGACCTTCGTATGGCGAAATGTATGCTCAGCAACCGGTTGTTCAATTTCGCATTTTTGTAGACGGCCAACTTGCTGCACAAAGCCCCATCATACGGTTTTCGCAGGAACCGTGGCGCTTTGACGTGAAGATCCCCAAAGGCAGCCGGGTGATTGACCTTACAGCGACCGATGACGGCATTCGAAGTGTGCTCAACTTCGCCGATTGGGTGGACGCAGGATTTGTGCTTAGAAAAGAGGCAGAAGGCAATTGATCACCACGAACGATGAAGAAGCTGGCGGCAAGCTGGAAAATGGGCTGGCGATCACCCGGCGCGATTTCATTAAATCGGCCACAGGGCTTGTGGGAAGTGAAGCGGCGGTGTTACTGCCCGGTCAGACATTCGCTCGTCCGAGTGAGAACCGGGAGGCGCACCCGGGCGGATTGATGGGTAACCGCTTCCTGACGCTGAACTCAGTGATCCGCACCAAGCTGATCGAATACACCCGATACGGTTACCTGGGCAAGCCTGGCGAATGGGCGTACTGGGATACGAATGAACATTTCCGTCCGGAATACTTGATCAGGTTTCGCGACGCGATCGCCAAGGGCTGGCCTGGCGGGCGCATCACCTGGTCACTGAGCTGGGGCGCACTTTTCGACGAACGGCCTAACTTCGTCGCTGACCGCAAGCTCATGAAGACGTTTCATGAAAAGTTTGGCGACGAAGTTACTTTTATCCCGGGCACATACTTCGCCAACACCATGAATTCTCGCGAACAAGTTAACAAGGACATCCATGACGCGCTGGCGAGGGTCACAGAAATAATCGGCCATGGTTACCGCCCCGATAGCTTAGTCGCAGGGTTTTTGGCAGCCGAGAATCAACGCTACCTGGCCGAAGAAGAAGGCATCCACGTGTGCCAGGGGAATATTTGGAGCCAGTACTCGATCGACAGCCAGGATGGAGAGGGGTCGATCAGCTATCCCTACTTCCCATCCAAAGAGCATTTTTGCAAGCCGGCACAGGGCAAAGAGGATTTCATCGATTGCGTGAACCTTGATGGCTGGACCGTGGATTTCTTGTTCGCCCGCCTGGACGGATTTGACGGCGGCAACAGCCGAACCGGGGTGGGGCCTGTGGAGACCCTCAGGCCATTGGGGCATCGAGACACCGGATACAAAGAGATCATGTCTACTACCCACGCCCACTTTGACCGTGGATTTGAACTCAATGGGTTTGCCTGGGTTTGCAATAACTGGGAGGGCGATATTATCCGCGCGGAAGGGTACGAGATTGAGAAATGTCTTACTCGCTGGCTTACTGACATTCGCATCCTATGGCCAGCGACGAGGTTTATAACCCAAGGAGAATTTGGCAACCTTTGGCGCAATCACTACAAGAGGAACGACGACATCAACTACCGTTTCGAAGAACGGGGTAGCGGCGTCGGCGCTTCGAAAGAAGAGTTAGAAATCCAATGGTTCATGAATAAGTCATTCCGGCTGGCGCTGCTGCGCAACTGGAGGGCACCTGGCTTCCCCTTGGTGATCGATTTCACCCGATATGACGGGCACGTCAGCGAGCCTAACGACACCGATAAAACGCGCCGGTGGAGTCTGCTGGGAGAGATCAACATGAAGATGACACGGCCCCAAGACACGCCGGTTCTTCTTGCGAACATCCCTGAAGCCGGCCGCAACATGATATCGGAACGATATCCTCAACTCGCGGAACTCGCTACCGCACAGTCGCTCCCCAAGAAAAACTGGAAAGTGTCTTACGTGAGTAGTGAGGAAGCAGGTCACGAAGCCATTCACGTCATCGACGATAACCCCACCACTTATTGGCGGTCGGCATGGCCTGGACACCCGCACGAAATTCAAATTGACCTCGGAGAGGAAGTTAGCATGAGCGGCTTTCTCTACCTGCCTCCGAAAAGTGTCGCTCCGGATCAAGTCGGCTTGAAGTTCGAATTCTACGTTAGCAGCGACGGCAAGCAGTGGGGCAAACCACAATGCCGGGGTGAATTCCTCCACTGCAATGCGCCGCAATCAGCCCGATGGGCGGGATCCGTCAGCGGCCGGTACATTCGTTTTGTGACGCTGTCGGACGTCGACGAGTTTGCGTCTGTGGCAGAACTTGGTGTCGTGCGCGCCGGGTAGCAGCAAACACCCACGATCTTTCCATCACGACCCGTTTCAGTGTGAGGGACAAATGTACGACAAGATTCTCCGTCGTGAACTTTTTCGCCGCCTGGCATTGATGCTTGCGGGCTCGACGCGCGGCGTGGCGTGGTGCGATGAACCACAAGAGCGCGCGCTTAAACTCGAGTTCAGCAACCAGCCTCAGTCACCCTCACAAATTCCGTTGCAAGCTGGCCTGAATATTGGGAGGAGTTTCTACTCTTACGATGAAGACCCGCCCCGCCCGGGCAAGCGCTACGAGCCTGCCGATGATGGCGGGTATACGATCCATAATGGTCCGGACACCTATAACCATATTTTGATGGGCGAGGGTGTTTGGTACCTGCTGGTGGGGGACAAACCTCGATTTAGGTTGTTTCACCGAACCGGGGAAGGCAGCTATGCCCAGCCCGGAATCCTTCCAGATGTGGGTGTCGATGGCCGGTTGCGTCTGGCCATTACGGCGCGCGGCAAGCTCAAATGGCTTGATCAGTTCGACTCCATCGACACTCACTTTGCACCCGCTGTCGCCACCTGGCATTGCAGTGACGCGACCGTTGGCGCGAATATCGAACTCAGCGTGCGCGTCTTGATTTCCTGGAATGGTTTCATTGCCACTCTCAAAGCTCGGTCAGATTCGGCGGACCACATGGGCGTCACCTGGGCGCTGGGTGGAATTCAAGACAAGGGCAATGCGGTGGAGCCGAAGCCAAATTACGCGCGCCTGAGTAATTCAGCCCTTCCCCATACCGAAGTGTTTGCGGGACCGGTGGAAGGCGAATGCCAGGTGGGGTTAGGTCCGGTGCGAATTCTCTTCGAGTCAGACGATCCGCCTGCCCCCACCCCTCACACCGCCGAGCCTTGCGCGCTCTATAACGTGGTGCTTCCGAGCGATCCTACCAAGACTGTAACCACCCGGTTGCTTTGCGTCTGGGGGTACAGGGACTATAACCGGCAAGGCGTTTCCGACGCCTACGCGCGCCTGGAAGGCAAGCCGTTCGCGGACACCGTATGGGCCGAGGAGATGAAGAAGAAATGGTTTCACCACTGGATCGGCAGGGGCCTCGAGGCGGAGAAGAAGTTCTTGGAAATTCGCGGTCAGGCCGACGATGCGGCGCAAGAGTCCGTGAGATTCTGGGAGTCCGGCAAGCGCATCCGCATAACCACTCCCGACGCAAGGTTCGATAATGTGGTCAACAACGAAGCCGCGAACCTGCGGCATCAGTTCGAATACCCTGCCTTTATCCACGGACTGATCGGATGGGCGAAGTACGGAAAGATCAATTGTGGATATTACGGCCCGGAAGCCGCCGGCTACCACGAGGAAGTTGAGAACTCCCTGAAGTTCATCTCGGGTGCTCAGGATGCCAAGGGCAGGCAGTGTTATTTTACCCCCGCATTCGCGACCCTGCACTGGGCTGAAGAAGTGGATTTTTATTACGTCGAACAGGTTTGGCGCCACTATCGCTGGACTGGCCGTCTGGACTTCCTGAAAATAATGTGGCCCTCGGTGCGCCGTTCGCTCGAGCATGCGCTGGCCGCGAGTGACCCCGATGGTGACGGGATCATGACCGGCTTCTATGAGTTTTGGAACAATGACACGCATTCCCGAGGCGGCAAGTGCGCGGTCCAAACTGCGATGGCCTGGGCAGCGCTACGCAGTGCCACAGAAATCGCAAAACGAGTGGGCGCCCAGCCCTCGGCGGCCCGGTACGAAACCCTCACGGAGCAAGTCTATGCTCAGTTGCAGCATCACCTCTGGAGCGCGGAAGTAGGGGCGTACTGTTCGGCGGAGTGGAACGGCAATTTACGTCCCCATCCCGAAGCGCAGGAGCAGTTCCTGCCCATCATGCGTGATGCCGGTGGTCCGATGGAAAAGTACATGGGGGTACGTTACGTTAGAGATAACCTATTCCTTAGGCCACAACCCGGCGTCACCCTCGAGTTGATGAACGATTGGTGGCCGATCGCCTGGAGCCACCAATACGTCGCCAACGGAGACACGGCGCTTAGCGTTCTGGCCGGCCTCAAAGCCGGGGACGTGGACAACTACTGGCCTGCACTGAAGACCATCAGCGAAAGCGCTTATCTGAGCCAAAGCGCCACCCTGCGTCACAGCCAGCGTAATGATGGCGTGGGGGTTGGCATGAAGGATATTGCTGAACTTCAGGCCCCTTTCATTCAGGCAGTGGCAGAGGGCCTGTTCGGATTGGAGCCTGATTTCGGAGACGACCTGCTGACTCTGCGCCCCAACTTCCCCAGCCATTGGGAACACGCCTCCGTAGCTACCCCGGACCTCTCCTACGCCTACCGGAGGGAGGGCGACACCATCTCCGTTACGTGCCAGACTCCGGTGGAGCGCAAACTTCGGCTGGAATTCCCGGTTGGCGGCGGCGTAAAACGGCTCGCCGTAAATGAGAAAGATGCTCAATATTCCATCGAAAGTGGAGTTAATGGCGCCCGAATCGTGGTGGAATCCGATTTCGGCAAGACGCATCGATTCAGGATCACTGTGGGAGAAAGTGCGAGAGTTGAGGGCAAGGCTAAGATCCTTCGAGCCGATACGGCGCGCTTCATCGTCCACGGCGCCACCCTGCGGCGGGTGCTGGATCCGCAGGGGAAGGTGCGTGATATTGCGATCCATAGTCGTGCCGAGGATTCATTCGAAGCATCTTTCGTCCCTACGCAGGAAGGCCGTTGCACCTTGTTTCTCGAACTCGAGTCAGGCCGCAGCAGCTACCTTCATGCTCTTGACCTTGAAGTGTTCGAGCCCTGGAGCATCGTTCGAAAGTACCTTCCGGCTTTTTGCCCGGATGGCCCCGCCGTATCTTCTCCCGGCATAGACTGGAAGACCAAAACAATTTTGATCGAGCTCGAGAATCACACCGAAAAAGAACTGTCCGGCCCTGCCACGATCACGGTTGCCGGCAAGATCTTCCGCGAACCCCTGCACATACCTCCGGGCGGCACGGGGCTACTCAAATTATCGATTGCCGATATTTGGAGTCGGCTATCGCCCGGCAGCATTTCGGCGCGCGTCGAGATTGCCGGGCGCGCAGAGGCCTGTGAGGCGGTGAATTGGGAACTCGGAAAGGACAAGACAATCGTACTCGGCGAGAGGCTGCACCGAGTCGACTTGAGGCAGTTTTATAACATCGATCTCACGACCCTCTTCGGCGATTCCAGTTTCCAGTGGCGACTCGATTATACCGGCTGCGGGGTCGGAGTGGATTGGCGAGATCCGATGCCGGAAAAAGACCGGCTGGGATACGTTCTGATGCGGCCGCCGCTCAGCCAGCTTACCTGGACCTGCCTGCCGGAGAACCGCCTGACGGCGGGACCGGGCAGCGGCCAGACACCTCACTGGGAAATTCCAGACCTTCACCGAGACTTCGAAACTCCGGTTGGCGTGCCTTTTTTGACCGACGAGAAAACGCGCGTGCTCGCCCTCAACAATACCGAGCCCCGCGGCCTGCTGCCGAGCGCCGCTATTTTGCGGCTCGAGCGGCCCGTACGCCTGGAGAAAGTTTATTTGCTTACGGCGAACTTAACCAAAACGCTGAAATGCTACTATCCGGGGGGCGAAGTCATCGTACATTTCACAAGGGGAGAGAAGCAGGTAATCCAGTTGATTCCACCTTACAGCATGAGCTGCATGGCCCAGCATTTTTCTCCGAAAAGTTACGCAATCCCCTTCGGGAAGCTCGTCGGCTCGCCGGTGATGCCCAAACCGGAATCAGTCAACCTTGCGGTTTCGGATCTTCTGCTCGACCCCGAGAAATCGGTCTCTCATCTTGAATTCCGATGTGTCGCTTCAGAAACCATCTTTGGGATCCTGGGCGTGACGCTGCTAGCGGCAAATTAGGAGTCCGGAGGTCAGATGCAGCAAATCCACCGAAGACAGTTCGTCCGCCGCGGTCTGCTCTTCCTAGCCGCAACCCGTTTGCGGGGCGCCGCCCCAGCGGCTGAAGGACCGCAGGAGCCGATCGCCGCCGGCCCCTTCGAACCGGCCCTCGACTCGCTCAAACAGTACCAGGCCCCCCAGTGGTTCAGGAACGCGAAGTTCGGCATCTGGGCGCACTGGAGCCCGCAATGCGTCCCGGAGCAGGGTGACTGGTATGCCCGAAACATGTATATCCAAGGCAGCGCCCAATACGATTATCACGTCGCGCACTATGGGCATCCCTCCAAGTTTGGCTACAAAGACATTTGTCGTCTTTGGAAAGCGGAAAACTGGGATCCGGAGGGCTTGATTCAGCTTTACAAGAAGGCCGGCGCCAAGTACTTCGTAGCGTTGGCAAACCACCACGACGGCTTCGATTGCTGGAATTCCGCCCGTCAACCCTGGAACTCCGTGAACATGGGCCCCAAGATGGATATGATTGGCACTTGGGCCCGCGTTGCGCGCCAGCACGGCCTTCCGTTCGGCGTCGCCGCCTTTTCCGCGCAAAACTGGAAATGGTTCAACGTCAGTCACGATAGCGATAAAACGGGACCGCTACGAGGTGTGCCGTACGATGGCAACCTGACTAAGACGGACGGGGCGGGACAGTGGTGGCAAGGCTACGACCCGCAAGATTTATACGATCGCCCTCATGCCAATGACGAACCGCCTCCTACCGATTACGTCCTGAACTTCTTCCATCGCACTAAGGATCTGATCGATCAGCATCGGCCCGACCTCGTATTCTTCTGCGATAGCGGCCTACCCCTCGGCGACACCGGCGTGCGTCTCGCAGCGCATTTCTACAATTCGAGTGCCCTCTGGAACCACGGCAAAATCGAAGCCGTCATCATTAACAAGGATGTGCCGCCCGACCTTCGGCAAACCCTGGTCTGGGAGCGTCTTCCCAATGATGAAATCGGCCCCTCCCCGTGGCTAATGGACATCTGCATCGGCGACTGGCACTACAAGCGCGACATCACTTATAAGGCCGCCGAGGATGTAGTGCCCTACTTAGTAGACACCGTAAGCAAGAACGGAAACCTGCTCATGAACATCCCGATCCGCCCCGACGGCACCATTGACGACCGCGAAATCGCGGTTCTGCAGGAAATTGCCGATTGGATGAAAGTGAACGGAGAAGCGATCTTCGACACGCGGCCTTGGAAAATCTTCGGCGAAGGCCCCACACGGTCTCCGCAAGTCGATTTCCCTTATCGCGACGTTCAATACACCCCGGAAGACATCCGATTCACGAGCAACGCCGATGTCCTTTACGCCGTCGCCCTAAGTTGGCCCGATAACGGCACACTTCTCATAAAATCCTTGGCCCGCCACTCGCTGTATTCTCAAGGCGAGATCACAAGCGTGGTACTGCTCGGATCCGATGCCAAGCTAGAGTGGACGCGAGACCAAAACGGACTAGCGATTGTTCTACCCAAGCGCAAGCCCTGCCGATACTCCTATTCTTTCCGAATCCTGCAGGGGCAGGCGCCTGGAGAGTGGCCAGCAGGTCCGTGACTGATCGGCGCCGGCGGTCGAGCCGCCGGACTAGCACGATGTCGATCTCACGGCGACGTGCCGCTTCCAGCAGTTGCTCTCGCCGCTCCCGCTGAGAAGCGCCTGAGCCGATTTCTTTAACCTGCAGGGCGAGCGTCCAACCCCGGCGAGTGGCGTATTCCCGCAGGGCACGGGTCTGCATCGGGATGGTCTGCTGATCCTGGGTAGAAACGCGGGCGTAGAGTTCTGCCCGGAACGGTGTTTTGGCTCGGTGAGGAGGGTGGCCAAGAGCCTTTGGCGATTTCGACTTGCGGGAGGCTTGCACCCTCAGGCCCAATAATGCGGACTTTCTGACGCTTTCTTGGGTGTATAATGGTGTGGTTCAGGGCCCCGAAAGAGGAAGTTTCGTTTACCGATCATTTGACGTGCAGGCGCGGAGTTATGCCCCGCAGTGAAACCAAGCCGGCATCCACTTATATAAAAGGAGTTCCGTATGCCTCTATCCACCGATAACAAAGAGTTAGCGCTCAGTCGCGATGTGTTAGAAGCCTTCGATGGTGTTAACGGCGGTGTGCATCCCGGTTTCCGGCCGGCCCACGCCAAGGGAGTCATGCTTACAGGAGTCTTCAACGCGTCTCCCGAAGCGGCTACCCTCACACGCGCTCCTCACGCCCACGGTGAAACCCGCCTTACCGTGCGCTTCTCCGACTTTGCCGGAATTCCCACGGTCGCGGACAATTCTGAGTTCGCCAGCCCCCGCGGCTGCGCGATCCGGTTTCATCTCGGTCCACACGTTCACACCGACATCATCGCCCACTCTCATGACGGCTTCCCCGCCCGTACCGCCGAGGAGTTGGAGAGCTTCCTTCACGCGATAGCGGCCAGTGACCCCTCGAAGCCTCACCCCAATGCTATTGAACAGTTTCTTGGCACGCATCCCCATACGCTTCGTTTCGTTCAGGCGCCGAAACCGATTCCCACCAGTTTTGCGCGGGAGTCGTTTTACGCTGTCTCCGCCTTCAAATTCACTACTGCCAATGGCGCCAGCCGGTTTGGGCGTTATCGCATCCTTCCGGAACTGGGCAACGAGTATCTGGATGAGGCCGGCGCTGCGGCCAAAGGAGCCGACTTCCTTCTTGAAGAAATCAAACAGCGTGTTGCCAGCAACCCTGTCAAATTCAACATCATCGTCCAGTTGGCTGAGGACGGCGACACCGTTGACGACGCCACGGTTCGCTGGCCGGACAGCCGCCCCCAGGTCAGGTTTGGTGAGATTAGTCTGACCGCGCTCGTGCCGCAGAGCGATACCGAAAGGCGCCGCTATATCTTCGATCCCATCCCTCGCGTCGACGGAATCGAAGCCTCTTCCGATCCCCTGTTCCAGCCCCGCGCCGATGTGTACTTGCTCAGCGGGCGCCGCCGCCGGGCCGCCGACGAACAACAGGCCAAGACTGCGACCGCTTAGGGGAAGTGCGTCGCCGGCGGCCACTAACCAGAGGTGAGGCAAGAAGAGAAGAGTATCGCTGTGCTCCAGCATGAACTTAGGCGACGTGCCCTCAGGGGCTCGCCTGACGAGGGGTTTCCTACCGATTCGGAGGCCGCGGTCGCCACCGCGGCCGGACGGCCGGACGAGATGATGGAATCGCGGGCATTTGAAGAGATAAACCAATCGGAGGAAGAACTACGTGTGATGATCGACACGATTCCGGCTCTGGCGTGGACCTCCCGGCCGGATGGCGCCGCTGAATTCCTCAACCGACGATGGCTTGACTACACTGGGCGCTCCTTGCGGGAGTCTCTCGGCTGGGGGTGGAAAGAATCGATTCAGCCTGAAGATCTAGAGAGATTAATGAACTTCTGGCTAAAACCCCTTGATTCGAGGGAGCCTGGCGAAGTGGAAGCACGCCTCCGACGCTTCGATGGGGAATACAGGTGGTTCCTGTTTCGCTTGGCGCCGGTACGCGACGAGCAGGGCAAGGTTGTCAGGTGGTATGGGACGAGTACCGATATTGAGGACAGAAAGCAGGCACAGGAAGGCCTCCGGGCGGCGATATCTGAGCGAACACGCCTGTCAGCAGTGCGTGCAGATATCGGCATGGCTCTGGCGCGCGGAGGTAGTTTGAGAGAAATCCTGCGCGCATGCGCCGAGGCAATGGTTCAGCATCTTGATGCCGCCTTTGCTCGCATTTGGACACTCAACAACGATGGCGCGGGATTAGAGTTGCAGGCAAGCGCGGGAATGTACACTCGCCTGGAGGGTGGTTACAGTCGAATTCCGTTTGGAGAATTTAAAATCGGCCTGATTGCCCAGAATAGACAACCGCACCTGACCAACGATGTCCAAAACGATTCACGGATAAGTGACCGCGATTGGGCAAGGGCTGTAAAAATGACTTCCTTTGCCGGTTACCCTCTGGTAGTCGAGGATCGAATTGTGGGTGTTATGGGTATGTTCTCCCGACATCCACTCACGCCATCCACACTGGAGACTCTTGCTTTCGTCGCGGATGGCATTGCCCAGGGCGTCGAGCGCAAGCACACAGAGGAAAGGTTGCGGCGGAGTGAAGCTTACCTGGGCGAGGCCCAGAGATTGAGTCACACGGGCAGTTTTGGCTGGGATGTTTCCAACGGGGAGATTTACTGGTCCCGAGAAACGTTCCGGATATTCGAATACGAGCCGACGGCCAAGGTTCCGATTGAACTGGTACTGCAACGAGCTCACCCCGAAGACAGATTGGCGGTGCAGCAATTTATTGGCCGCGTTTCACGCGAGAGGACGGAATTCGATTTTGAACATCGGTTGCTGATGCCTGACGGATCCGTCAAACACTTACGGATCGTGGGCCGCCCCTCAAAGGACCCGTGGGGCGGCTTTGAGTTCGTGGGAGCGGTTACGGACGTCACCGAGAGGAAGCGTGCCGAGAATGCTCTACGCACGAGCGAAGAAGGTATTCGGCTGACGCTCGACAGTATTTCCGGGCTGGTGACAACTTTCTCCGCGTCAGGCGACCTCGAATTTGCCAATCGGCCGTTTCAAGATTATACCGGCCGCACCCTCGAACAGTTGAAGAGCGACCGCGGTATTCTGCACCCGGACGATCGCGAGCGTGTTATGAGTCAGTGGCGGAACTCGCTCAAGACGGGCGAACCACTTTACGCGGAATCTCGCCTCCGCCGCAGTGATGGCGTTTTCCGGTGGTTCCATTTGACCTCTCTGCCTGTACGGGACAAGAACAACGAAATTACCCACTGGTACAGCTTAATTACCGACATTGACGAACGCAAACGAGCAGAAGAGGAACTGAGGCGGCGTGAAGTAGATTTGCTGGAAGCGCAGCGGTTGACCCACACGGGAAGCTGGAAGCATGTTCTTTCATCAGGGAGAGTTGAAGTTTCACCGGAGATCCATAAAATCTTCGGCACGAACCCTGATGAGGATACGGTGGACCCAGCATTCTGGTTTAGCCGGATTCATCCCGACGACCGGAAGCGCACTCAGGAACTCTTTGCAAAATGCGAAATCGAGAAGACCGATTATCAGGCGGATTATCGCCTGCTTCTTCACGACGGAACCATTCGGCACCAACATTCGGTTGGGCATCCGATCTTAAACAAGTCGGGCGAGCTCATCGAATTTGTCGGAACGGCGATGGATACCACCGAACAGGTCCAGGCCAGAGCCGCGCTGGAGAAGGCTATTGCTGAGATCAAAGTGCTGAAGGACCAGCTCTATAAGGAAAACCTCGCCTTACGGGACGAAGTGGACCGAGCGTCGATGTTTGAGGAGATTGTTGGCAACTCCCGCGAGTTGCAAGCCGTGCTTTCCCGGTTGGCTAAAGTTGCTCCCACCGACTCCACCGTTCTCATCACCGGTGAGACGGGTACGGGAAAGGAGTTGATCGCGCGCGCCATCCACAAGCGCTCGCCGCGGTCACCACGGGCCTTTGTCAGCGTCAACTGCGCGGCCCTGGCGCCTTCACTCATCGCTTCGGAGCTCTTCGGCCACGAAAAGGGAGCGTTTACCGGCGCCATGCAGCGCCGGCTCGGCCGTTTTGAGTTAGCGGATGGGGGCACGATTTTCCTGGACGAGGTAGGCGAGCTCCCGGCCGACACTCAGGTCGCACTCCTGCGAGTCCTGCAAGAACGGGAATTCGAACGGGTTGGGGGCAAGCAATCCATCCACGTTGATGTTCGGGTGATTGCGGCCACCAACCGTAAACTGGACGCCGCGACCGCACAGGGCACCTTTCGGGCAGACTTATTTTACCGGCTCAATGTGTTCCCGATCGCGGTGCCCCCACTCCGGGAGCGCAAGGAAGACGTATTGATGTTGCTGGAATATTTCGTCGATCGCTTTGCCAAAAAAGTCGGCAAGAAGTTTGGAGGGATTGACAAGCGGACCTTGGAACTATTTCGATCTTACGATTGGCCGGGCAATATCCGCGAGCTGCAAAATGTTGTGGAAAGGTCGGTGATCGTAAGTTCGGGCGACGTATTCTGCATTGATGAATCCTGGCTCTCCACGGATGCCGGCCCCGTGCCTCCGCGACAACCTACGCCGGCGTTTTTCGAGGCAGAATCAAGTCGTGAACGGCAGATTATCGAGGGGGCACTTGCCGAAAGCCGAGGGCGAGTTTCTGGCCCCCTGGGTGCGGCCGCCAAGCTGGGAATACCCCCTTCGACCCTTGATTTCAGGATTAAGAAATTGAATATCCGCAAGCGCCACTTCAAGCTCGGCAGAACCTCTGCCGCAAATTCGTGAAAATCACAATTCTCACGAGTTTCACAAAATCCACAACAGCACCCCAACGTTCCTCCCATCCCTTTTCAAGCGTTTACGATTGGCTTCCGTCTTGCACATAGTGACGATGTCACAGGGGAAACGACATTAAGAGTCGCAAGAACCAGTCGTCGAGAAAGCCACAGTGATGTCCTGCTTGATCGAAAGGCTCGCCAGCGGCGGGGGCACGGCGGTGTTGCGTGTGTGCGGGCGGATTCGCGCGCAGCATGTGAACGTCATCAAAGAGTTGATTGAGCGTGAGCGCGGCGAGGTCGCCCTTGACCTTACAGAAGTAACGCTTATCGATCGGAATGCAGTAACCGTGCTCGCCATTACAGAACGCAAAGGCGTGGAACTGAGGAATTGTCCGGCTTTCCTCCGCGAGTGGATTTCGAGCGAGCAGCAGCGCATGGCTGGGGAGACTCCGCACAGAGCGTCAGATGCAATCCCGAATGTCGAAGACCTGTAGCAAACGGTTGAAGGTACCAACTTAGAAAAAGGAGAACATGCCATGGCGACGATTACGACGAAGGACGGGACCCAGATTTACTACAAGGACTGGGGCGCAGGGCAACCGATCGTTTTCTCGCACGGTTGGCCGCTGAGCGCGGATGACTGGGAGGCCCAGATGATGTTCTTTGGGCAGCAAGGCTTTCGCGTCATCGCACACGACCGGCGGGGGCATGGGCGCTCCAGCCAGACGTGGGACGGCAATGAGATGGACACCTATGCCGATGATCTATCCGAATTATTTGAAAAGCTCGACCTCAAGAACGCCATGATGGTCGGGCATTCCACCGGCGGTGGTGAGGTCGCCCGCTATCTCGGCCGCCACGGGGCCAAGCGTGTCGCCAAGGCGGCGCTCATCAGCGCTGTACCGCCGCTCATGCTGAAGACAGAGAAGAACCCTGGCGGCCTGCCCCTCTCGGTCTTCGACGACCTGCGGGCACAACTTGCGGCCAATCGGGCACAATTCTACAAGGACATCACTCTCCCCTTTTACGGATACAACCGGCCGGGCGCAAAGACTTCGGAGGGCATCCGGGAGCGCTGGTGGTTGCAAGGCATGCTAGGAGGCGTCAAAGCTCACTACGACTGCATCAAGGCATTCTCGGAAACCGATTTTACCGAAGACCTGAAGAAGATCGACATCCCCGTGCTGGTGATGCACGGTGACGACGACCAGATTGTGCCGATCGGGGCTGCGGGTTTGATGTCCGCGAAGATTCTGAAGAACGCGACGCTGAAAGTCTATCCCGGCTTTCCGCACGGCATGCCCACGACCCATGCCGACCGAATCAACGCCGACCTGCTCGCGTTCATCAAAGGCACGGCGAAAGCAGCGGCGTAGCAGTCGCTTGGCCTGGGCCTTTCGTCCTTCGCGGAAACGACCGGGCTGCCCGGGTACTCGTTTGATTAGGCCAGGGAAGCCGAAGCGAAAGCGAACAAGGAGCTACACATGGTGACCATCCCGTCAGCCGAAATCTCACGCCGTCAGTTCCTCGCCGCCGGAGGTCTCGCGGTTGCGACCGCATGGCTCTCTCCTGCGGCTTTGTTCGCTCAGCCCGACGACGTGCTCGTCCCCGGGGCTCTAAAGGAAGCGGCGACAGCAAAGGTCACAGTTCAAACCCTGCGCCGCAATGTCAGCGTTCTTTTGAGACCGGGTGGAAACATCGCGGTTCTTACCGGCCCCGACGGAAAGCTGCTTGTGGATGCAGAAATCATCACCGCGCGTCCGAACGTAGCTGCCGCCCTGGCGAGCATCAATGCAGACCCCATCAAGCAATTGATCAACACTCACTGGCACTTCGATCATGCCGGCGGCAACGAGTGGCTGCACGATGCCGGAGCCAGCATCCTGGCGCAAGAGAGCACGCGCAAGCATCTTTCGAGGGCCACGCGCGTCGATGGCTGGAACCACACTTTCCCAGCGGCGCCGGCGGGGGCCCTTCCTTCAACCGTCTTCAAAGATGACCACACTCTGCACGCGAACGGCACCACTCTGACACTTAAGCACTACTTGCCCGCTCACACGGACTCCGACATTTCCGTGCACTTCTCCGAGGCCGACATCTTCCATACAGGGGACACATTTTGGAATCGCGATTATCCCTTTATCGACTACACGACGGGGGGGAGCATCGACGGGCGGATACGCGCGGCCGAGGCGAACATCGCAAATGTTACGCAGAAGACGATCGTCATTCCGGGGCACGGAGCGGTGGGTGGCAAGGCTGACCTGATTTTATTCCGAGACGTGTTGGTTGAAGTCCGTGACAAGGTAGCGGCGCTTAAAAAACAGGGTAAGCCCCTGGCCGAGGTTGTCGCAGCCAAGCCTAGCGCGCGCTATGACGCGGAATGGGGCAACCTGTTCATGACACCAAGAGCGTTCATTGCACTCGTGTACCAGGGCGTGTGATAGCCAGTGATCGCTGCCGGCATTCACAATCGATCAAATAACGAACGGAAGGATCGTCATAATCAGAAAAGAAAGGGGGACTCAAAAATGTACCGCCGGACTGGTACAAAATGAAGCCCTATCGAGCGCGGGCGGTCAAGGAACCGCGAGCGGTGCTGGCCGAGTTCGGCACGGTAATTCCGGAGGATCAGGACTTCACTGGCGAGCCGGTTGCGCGCGTGCACCTGCCGGCGCGGGTACCGCTGGGCTTCCATGGCAGCTGGATCGCCGACCGATAGATTCGCCTGATAGACACAGGTGCCGGCCCGCGTCCCACGCTCGCTAAATAAACTGTGTACAGGAGCTCTCATGGCCACCGATGAGCTAAAGAAAACGATCGCTCAGCAGTTTCTCGAAGCATTGCGAAGCCGGGACTGGGGTTTGCTTCGGTCCATCATGACAGACGACATTGTCTGGACTTTGCCGGGAACCAGCCTGATCTCCGGGGAGGCAAGCGGCGTGGACGCGGTGATCGGCCGTGCCCAGCGCATCGTGAGCTATGGGCTCACATTTAATCTGAACCACATTCTGATTGGTCAGTATGGCCTCGCCCTGTCACTACATAACACAGCGAGGAAGGGGACCCAGAGTCTCGACGAGCATCTGGCCACAGTTTGCACTCTGCGGGATGGAAAGATTTGTGAAATCAATACGTACCTGTCGGACGTCGAGATGGTAAACACTTTCTTTGTTTGATTCCGTGACGGAGCGGGTGCTCGTCCTCAGGGTAACCGACGAGCCCGTGAAGTATGAAGACCCAACGCGGCAGTACCGATTTGACGGCTTCAAGGCGAACGCCCAGCTTGAGGCCACCATTCGCGTGCCTTCAATCGGATTCTCGTTCAAAACGGATCCGCTTTAAACCTCGAGGAGCGACGTCGCTGTGACGGGAGTAGAAGGCAACGGAAAGTACTACGAGGCGGCAAAAGGCTGAAACGAAGAATCCGGAAAAGTTGAAGTCGGCGAGCTGAGTTTTGCTGGAGGGGTTCATGTCACGAGAAACGCGATCGAGCGCAGGAATCCTCCTGGTTGTCCTCCCGTCCGTGATGTATGGGGGCTTGTCGCTTCTTGGTTTTCTCACGATGAGGTCACCAGGATATGCCGATAATCCGCTGAGACACGATCTCTGGCGTGCCGGGCACGCGCATGCCGGCGTCTACCTTGTCCTCTCGCTGGTCATGGTGAGATATGTTGACGAAGCGGCGCTTTCGCCTTTCTGGAAGTGGATTGCCCGCACCGGAGCGCCGATCGCGGCCATTCTGATCCCCGCTGCGTTCTTCCTATCGGTCGTCTCTCCCAAAGCGACGGCCCCCAACGGCCTGATCGATCTGGCTTACCTCGGCGCGTTGTTTCTCGCCGCCGCCGTTCTAAGCCTTGGAGTCGGTCTGATTCGTGCCGCGCGGCGCACGCAACAATGATCCCAGGTAGCCCGGGCAAAAAGAAACGGCGCCCGAACCGGGCAGTCAGCTTGAAGGTCATGAGTCTGTGGCGGCCGGCAGATCCAAACTGGAAGTTGTCGCGCCAGGGAGTTGGAAAAATGAACGACCCCACGAGATCAACGCGCCTGGGCCTCCGCGGCCTGGCAATCATAGCAACAGCGGTCGGCGCAGTTGCCGTGGGCGCCTCCGCGATCGCTGTACTGGCCATTGGGCGGCTGGCCATTCGGCGAATCATCGTGGAAAAGGCCAGATTTAAGTCACTCGAAATTCAGGATCTCACGGTGACGCGCCTTCGGGCGAATGAGGTCATCGTCAGCGAAGCGCTTCATGTGCCGGAAAAAGACCTTAATTCCGGAAGCGCTTAAGGGATTTGCCGACGAGTTATGCGTAAGCTGTAAGGAAACGGCAGTATGGTCCCTACAACGGAATCGAAGTCACAAGCGGGCCTGGCCGATTACCTGGCGGCGGAGCGGACCCTGCTGGCCTGGATTCGCACCGGCTTGGCGCTGATGGGTCTCGGATTTGTAGTAGCTCGTTTCGGGCTCTTCCTGCAACAAATCCAGTCCATACAACATGCGTCAGCAGCGCAGTCGTACGGACTGTCGCTCTGGTTCGGCACTGCCCTGATCGCGGCAGGGGTCGCCGTGAACGTCTTTGCCGGATGGCACCACGTCCGTTTGGTAAGGCAACTGGATCAGGGTGAGTCTACTGTGGCTGTAGTGATTGCGTTCTTTCTGGCGTTGGTCGGGCTTGTCATGGTGATCTACCTGATATCACTCCGAAGTTCGAGCGGCTCCAAATCTCAAACTCTGAAGGAGGTGTCGATGACGCCCAATAGCGACAACGGAATCGTGAACGTTCCCAGCCACCAGTCGGTGGATCAGACCCTTGAGAAGCTTCAAGCGATGCTTCGGACGAAAGGCGTAGCCGTGTTCGCGCTGATCGATCACAGCGGTGAGGCGGCAAAGGTCGGAATGAAGATGCCGCCTACGAAGGTGCTGATCTTTGGTAACCCCAACGCGGGGACTCCTCTGATGGTGGCGGCGCCCAGCCTTGCCATCGATCTTCCTCTCAAAATCCTGGTCTGGGAAGACAGCCAAAGCAAAGTCTGGATTTCCTACAACACTCCTCAGTACCTGCAGAAGCGGCATGGCGTGCCGCAGGAACTCATGCCAAACATCGCTGTGGTGGAAACGCTGGCAGCAAAAGCCGGCGAATAACTACCGCACAAAGGGCAGGATCTTTCAATGCGCTCGCATAACAAAAACGACACGGCGCTGTTCCTACCTCAGATTGCGATCAGGTTGTGCATCTGCGTGTGCTGCATGCATCCCGGACTCGCCCAAACAGACATCTCTAAAATCAAGCCGAATTCCGCGTCTTTGCAGCCCGTACAAATTCCAAGCCATGAAGCGCTCCTGAACGGCTTCAACACTCGGGCCTAATCGGTATCGATGCAGCGAGAGAAACGTAAGGCGTGCGAACTGGTGTTCCGAACCGATCACCCTCGGACCGCAAGCTTCACAGGATGTTCCGAAGTATGGGGGTTCGCCGGAATACGGCGGCGCTCAACGCGAAGGTCACAGCCACCCCCATGCCGGTGAGGATGATGAACTCCAGAATGGGTAGCCACGTACACCCGCGTAGGATGCGAGCGGCCAGGATTACAATCGGGGGATGGAAAACGTAAACGCTGAATGCGTTGTCGATGATGTCACCATCTTGTTGGTGAAGCGCACCGCAGCATCTGATCCCAGCACGTTGCCTCCGTTGGAACCTCCTTCCCACCAGCCCGGCTAAGAGAATCATTTTTCTCATTCAAGCGAAAGAGGTAAGATGCCAACGCGGCTCGGGAGGGCGGAGTGGATCAGATGAGCGTAGCGGCGGTGACGCAGAGCGACGACGCACGCACGAGTAAGGGAGACATTCAACTCTTGGCGGCGCTGGCCGGCGTCGCGCTGGTGCTTCACTTCCTGTTCAACCGGCGGTACGGCTATCACGGCGACGAGCTGTACTTCTATGCCTGCGCCGACCACCTGGCGTGGGGCTACGTGGACCACCCGCCTCTCGTGCCGTTCATCGCGTGGCTGTCGCGCGCGCTGCCGGGCGAATCGCTCTTTGCGCTGCGGCTGTATCCGGCGCTGGCGCATGCAGGGCTGATCTTCCTCACGGGCTGGCTGGCGCGCGAGATGGGTGGCGGCCGGTGGGCCCAAGGAATCGCGGCTCTGACGGTGCTGATCTCGCCGGTGTATCTGTTTTGCGGCAACGTGCTGACGACGGGCTTCGAGCCGTTCTGGACGGTGTGCGCATTCATCCTGGTGCTGATGTTGAACGGCCGCACGCCGAAGCTGTGGCTGCTCTTCGGGGCGGCGGCAGGGCTGGGCCTGCTGAACAAACATTCGATGCTGTTCTGGGGATTCGGCCTGGCCGTGGGCCTGCTGCTGACGGCGCGGCCGCTGCTGAAGAGCAAATGGATGTGGATCGGCGGCGCGCTCGCCGGGCTGATCTTTCTGCCGAATGCCGTCTGGGAGCAGCAGCATCACTGGGTGACGCTGACCGCTCTCGACCAGATGCGGCAATTCAACCGCGAGCCGTTCTCGGCAGCGGCGTTCTGGATGACCAACGTGATCATCAACCATCCCTTCACCGTGCCGATCTGGCTCGCCGGGCTGTGGTTTTTCCTCTTCGACAAGCGGGGCCGGCCGTACAGGACCTTGGGGATCGCATTCCTCGTGGTGGCGGTGCTGCTGGCCGTGATGAACGGGAAGGCGTACTACCTGGACGGAGCGTATCCGGCGGTGCTGGCGGGCGGCGCCGTGATGGCCGGCATCTGGGCGGAGCGGTGGCTCTGGACATGGCAGAAAGCAGCGGTGACGGCGGTACTGGCCCTGGGAGGCGCGGCATGGATGCCACTCTACCTCCCCATTCTGCCGCTGCCCGAGTTCGCGCGCTTCCACAGGCTGATGGATTTCTACGAGCCGCGGATGGAGAAAAGCGATGTCGGGCAGGAGATTCCGACGGTCTTCGGCAACATGCTGGGACACGAGGAACTGGCCAAGGCGGTGGCAGGGCTTTACTTCTCCATCCCGGAGTCTGAGCGGAGGAATACGGCGATCTACGGCAACACGTACGCTCAAGCCGCGGCGATCGACTACTACGGGCCCGGGCTGGGTCTGCCCAAGGCGATCAGCGGGCACCAGACCTACGGGCTCTGGGGGCCGCGCAATTACACCGGTGAGACGATGATCCTGATCGGGATTCCGAAGCAGGAAGCGGAAGAGGGATTCGCGTCAGTGGAGGTTGGAGCGGAAGTCAAGGTGCCGTACGCGCCGCCGTGGCTGAACGGGCAGATCCTGCTCTGTCGACACCCGGTCATGAGTCTCGAGCAGGCGTGGCCGCGGCTGGTGCGGTTTCACTAGCGGTCATTGTGAACTGGACGCGTATGGACGCAGTCAGGCAACATGTAGAGGATTTCCTTGGGCACGTATGAACAGAAGCGGCGCGTCAGCGCTTTCTGATGGTCGAGCTCGCTCTCTCCTCCCGGACCGCTCTTATCACGTTGCCCATTAGAATGAACGGTTTTATCTTGGATTCCGTTTGATCGATCGTCCCGGCAAGGTACAGATCCAAATCCTGAGAATAATAGAGGGTAAGCGTCAAGCCGGGTGCATCTACACAACGGGATCGTGATGAGTTAGGCTGCACCCATGCCGCCTAAAGACAATGGCCGACGCAGGCGCCGTACGTCTGCAGTCCAGCGGGCTCGTTTGATAGCG
>Ga0209517_10001359_pt1 | contig 37374 bp, 38 predicted proteins | sample PeaSoiMetSII2010_FD_187695 | JGI IMG/M metagenome (GOLD analysis project Ga0209517, IMG submission 187695) | Peat soil microbial communities from Weissenstadt, Germany - SII-2010 (SPAdes) (version 2) | ecosystem: Environmental > Terrestrial > Soil > Wetlands > Peat | place: Germany... | reverse complement strand
AAACCCAATTCGAGTCGCGCGTCCCGGCCTCGATACGGCCCTCGTCGAGGGTGCCATTGAAATAGTAAAAGCTGTTGGTCACGCGGCCGAGGTCCACCACGAGCGAGTTCTCAAAGGTGATCTGGACAAGGCTCTTGGCCGTCCGGTCAATGCCGTCCACGAACATTTGGGCGGTGCCTACAGTGCGGTCCACGACGGCGGTGAGGAGATGCCATTGGTTGCTGGAGACGGCGCCGGGGGCCGTCTCGGCGTCTTGTCCATTGGCGCCGTCGGAGGTCTCCAGGCGCAATTCCTGGTCAGTGGTGTTGAAGGAGTTGACGTATAAGGCGAAACCCGGCTGAGTATAGCCGCCGGGCTTGCTGGCCCAGATGGTTTGGATGTTGTTCGCCGCCGGGTTGACCTTGGCCCAGGCTGAGAGCGTGAAGCCGTTGCCGAGGTTGATGACGCCAGCATCGAGATAATCGGAAGAACCGTTGAAAGCTCCGCCATGGCCGACGATGCCAGCCGTCGATCCGGGAGCGACCCCCGAGAGTGCGGGGTGTTGCAAGGTGCTGTCAGCGTAAGGGAGGCCAGCCTCTTTGAGATGCCAGACCAATTCGTAGTTGGGAGACCAAACTGCGCCGTTGGTGGTGCAGGCGGGCGGATTGGTGTCGTTGGGGTTACCCCAATAAGCCCAGATGGAGGTGGTGGGCGAGAGCGCGGGGACCTGGACCCAGACGTAGGAGTTGCCGTTAGTGTTCCATTCGTCAATCTCGTGCGGGATAAGCAGCAACCCGCTCCCATCCGTGAACCGCAGGTCGCCCCCGGTGGGGGAAGCAAACCGGCGGTAGCTAAACCCGGCGAGATTGGTGTTGAGCACGACGAGAACGGGAAAGTTGGGCAGCGTCTCGGAACGGGTGTATCCTAGGAACGCAAGATTGAGACGGCTGCCGAAAGCGGGAGGATTCAAGGTCAGCGTGGTGAATCGGGCCGAAGTTGGCGCCCAGGCTTCGCCGCTGTCATTAGTAGCGTAGAAGCGAAAGAAGTAGTTGGTGTTGGAGGCGAGATTGGTGAGGGTGTCGGTGAAGGTGGCAAGCGAAAAATTAGTGTTCAGGCCCAAGTAAAGGCTCTCCTCCCACACGCTGCGGACGGTCGCGCCATCCTGCCGGCCCCAGAAGACCCAGACGCCAGCCTGCTGGTCGCCATAGATGCCTTGGGCCAGTGTGCCGGAAACTGAGGCGGTGGAGTTCGAGACGAGAGTGGCGCCAAGATTGGCGACCGTGAGGCTCACGGGAGCCGGCAAAGGCGAGTTCAGCACGGGCGCAACGAGCGAAGAGAATTCGGTGTCGGTCGGCAGACGCCCATTGGTTTGTTTGAATTGGGCGGTGAGCAGCCGGGCCTGGTTGAAGAAAAAGTGCTGCCAATACCACGATGGAACTTTGTTGTTCAAGTAATCGATCAGGCAGTAGTTGGTGGCGCCGTTCGGGTTGTAGTTGCTATACATCTCCCAGAAGAGAATGAACTGGAGGCACCGGCCGCCGGAACTCCAGCCCAGCAACTTTTGAATGTAAGCGCGATCCAGAGGCTCCTGGGCGGCGGTCGATTCGTAACCCCAACCATACTCGCCGATCCACATCCGCTCACCCGGCACTGCGCCCGCCTTGTTGGTCGGCAGCATGGATTGCATGTAGTTGAGCGTGAGGTAAAGGTCTGAGGCGCTGAGGTTCTGTGCGTCGTAGGAGGAATAGGAGAGGTAATCGAGGTTAGTCACGTACGGGACCACCATATTGATCACGCGCTCGTTATTGGTCGGACCGTTGTCCATGGCGTCACGGACGCGGTTGGCCTCGGCGTAGTTGAACACGTTGACGTTGGTGTAGGCGGTGGCCCGTTTGGCGTCGTCCACAGCCTGCTGGCGGTTGTTGAGCCAGCCGATCATGCCTTGAATGGTCGCCATGCTGGGATTGGTGGACCAACCGTTCACGTTGAGATAGCCATCACCCTCCCAATGGCCGAGGTAAAACGTTTTGCCCGAGTCGTTGTAATTGGTCAGCAGGTAGCGTGTCAGCGCGTACATTTCGTTGTAATCCGCCGCGCCCTGGGTTGCGTTGTAGCCGCTGCCCCACCACTCATCCGAGTTCGCAAAGGGATAGGCCCATAGGACGAAGTGGCGGAAGGGCATATCGAGCACCTTATGGTAGGAGGGCTCATCGCGGGCCAGTGTCATCAGGTTGGTGACGTTGGATGGAAGCGTAACACCGCTTTGGTAGGACGTATCGGTTCCCAGGTAGAATTTGATCACGTCGCTGCCCATGTTGGTGATGGCCTGGGCGGTTTCCACCAATAAGGTGTTGGTCGTAAATTTATACAGCCCCGCGAACGTTTCCGTTCCGACCCGGATGTTATAACTATCCACCGCAGGATCGGACAAAGTGGCCGCTCTGGAGGTGAAAAACGGAGTCACGAGCCCGCTTAGGAGGAGCAGTGCGATAGGGAAAACGCCGAAGGGAAGGGCTCGGGCACGGACACGGACAAAAAACTGCAACATACCCCATTATGGGCGAGCCAGGATGGCTCCGCAAGCCCGATCGCCGACGGGAGCCGTCAGGTCTCGCCCAGTTCGACGTTCCAGTAGGCAAGGTCGATGAAGTGCTTCCAACTATCGTGCTGGTGGAGACTGAAAGTGATCTGCACAAACGGACGCCACTTGGGCCGCTTGGGTTTGCGGATGAGATGCATGCCCGCTTCCTGAGGCGTGCGATTGGCTTTGAGAGTGTTGCACTCGATGCAGGAGCAGACAATGTTTTCCCAGGTCGTGGGCCCACCGCGATCGCGGGGGATGACGTGGTCGAGGTTAAGGTCGTTGCGCTCGCAGGTCTTTCCGCAGTATTGGCAGGTGTTCTTGTCGCGCTCGAAAATATTGTGGCGGGTGAACTTGACTTCTTTTTTAGGCAAATGGTCGTAAACGAGCAAGAGGATGACGCGCGGCACGCGGATGCGAAAGGAGACGGTGCGCACGGATTCCTGGTCCGGCTCCGCCTGGGAGAAATGATGCCACTCGTTGAAGTCGTACGTCTGGAAGGAACCGTCGCTCTGGTTGAGTACAACCTCCGCGTGGCCCTGAAAGAGCAGGGTCAGAGCCCGGCGAGCAGTGCAAACATTTACCGCCTGCCAAAGGCGGTTTAGCACGAGCACGTGTTGGTTAAGCATGGAACTCATAATTCCGATCCAACTGGCGCCAAAGTAACCAAAAGCCGCGCCAGTGTCAACGCCGGTGAATACTGTGATGGCAGTCGCGTCTAATCCAGCGAAGGATGTTTCTTATGAAAACTGATATGTTCACCTTGAACCGAAAGATTTTTGCTGTCTTTGCTGCTTGCCTGATAGCCGCCGCGGCCACCGCGTACTCGCAGTCTGTGGCGGGGGGCGTTTACCCCACTCCGGCTTATGGTTGGCCCAACTACCATTCTGTCAACGGCCTCGGCTTCTACTTGGCTGGCGACGCGGGCATCTCCGTGCTACCGGATTTCAACAGCTCCCGATTCGGCGGGCCGGCCCGGTTCTCTGCGGATCCTGGCGCGCGCTTTAGCCTGGAGCCAGGGTATGATTTTCTTTCCACCCGCCAACTCACCCTCGGAGCAGAATTCGAGACGGGCGCGATCTACAATCGGCTGAACTCGATCAACGTGGGGGGGACGTCCACTGACATGCGAGGTGACTATTACCAGGTGCCATTCCTGGGCAACCTGGTCCTCAAGTTCGGTCCCGATTCCTGGGTGAAGCCCTATATTGGCGTGGGCGGCGGTGGCGTCTATTCCCACGCCCGCATCCACGGCGATTTCGACGAGTGGGCGTGGAGCGACCAAACGGACCCGGCGGTTCAGGCGATGGCGGGGGTTCGCTTTCAGCTCACGCCGTTTGCCGACCTGGGCCTTGGTTACAAGTTTTTGATGGTTTTGCCAGGGGACGACAACCAGGTTTACACGCACGCGGTTCTGGCTAGTTTCAACCTGGCGTTCTAAGAGCTATCTACCAGCGCGGACCAAAATAAAAGCGAAACGCAGGCCCGTAGGGCGGCCCGTAATAATAGGGAGGCGGCACATAAGGGGGTGGCGCGCCCACCGCGGGTGGCGGCATGGGGTTGGGAGAAGGCCGGTTCATGTCGAAGTAGATTCGCCGGGGAACCATGTCTTCGGGCGTGAACCAGCGGCCAGTGCGGAAGTACCGCGCTTGAGGGAACTGGTTGGTTGTGATCGGGAGCGCACGGACGACGTAATAGAACGACCCAAAATCGTGGAACGTGCCGTCTTTGTCCCCGAAAATCTTGATGGTGGTGGGCGTTACTCCGACGTCTTCACCGTTAGCCTCGATGCGCGCGCCCGGCGGAGAGGCCTCGACTGCGACATAATAGGCAATGGTGCCATGAGGACCGCGTTCGACCCCCGGCGGCGTGCTCGAACATCCCGCTGCCAAGAGGCCTGCGAGGCCAACTCCCGACCAGAAACTGATGCTCAATTTCATATGTCATTAGTATGGCCGATTCTGAGGGATTTCTCAAGTGGCAGAAGCGACGGGGCTACATAAATATAATGCGAAAGTAGGAAGCGCGATACTTCGATAAGTTGTACTACTAGATAGGAAAACCAGCTTGGCTACCAAGCCGCGCTCAAGGCGCGGCGGCGGCTGAAATCCCACCGGCCAAATGCTTGAGCTGTATCCTGGTGGGTTTCGGTTTCAAAACTGCTGGTGAAGGCAGGCCGCACCTGGAAAGTGACCGGGGCGGCAGGCACAGTCTCCAGGGGTAACAACGCCGGGACGGGCTCGATAGGAACGGACGGAACATCCGTTGTTGGGGGAACGCCAACCACCTGAACGGCAGCATCGACGACCAGCGCGTGCTCGTGAGGGTCGGCGTTCAGCCGATCCGGGGTGGTGGCGGCATGAGCGGTAGCGCCGGGTTCGCGGCCCTGGAGCCTTCCTCGCAGGGCGAGAGTAAGGGCCTTGACCGTGATCTCGAAGGTCAGGAAGGGTTTAGCGATGAGGTCGTTTCCGCCGGCGAGGATTGATTGGGCGCGGGCGCTGAAATCAGTCAAGCAGGTAACAAAAATCACCGGGGTAGCCTGGTTGATACCTTGGGCATGGATCTTTGAGCACAGCTCGAACCCGTCCATTCCGGGCATGAGGACGTCGAGGAAAATCACATCGTAGAAGCACTCCGCAATGAGCGGCAGGGCGTCTGCCGCGCTTTCGGCAAGATCGGGCCGGCTGAAAGCGCGTTTGAGGGCGTATTCAATTGCGCGGCGGCTGATGAGATCGTCATCCACGGCCAGGAGCCGAATAGGAGGGTTGGTGCAAAGGTCGGGGCGGACACCTGGCCGGCAGAGGTCCTCGAGCAAGTCCAGGGCGCTGGCGACGGTCCGCAGAGTGGAGGGAGTGACGGTGCTGGAGCGCTCGGTTAGTTGCCTGACCAAGCCTTCCAGCGCGGCCGCCATTTGCCAGATGGGCAGCCACTCCGAGAGGGCGGCTTCCCCTTTGAGGGTGCGGAACTCGGCTCCCAGCCCAGCGAGCATTTGTTGTCGTGGCGCTTCGATCTGGCAGCGGCCGATTTCCTGCAGTCGCTTACGCAGGCTTGCCAAACGCCCCGGTGCGGCTTCCAGAAACTCCACCACGGGATTGAACAGCGGCACCAAGCCCTGCGAACCATCGGCGCTGGCAGAGATAACGGATGTGGAGGCGGCAGGCGGTGCGGCGTCGCCAACGCTGAAGGCTGCCAGGAATTCTGCGAAGGCTTCCTCCTCAGCCCGAACGCTGGCCGCAAGGCCCGGGCCGGCGGCGCGGGATTGCGTCGTGAGGTTGAATTGAGCGTTAATGGAGGCCGCGATGCGGGGCGCAAGTTTCCGGGCCAGGAGAGTTCCCGTTGCGCCTAACAACCCAACCCAGGCCAGCCTTTCGAGCAGACCCATGGGAGTTTCGGGCACCTGGGTCCTTCGGAAGGCTTGGCTCCCCCATCCGCCGGGGCCGGCCAGTGGAGAAAGGGGCCGCACGGCATAAGGAATCGCGACTCGCTTACGGTAGCGTTCGCGGCCCTCAAGGGTCCGCTGGTGCTGTATCTCGCGGTAAGTGTAGCCCGGCTCGTGCGGCGAGACCTCAGATTGGGAAGTGTAGTCTTGCGAGGTCCGGGCGGGTTGGGCACAAAGAATGGCCGCCAGGAAAGCCAAACGTGACGCTCCCGCGGCAGCGGCGTGCGCTAACCAAACCCGGGTTGGGACCTTCGTCGCACCGTTTCTCGAATCACCACGGCTAAATTCGATACAGGCGACGAAAATAGTTTCGGCGAAACTTTTCAACCCAAACGCTAGTTATTCGCCGGCGCGACGGTTTGATTGGGAGCAACGGTGGCCCACTGGCAGCGGAGCACTTTCTGCAAGCTGGGCGTCAAGGGCGGAAGCTTGGATGGGGTATTGAAATTGACGTCGAAGGCCCAATTGCGAGCCGGTGGGTTATAGACGTTAGTCAGGCCCCAGAAGTTGGTGGCGTAGGCGCTTGGGAACATTTTCACCATGGAGCCGTTATAGGTGAACACGTTGGCCAAGCCCCAGCTCTCAAGGAAGCGGGGGAAGTTCTCCATCCCGCCGCTATAATGTCCTGCGGTGGTCTCAACTTCCCCGGCCAGGATGGCAGCATTGACGGTGGTGCATCCGGCGACCCGCGAGCTAAGCGGCGCGGTGCTGTTCGCATCGCTCCATTGGGTTGAAAGAATCGTGACAGCGTCGCCAACCAGCGAAGCGGGCAAAGTAGTTGAGGTATTGGAGGTGCCTACGTTGGCGGCATTGGGTTGGTTAAAGTGGCCCTGGACATAAATGGGCAGGGCGGTGGCAACGGTGAGCCCCAGCGAAGGGAGTCTCTGGCCATTGATCAGACGAACGGCCCCCAGCGTCGTGGGCGAGGGGGTGCGCAGGTCGTAAACATAAAGTGAAGACACATCCCGGGAATGGAGGGCCAGGCGCAGGCTCGTGTTGGTGGCGCTCCAGGCCACGAAGTTAGTAATATTGATATCGATGGGCCGAACGGTTTTGGCTTCTCTCGCGTCGTAGAAGCTATTCGAGGTGTTGACGAAGTTTTGGAGTTGCGCCGCTGGAACCACGGTGCTGAACCCATTGAATAAGCCGCTGGTTCCGATAATGCGCGAATCGGAAACGGTCAAAACCATATCCACCAGGTTATAATAGCGCAGCCGGCCCATCGACGAGGTGGGACTTTCCAAGGGCGGAGGTGGCTCGATGATTTGCTGAATGGCAGTCGGCGTGTTGCTGACCCCGATGGGCAGCGTGAGCACAGGCACGTGGGAGATCTGCTGGCCCTGATAGACGACTGAACCCGCTGGGGTCCCGCGAGTGTCCAAAGGTTCGCGTTGAAAGAGAATGTCCCCGACGGCCGTCACATCCGACTGGAACGTTAAGGCGTTGTCAGGCTCGACATAGAGGTTGCCGTCCGAGTGGACGCGGCCGGTGATGACAAACGGTTGGCCGCAGCTTATCTCCATGTCATCGGAACTGAACATGGCGAATTGGAAAATCGGGATGCGCGCCAGCTCGATCTGTTGATAAACTCCGGCGGTGACATTCTGGAGGGCAGCGGTCTCACAGGCATCGGAGACGATGGTGTACATCGAGGCAAACCCTTGCAGGCCGGCGTAGGTTGAGTTCAGAACGACGTAGTTGGTGGAAGGGCTACCCTGGATGTAGGTTTGGCCAGGATTGCCCTGCGCGTCGCTGAACTGCCAATCCCCCCAATAAGGGGAATCCGCAGAGGTCAAGACCGTTTGCTGGTATTGGCTTAGGTTGACTTGAACGAGGGCTTCGCCGCCGCTCAGGTAATCCTGACACAATTGGCTAAGGACCTTCTCAACCACGGCTTCGGCTGAGGCGGTAGCGCGTGCGTACTGGTTGGCACGGTCGGTCTGTTTGGCACTGGTGACGGCCCAGGACATGATCCCGGCCAAAGTGGCCAGGGCCACGCCAGTTAACACCATCGTCATCAATAATGCACTGCCGCTATGGCGGCTTCGGAACCGGAGGACACTTGCTTGCATATCCTATTCCAATCGTCGGGTCACGGAGGTCTCTAATTTGTAATGATCGGCCGTTGGACCGGTGCCGGCCGGCACATAAAACTCAAGGTCCGCGTGAAAGACGCGGTTGTTTTGGCTGTTGGTGAGCACATTTCCGAAGCAATCCTGCGCGGTAAAAGCGACGGTGTTGGTAACGTTCTGCGCCAGCAGGGTTGTAACGCCCGTCGCGCTGCTGGAGCGGCGAAAGCTCTGGTCATCGGGATTAATGAAATAGATGATGAAGTTGGTCGTGTTGGTGGTGGGATAAATCAGGAGGCCGGTGCCCTGTTGGGGCTCGCCATCGGTTTGCGCGGCAAAAATGCCATTCGTCACATTGCCCACCAAAGCGGAACTGCAGGTGCGAATTTCGTCGCTCAACTTCTGCACAGCGAAGCGGGCGGAATCGTTGACGGTGAGCTTGTTCTCGGAGAGCTGGAACATAGTTAGCCCGAAGATGTTGGCTGCCACCAAACCGACGACCAACAGTGAAAGGACGGCCGTGGCGATGAGCATTTCGGCCAGCGTGAACGCCGCCACAGCGGAGGCAGCGTGGGCGCGCCGGTCTGGAGGCGAAGACGAGAAACTCATTGGTCTGGAGAGCGGCAGGTCTGGAGGGTGTTCGTGAGCAAGTGTGTCCCGTCAAACGTCCACACGCAATCGACTCGGATGCAGCGCACAGGTGGGTTGGTGGAGAGTGGGAAAATCTGGGTGAAATTCGTGGCGTAGGTGATAGCGTTGCCGGTCGCAGCCTGGTCGAGGGTGACGACTTCGGGCGGAAAATTGGTTGCCGCGAGCTGGTCAACTGGCGGAGTGGTAGAGGTTATCCAAGTGGCGGCGTGGGTTTGCTCCAGGCGCTCGGAGGCACGGGCATTGGCAGCCCCTGAGAGGGCCGACCGCTCGGCGGAGGCGACGCTGTAGATGTAGCCGTTGACGACCCCGGCCACGGCCAAGCCCGAAACGGCGAGAGCAACGACTACCTCAACCAGGGTCATCCCTGCTTGGGAGCGTTTTGCGGGCCGTTTGTGCCCTTGCTCAATCAGTCTCATTTTTACCGATCTTGGCTGCACTTCTTGACACTGCCCCAAGAACTGCGGTCGCTCAATCCGGGAAAACTCTGGAAACGGTCCAGGGGTTTTCCGGGGGAATGAGGCAAGAGCGAACATTCACCGAGGAAAAGAGAGCAAATTCGATGCCGATTTCGCCGTCGGATCAGATTGGGGGGCGCGGCATTCCGCGACTTGCAGGTTTCAGCGGAGTGGAATTCACGCTTTTTGCGTGAAAATCACGCGTCGTGCGGGTGTGCCGATAGGCTAAAAAGGCGTTTTCTGGCCGTTTTCCTATAAAAACTCATCTGGCACCAGCGATGCTTTTAGGTCGTCAAGGCATGAAAGCTAACCCAGTTCAGTGCCACGTCCGTGCGTTCACCCTGATTGAACTGCTCTGCGTCGTCGCGATCATTGCGGTGTTGGCAGCATTGCTCTTGCCGGTGTTGATTCAGGCGCAGGCGCGGGCCAAGCGCATTCAGTGCGAAGGGCAGCTCCGGCAAACTGGTATCGCCTTCCATGACTTCGCCCACGACCATAACGGGCTGTTTCCAATGGCGGTCTCGACCAATGCGGGCGGCTCGCGCGAGTTTGTGCAAAACGCCTCGATGCTCAATGGCGAGTTTTATTTCGCCTACCGCCACTTCCAACCATTATCCAATGACCTCGTAATGACGAGGGTGCTGGTTTGCCCTGCCGATAGGCGCCTGCCTGCTACTAACTTCCAAACCCTCAAGAATGAGAACGTCAGTTACTTTGTGGGAGTGAATGCGGTGTTTGGCCGTCCGGAATCCATCCTAGCCGGCGACCGCAATCTAACCAATGACTATGTGGCGCCAGCGTCCACTGTTCGCCTGGGACCGAACTCAGCGTTGCGCTGGACCGCGGAAATGCATCAGTTTAAGGGGGACTTGCTGTTCGCCGATGGCCATGTCGAGCTGAAAAAGTCTGCCGCCCTAACGGCGGCCATAAATCAGGTTCCAATCGTAGCTGATTTCGCGTTGCCCTCGCTTCCCTCCGCAAGCGGGGGTAGCGGGAGCGGTTCGAGTACCTCCGGCGGATCAGGTTCAGGCGCCTCCGGCAGCCCGGGCGCGCCTGCGGCGGCACCCTCCGGGGGCAGTGAGGTGTCGGGAGCGGCAGGCTCGGCTGCTTCGGTGGCGCCAATCGGCAATCCCGGTCCCGTCAGTCAAGCAACCAAGCCAACCACCACCACTATGCCGAGAACGGGGCAGGGAACGTCTAGTGAGCCACCGCCCCCGGCAGTCACCTCCACCCCGGTGGCCAAACCCGCAACCAACGGTGCGGCTGGTGGGAGTTCAACTCAACCGCAAGTGGAAGACTCAAAGCTATCCCCACTTGCCCAATGGTTCGCAACGATGGTTGATGGGGTGCTCCGGAAAGGGCTGTGGCTGCTCTATTTGCTTTTGTTGCTATTGGCGGTGGCGGCGGTCGCTTTGCACAGGTGGGCGCGAGGGAGGAAAAAGAAGCGGGCGCAGGCCGAACCTTGAAGCGGTAATTCTTGACTCCTGGCCCTTCCTAGGCAAGGGTAACGCCAAAATTCAGGCAATCGCTATGTCCAATCGATTCAGATTGATAGGCACCGCCTCGTTTGTTGCCGCGGCGCTTTTTTGCGCTCGCGCTGGAGACAAGAAGCCGGCGGTGGATACTTCCAAACTGCCACCGCCTTCGGACAAGAAAGGTGTCACGTATGAGGCGGACATTAAGCCGATTTTCGAGGCGTCGTGCGTGAAATGTCACAGCGGGCCGAAGCCCAAAGGCAAGTTGCTCATGGACACCTTGCCGCACATCCTCAAAGGGGGGGAGGACGGCAAGGTAATCGATCCCGGGAACAGCGCCGCCAGCATGCTGGTGATCAACATTGCCCACTTGGGGGACGAGGACGATTATATGCCGCCCCCTAAGAACAAAGAAAAGATCGGGCCGCTCACGAAGGAACAGATTGGACTTATCCGGGCATGGATCGACCAGGGCGCCAAGTAAGATGCTCGGAAGGGAGACTGTGAGGGGGGGCGGAAATGACGAATGACGAATGACCAAATCCGAAGGAAAGACCCAAATCCGAAGGCTTTCGCGAGCAAGACCCACCGCAGTCCAGGATTCGGAGAACGAGGAAAAGGGAGATTTCAGAGGAGAGGCATGGGAGGTAAGTCCCTGATCCTTTATCGCTGGGGGTCTTCCACAGGTTTGCGTTTGAGGGCCTTGAGGGCCTCGATCTTGCGGTAGGTTTCGATCTGCCCAGGGCTGCCGGCATCCAGGCTGACCATGTGAGCGGCCAACTGGTTGATCTCGGTGGTCAGGTGCTTGTTGCGCAAGCGGGTGACCAATCCCTTCAGATCCTCGAAGGGCTTCGGCACTGCGCGACCGCGGAGATGATCGCGCGTTCCCGGGTCGGGTTGGGGTCCACCGGCGCCTTCCATGTAGTTAAGAAACACGGCGCGAGTCACGAGGTTGCGGGCTTGCGGATCGGTCAACGCATCCAGAAATGGCGGCAAGCCTTGCCAGCCATTGCCTTGGAACGCGTGAAGGCGGTCGAGGACAATTTTCCGGACCAGCGGATGCTCGAGCCATTGGACATCCAGATGGCCCGCGGCCCATTCCACGAGGTCCTCGTGTTGGAATAGAAGCTGGAGCAAACCCGACTCATCGCGGGCAGGAGGAGCCACTTCCTTTTGCGGCGCAGACGGCGCCTCGAGGGGGGGCGGAGTGGCGCCCCTAACCCGACCCTGCCGCTTAAATTCCTGGCGAACGGAATCCGGCGAAACGGCCAGGCGCAAGGCCGTCTTTTGCGCGTAAGTGTCGATGAGCACGAGGTTGCCGGTTTTGTTGACGGCTTCGGCCATGCTCCGCAAGACAGCCAGCCGTCCTTTGTCCGTGGTCACCGGATGGGCGGCGCACAGGCGCGCAAGGTAATAGTCGAAGAAACCCTGCGCCTTTTCGATGAGTTGCCGAAAGGCTGCGCCGCCGGAAGCCTTGATGAAGCTGTCGGGATCATGGGGGGCGGGCACCACGGCCACGCGCACCGCCAATCCCGAGGCCAGCAAGTGGTCCAGCGAGCGCACGGCGGCGTTTTGGCCAGCTTCGTCAGAGTCGAAACAGAGCACCACTTCCTCGACGTAACGGCGGAGGATGCGGGCGTGGTCGGCCGTCAACGCGGTGCCCTGTGGGGCGACGATGTTTTGAACGCCGGCCATGAAAGAGGCAATGAGGTCGAGTTGGCCTTCACAGACGATGGCATAGCCGGCATCCAGGATGGCCCGTTTGGTCTTGTGCAATCCAAAGAAAACCTTGCTCTTGGTGAAAATGGGCGTTTCGGGCGAGTTGACGTACTTCGCCGTTTTTTCATCCCCTGATAACACCCGGCCGCTGAACCCGATGACTCGGCCCTGCTCATCACAGATCGGGAACATGAGCCGGCCACGGAAGCGATCGTAATAGTGGTCACTGCCTTCTTTGCGCAAGATGAGCCCGGCTTTTTCCACGAGCACCAGGTCATGGCTTTTGCTCCGGGCCCAATTCACGGTGTCATCCCACAGGTCGGGGGCGCAGCCCAGGCGAAAGACCTGGATGGCTTCGGCAGCCACGCCCCGGGAGGCCAGGTAATTGCGGGCGATTTCACCGGCCGCCTCGTTAGCCAAGGCGTGCTGCCACCGCTGGGCGATCTGCTCGTGGATTTCGAGCAGTGTCTCCTTGAGGTGGCGCGCCTGCTGGGCGCCAGCACCCTGCTCGTATTCCAGGGGGATCTTGGCCCGTTCGGCCAGCCGCCGGACGGCTTCAGGAAACTCTATGCTTTCGTGTTCTTTGACGAAGGCGAAGACGTCGCCTCCTTTGTGGCAGCCGAAGCAATAAAAGATCTGCTTGTGCGGGTTGACGCTGAAGCTGGGGGTCTTTTCCCGGTGGAAAGGGCAGAGGGCGACGAAGTTTGCGCCGGCGCGTTTGAGGGGCAAGTACGAGCCGATCACATCCACGATGTCACTGCCAGCGCGGATTTGCTCGATGGTGGAGGCAGAGAATAGCCCGGCCATGGGGGGAGATTAACCCACAGGCAGGCGAGGTTTCCACCTGAATTGTGAGCTAAGTACTGCTCAACGCAAATCGGGTCCCTTATTTACGGCTCCCAGAACTAAGGCATCCAGGCTTCGCGCTGTTTGAATTGGTTCTCCGACGACGGAGTAGGTTTGATCAGCGCGAAAGCCAGGTACTCTTTGATGTAAGGGCCACTAAAAGACCGATTGAAGACAGAAGCCTGGAAGGTCTGGAGGGTGGGGAAGAAATTGCTGCCGTAAGCGTCGTCCTGGTATTTTGCCGCCGCTTTGATGTCCGTCTGGCTGTACAGGCGGGCGTTGAGGAGGGCCAAACCGGCGAGAAGTATGCACGCAGCGCGCACCACCCCGGAGCCCATGCCCAGATAGTATTCAGTGTGTCCAAAAATGTCGCTGCCGAGCAGTTTGCCACCCAAGGCCCGATTGATCCCGGCAAACAGCAGCACAATCAAGCCAGCCACCACGACATAAGCGCTCAGGTAGGCGCTCAAAGGACTGAACAGGTCGCTGCTTCGGACCAGGAACTGCCCGATGGGCTCATAGGTAAACGAGCACACCAAAACGACCGCCAGCCATTTGAGCAGGTTAAGCAATTCGCCGGACATGCCCCGCTTGCGGCCGTGGATGAGGCCGCCAACCAGGATGGCGACCACGGCCACGTCAAAGAAGTTGACAGGCAACTTGTCCAGCCCGAGGCTGTTCATTGCGTTTTCCTCACCGGTGCTGGGGATCGAGTCTGCATTAAACAATAAGGAGGAAATAGCCAGTTTCATGCCAGGGAAACGGAGGGATGCCTTCGAACCAGTCGGCGTGGGGTTGGCACACGGACAACCAGCCGCAGGTGGCCTGGGGTTTCGGACCCTTGATCAACCCCGTGCGTGAAGGGCCGTGTGGATCGCTGTATTCGTTTTTCTCTGAGATTCGTCGGTCGTCATTGAGAGTGGGCGCGCCGCTTCCAAGCACCGTCGCCATACACGCCGGCTTGCTTGGGATCAAAAGGACGGAAGCCTACGTCGAAAGCTGGGGACCGGCTGGGCAAGGTGATGTCCGGCCACTGCCCTTGAAATTCGAGGTTGGTCAAAATTGAGCCGGCTTCATGGCCGGCTGCCTGGCATGAACTTAGATCGCCCTTGGGGAACAATGGGCTAGAAGGGCCATAAGACACGAAGCAGTTGCTGCGGCTCTCGTATTGAAGCTTGTCCCAGGGGCCAGTGAAGAATGGCGCGTTCGAGCTGACGATGAGGTTGTGTTCGAGGACGAACGACAAATGGCTCTCGGGCCGCGTAGCCTGTATCGGCGGGCCGGAACTCAAGGCGAAGATGTTGTTGCCCAGGTAATTGCTCGCGCCGTAATGCTGGTGGAATGCGCCTCCACTGGGAGGGTTGACGCAGGTGCAATTCCAAACCAGGTTGCTCTCGATCCGCCAGCCGGTGCTGCCCTCGTCCGGGTAAATCCCCCAGCCGCCGTAGTCGTGGGCGCGCACGTCGAAGATGACATTGTTGAAGCACAGGCTGCCGGGAGCTACGCCCAACGTATAAATGGCGCCCAGGTCGCTCAAGACGCCCTGGCCGATCCTATGGATGCGGTTGAAGGCAATGACATTGCTCGCTGCCAAGCTGCGGCCATAACCCCAGGTCCAGCCGACAGAGATGGCGGTGTAAAAGGTATCGCTGAGGTCGTTGTGGGTGATGCGATTATTGGCGCTCTGTCCGACCCATATCGGTACGGCGCTAGGATGGACCCGTCCGCAGCCGCGGATGATGTTGCTGTCCACCACGATGCCGCCGGTCTGCTCGCTGGGATGATCGCGGATTTCCGTTTCACCAATGCGGACGCCTCCGGCCCCAAGATCTTCCAGCAGGCAGTGTTCCAGGCGGCAATTACTGCACCCCTGTCGGAACCAGATTCCGTAGTTCCCCGTATGCTCGATTTGGCATTTCTCAAAGGTCACGTTGCGCGAGCCGTCGATTTGAATGGCCGCCTCGATGCTCACGGCTGCCTGCACGGGCGGACAGCCCAACTTAGGCAAATTATAGGCAGCATGCTGGAAGCAAAGCCCCCGGAAATGGAGATTGGTTGCGCCGCGAATTTGCACGAGCCTCTCCAGCACGGGCGCGATGCACTCCGTGGCCTCGAGGCTCTCGCCGGGGCGCGGATGGTAGCGCAGAGTTCCCTCGGCATCGAGCAACCAACCGCCCGGCGGGATCGGCATCAGAGGCGAGTTTTCGAGGATGAACCGGCTCTGCTCATTCCAGGGATTCCACGTGGTCATTCGCTCACCCTCGACGGTGATGGTTCTGGCCTCGGTATCGAACGAGGAAATCACATAGCGGCTGGTGTCCCATTTGTGAAACACCAGGAGTTGGACGTTGTGGAGCTCGGCGGGGTCCGGCGGCAGGCAGGCGGTAGCTGGCTCGGGAGCTTTAATGGTCAGGCGAGCTCGACCAGCCGGCAATTCATCTTGCTTTACGCCGCCGACTTGGAAAAAGCCCTCGGCGGGTGCCCTGGCACGCGTTGCTCGGGAACCATTGACGTAAAGTTGCCCGAACTGAGCCCCGGCTTTGGCGCGCCAGGCGCCAGCCGCGTCGGCTTCCAGATTTGTGATGCGGCGTCCACTACTGATGGTCGTGTGTTGTGGATCCTCCGCCTCCCACGTCACATTGCCATCCACGGGTCCGAGCACGAGCGTTTCTTGCAGCCAGTAGTCGCCAGGCGAAAGCCGGATGGTCGCGGCGTTGTTTGAGTGTCCTGCGGCACGCCAAGCCAGCATGGCCTCGCGTGCCGCCGCCAGAGTGTTTGTCCCAGGGGCAGCATGGAACGTTTTGGGCGGGGGCGTGGTGAGCGGCTGCGTTTCGGCTGGCGACTGGCTAAAGGCCGCAGCCGCCACAGCCAGGCATAGATTTCGTGCCGGTTTCATAGCTTCATTCTTGGACTGCGCTGCTCATCTTTTCGTAATCCCCGTCCGGCGTGTTGCAGGTGAACACAGCGACGCTGGCGAAGCGATATTGGCCCTTGCCGTCGATGTGGGCGTACATGACATATTTTTTGGTTTTGGCATTGTAAAAGACCTTGGGGCGCTCCAGGACCCAGCCGCGGCCAAGCTCTTCGGGGTCGGCCAGCTTGACGACCTGGCGGCGAAAGCGCCAGTGGGCCAAATCGGTGGACGAGTAACAGGCGACGTAACGGAAGTGTGGGTCATTATCCTGCGAACGGTCTTCGCCAAACCAATAATAAGTCCCGCGCACCTTGAGGATGCCGCCGCCATGCGCCTGGACGTGCTTGCCTCGGTCATCGGGCCAAACCGCGCCAGGCCGAATGACGGTAGGTGTGGCGCAGCCGCAGCTTGCCAACAAACCAAGCACAACGGTCACCCGCGTTATAATAGTGATTCTCATTTGCGCGTCTCCGCACAGAAGAATCCGCAGGTGCGCCAAACGTGGAGGCGGTTGCTCATGGGGCAACCGTAAGGGAAAGAGACGGGCAAGGGCAAAGGAAAAGGGGTGAAGGGAAACCGAGGAAAACCACGGGCCACGCGCAGTTAACAGGGTTTGTGGTGGTCAGGTTCGGCGCGCTTGACTCCGCCCTTAAAAGTGAGATGTTCCCAAGAATCTCGAAGCACAAGACCTCTACGATTTTGATCATGTGGGGGCGGAGATGAAACGTAACAAATCAAGAAGACCGACGGAACACTATGGCCACGACAAACAATCATCAAGTCATTCAACCTTACCTTTTTTTCAACGGCCGTTGCGAACAGGCCGTGGAGTTTTACCGCAAAGCTTTGGGCGCAGAGGTCCAAATGATGATGCGCTACAAGGAGAGTCCCGAACCGCCCCCACCGGGTAGAGTGCCCAGCGGGTTCGAGAACAAAATCATGCACGCCAGCGTCCGCATCGGCGAGACGGTCGTGATGGCATCCGACGGCTGCTCCGCCGAGAAGCCCAAATTCGAGGGCTTTTCCTTGGCGCTCTCGGTCGCCAATGAAGCGGAAGCGGACCGTGTTTTTGCGGCGCTCGCGGACGGCGGCCAGGTCAGGATGCCACTGTCGAAGACGTTCTGGTCGCCGCGCTTCGGCATGGTGGAGGACCGCTTTGGCGTGGGTTGGATGGTCAGCGTGCCAGGACAGGGAGCTCCCTGAGAGCGGTTGCACGCACCATAATCCGAACGAAGAGAACCATCAGCCAACGCGCGCATGCAGAGAATCACTCCATTCTTGTGGTTCGATAAGGAGGCGGAGGAGGCAGCGAAGTTCTACACTTCCATTTTCAAGCGCTCTAAAATCGGGAAGATCGCCCGTTATAGCAAATCCGTGGAGAAAGCCGCGGGCCGGCCAGCGGGCTCGGTAATGACCGTAGAATTCAGCCTGGATGGTCAGGAATTTGTGGCGCTTAATGGCGGCCCGCAGTTCAGATTCACCGAGGCCATATCGTTTGTTGTAAACTGCAAGACGCAGGCGGAGGTGGATCGGTATTGGAAGAAGCTGACAGCAGGCGGGAAACCGGTGCAATGCGGGTGGCTTAAAGACAAATACGGGATCTCGTGGCAGATCGTGCCCACGGTTTTGGGTGAGCTGTTAAGCAGGAAGGACGCAGCGAAATCGGAACGGGTGATGGGAGCCTTGCTCAAAATGGTCAAGCTCGACATCAAGAAATTGAAAGCCGCGGCAAAGGGGTCCAAGTAGGATGAGGAGTCCGCGGCGTAACGCGTAGCGGCGCCTGCGGCGGTCAGTGGGCGGGGAGGTCTCGTCTTTCTCAACTGGTCGCAGACCCGTCGGCACGTGGACAGGAAGGGGGCTGCGGGGACGAGACGTCCCCGCCCCTCTGCCGGCGGCAGTGACGCGCCCCGGCATTAGTCGGGCTTACGCTTGTTTGCGCGCTGCGAGCCGCGTTTCAAGTTCTGCCATTCCGGCGGGCGAGCCAATCTCGTAGAAGCGCTCCGGGACTTCGAACCCAGCCAACTGGTTGCGCGCCACTAGCCTCTGCATTACCTCCGCCAGGTCGAAGGGCCGGGCCGCCGGCCATTCTTCGAATACCGATGCCCGGAAAAGGCTCAGACCATAATCAATGTAATCCATTTCCGGCAGCCGTGACCGTTTATCGTAAACCAGGATGCGGCCATCGCGAAACACAACGTTGCTCGTATCATAGAGTCCCTCATTGCGATAGACCGTCATCAGGCCGGGCTGGCCGGATTGCTCAAAGAAGCTGGCGATGGGAGCAAAGGGGGCAGTCAAGTACGAATCGCCGTAAAGCACGAAGAACCGGTCACCCAGTTGGGGCAGCGCGCGCCGGAGGGCGCCGCCGGTGCCCAGCAGTTGCGGCCCGTCGAACGAATAGCTCAAATCCATGCCCAAGGCTTGGCCGTCGCCAAATTCCTTGGCGACCATTTCTCCGAGGAAGCCGAGGCACAGGACGACGCGGCGCAGGCCTTGGCTGCGCAGCAGTTCAAGTTGGTGGGCTAGAAAGGGGCGGCCGGCAACCGGCAAAAGCACCTTGGGCACCTTCTCGGTGAGCGGCCGCAGGCGCGTGGCCAGGCCGCCCGCAAGAATGGCAACCGGCAAGTCCATCTTTAGGAAATCAACAGCTTCGTCCCCTCAAAATCGAACTGGAACCGGACTTCCTTCAATCCAGCTTCACGCATGGCATGGCGCAGGCGCGCTTTGTCCTGAGCGTAGAACATGAGGAAGCCGCCGCCGCCGGCGCCGATGAGCTTGCCGCCCGCCGCGCCGCTGGCCATCGCCCGGTCATACCATTCGTTAATCTTGGTGTTGCTCATGTTGCCGGAACGTTGTTTCTTGCGTTGCCAATGGACATCCATGAGACGGGCAAACTCGTCCAGGTCCCCCGCCTCCAGCGCTTGCTGACTTTTGAATCCTAATTCTTTGACAAAGTGAAGGTTTTCAATCATGGCCGAGTCGGCCGTCCGGCTCTTCTGATCCTGTTCTTTAAGGATGGACGAAGCGGAACGCGAATAGCCGGTGAAGAACAGCAGCAGGTTGTCCTCGAGGTTGTAGCGGGTTTCTTCAGAGAGCTTCAGCGGCCAAGCTTCGACCTTGCCGCCCGGCAGGAAACGGAAGCAGGTAATGCCGCCGAACGCGGCGATATATTGGTCCTGCTTGCCGATTGGTTCTTTGAGCCGGCCAATTTCGATCTCGCAGGCCTGCTCGGCGAGTTCGGCCGGGTGAACGAGATTCTTTTTGTAAGCGTGCAGCGCCTTGAGCAACGAGGTGGTAAAACTGCCGGAGGAACCCAGGCCCGTCCCGGCGGGAATGTCGGCCATCGACGTCAGCTCCAACGATTGGCCGTTCATGCCCAGCAGGCCAAAGGCCTCGCGGATGATGGGATGCTCGAGTTGGGCTGCGGTGGCTACGCGCTCCAGCTTCGAATACTTGACGATCAGGTCGGGCACGAAAGTATCGTGCAGCGTGATATAGACGTACCTGTCGATGGCAGCGGCGATCAGAAATCCGGTGTGCTGCTCGTAATAGGAGGGCAGGTCCGTGCCGCCACCACCCAGGCTGATGCGTAAAGGAGAACGTGCAATGATCATGCGTTCGGTTTTTGGTAAATTCGTGCGACGACGGCTAATGCCGCCTTGGCCTCTTTGAGTCCCGGAACGGGGGTGCGTTGCAGACGAATGTCCTCAAAGAATTCCTCCATCTCCAACTTCCACGACTGGTCACCGCGCGGGTATTCGTAAATGGTTGTCTCCGGCGGGCCCATCTGGGGCAGCATTTTGTAATAGTGCAGCCGTTCCAAGCCGTAACTTCCACCCAGGCCTTCCCAGTGCAGCTTGGCATCGCGTCCGTAGATTTCCAGGCTGAACAGGTTCTTCCACTCGGTGCAACTCACATGGAGCCAGGCCGTCTGCCCGGCGGCGTTGCGCAGACTCACAAAGGCGTTGTCATCCACCGGCATTTTCCAAAAATAAGTCGCGCAATGGCCCTCGACGGCGGTGAAGTCACCCAGGAAAATACGGGCCAGATCAATGAGATGCACGCCTTGATCGATCAATTCTCCTCCACCGGAAACCTTAGGATCGGCGCGCCATTCCTGTTCGTAACCGATGCGACCTCCTTGGCCATAGCGGCCGCGCACAAACATGAGCGGACCGAGGGCACCGGCGCGCCAGAGTTCGAGGGCCTTGAGACAGGCGGGATGATAACGGTGGTTGTAGCCCGCCCGGACGAGGACCCGATGCTGTTGCGCCAGTGTCTCCAATCGTTCGATTTCCTCCACGTTGATGCCGACTGGTTTTTCCACGAGCATGTGTTTGCCGGCCTGCGCCGCCTGGGCGGCTAGCAGCGCCAGTGAGGCGTTGACCGTCGCGATCATGACGGCATCGACCTCGGGCGAGGCCAGCACCTCCGCCACGGACGTGGTGGCTTTGCAGCCGGGGCTCTGCGCGGCCAAGCGCTCGGCCCGCTTGAGTTCCAAATCGCAAGCCATCACCACCGTGCTCGGCGGCAAATTGTTCAACCGCTTTTGGCCAATTAACCCGCAGCCGATGAGAGCGACACGAACCATAAGCCCAGTATGCTAGTGGCCGGACGACGGAGGCCATTTTTGCCCGCGGTCTTCCGGAACGATGCGGCGCAAACAATAAATATCGGACTTGGCCAACTCGTCGCGGTGCTCGTGCAAGGTTGGCCAAGGGTCCCATTGTGCGCTAATCAGTTTGCCCGTAATCCCGTCACTCTGCGAGCTGGCCAAATAGACGGCCAGCTTCGCTCCCAGGGCGAGTGGCGTAGCGCCTTCCCGTTTCCACTTTTGATTCTTTTCGTAAAAGGCCCGGCCGACCTTATCAGGTCCTGCCGCCAGGACTTCGTCCACGAGGCGCGTCGCCAGGGCACCGGGTGCGATCGCGTTCACATCAACTCGGAAGGGCCGCAGTTCCTCCGCCAGAGTTTCCATCAAGCGCACGGCAGCCGCTTTGGAGGCTGCGTAGGAACTGATGTTTGGCAGGGGGTTGGTGGCTCCGCCGCCGGACAAAATGACGATCTTGCCTGCGCCGTTCCGCTTGAAATGAGGAATGACTGCGCGGCAGGGCAGGAGAACGCCATAGAGGTTGATCTCCAGCGCGCGCTTCCATTCCTCAATGGCCACGCTCTCAGTAGGCCCCATCGGGCCGTAAACGCCCGCATTGTTGACCAGGATGTGGAGGGAGCCCAATTCGCGCAGCGCGAAGGCTACCAACTCGCCCACCTGCTTATCGGAAGAAATATCGCAGGGCCGTGCCAGGACTTTGCGGTTAGGTCCGGCCAAGCTCTGCAAGCGCTCGCGCGTCGCGGCGAGGCGAACCTGCTCTCGCGCGCAAATGAGAACGTTCGCGCCTTCGCCCACAAAGCTCTCGGCGATGGCCTCGCCCAGCCCCTGGCTGCCACCAGTGATCAATGCGTTGCGGTTTTCGAGTTTCATAGCGCACGTCCGACGGAAAGATGCTCGATGCCGCACAGCTCTTTCAATTCCTTTTCCAAAAAACGATTCGCGTCAATAATGACGGGCTGACGCATGGTCGAAATCATCTCACGCCAACGCGCCTGGCGGAGTTGCGGCCATTCCGTGCAGATCACCGCGGCATCTACGCCCTGCAGCGCCTCGGCCAACTCGGGCGTCAGCGCAATTGCTTTCAGGTCCGGTGGCAGGGCGTGCACCACGGGGTCCCAGGCGCGCACGGTAGCGCCGGCTGCCGTTAATTGCCGGCAGAGCTCGATGGCCACGCTGCGCCGCAAAGTGTCGGTGCCCGGTTTATAGGTCAGGCCCAGGACCGCAGTGGTGCAGCCGCGCAAGTTGCCGAACCGGGCCTGCAAGCGCCCGAACATCCAACCGCGATGCTGGTCATTGCTTTGTTTGATCGAAGGGATTAGCGACAAGGCTTCGGCTTTTTCCGTCCCAAGCCGAGTCAACGTGACGACATCGCGCGCCAACGTGCCGCCGGCAAACGGGCCGCCTGGGCTGAGATAGGAACGCGGGCCGATGCGTGCATCGCTTTTGAGGCCGGCGGACACTTCCTGGGCATCGGCGCCCGTGCGTTCGCAAAGCCGGGCGATTTCATTGATATATGCGATGGAGAGGGCCAGGAAACCATTCAGTGCGTGTTTGACCATCTCCGCCGACTCGATGCGCATGAAGAGAACTTGAGACGTGAAGGGCTGAAACAGTTTTTGGAGAAAGGCCTGCCGGGATTGATCGCGCAGGCCAACAATCACACGCTCAGGCTTCTCGAAGGCTTCGATGGCCTTGCCCAGCCGCAGGTTCTCCGGGGAGCAGGCGAAGGAGAATTGGGGGAACTCGCCTTCGAGTTTCCCGCACGTGCCGACCGGCAGTTGCGAGGAGACCAACACCAGCGTGCCATTGGGCAGGTGCGGCAGGGTGCGGCGGACGCGCTCGAGGAGCCCGGTGACATCCGATTCATCATGTTCATTAACCGGCGTGTCATAACAAATCCAAAGAACCTCCGCCCCGGCGCAGGCGATTTGGGGGTCTGTGGTAAAGGCCAGCGCTCCTGAGGCAAGGCCGGCCGAGAGGAGTTCATTGAGGCCCGGCTCGAATAGGGGGGCCTTTCCCTGTTGCAAATCGGCCACGGTCTGCGCGTCAGAATCCAGCCCGATGATGCGGTAATGGCGAGCACAGCACGCGGCCGTGACGCAACCCAAATGCCAAAGGCCCAGGACAACAATCTTCATGGCCGTTGCAGCACCCAACGATTTTCCTCCAGCCACCGCAGGGTTTGAATGATGGATTTTTCGATCGTGAGGCTCGTTTTCCAGCCCGTCGCTCGGATTTTTTTCGTGTCCAGAAAAATGAACGGATTATCTCCCACCCAACCGCGGTCGCCGCCCGAGTATTCGAGACGGGGCTTGAGGCGCAGATGCTCGCAGATGATCCGGATTGAATCCTTGACTTGCACGTATTCTTCGGTGCCCAGGTTATAGACTTGCACCCGATGTTTGGCGCTACGGGCCGTCTGCAGGCCCACAACGTGAAGGATGGCCGACACGCAATCTTTGACGTAAAGATACGATTTGCGCTGCGTCCCGTCGCCGAGCACCTTCAGGTATTGGGGGTGTTCCAGCAATTGCTGGTAAAAATCGATGACGTGGCCGTGGGTGTAGCGCTCGCCGAGGATCGAGACAAAACGAAAAATGTACCCTTCCAGACCGAAGCCTTCACAGTAAGCTTCGATCAGGCATTCCCCGGACATCTTCGAGGCGCCGTAGAGGGAAGTTTGGATGGGCAACGGCGCATCCTCGGGCGTGGGGATGACGGGCGCTTCGCCATAGACCGAACCCGTTGAGGAAAAGCAGATAGTTTTGGCGCCGCTGGCCCGCATGGCCTCGAGTACGTTGAAGGTGGCCAGGGTGTTTTGTTTCAAGTCCTTGTCCGGGTGTTCCAGCCCGAAGCGCACATCCGCATTGGCAGCCAGGTGGAAGACCGTCTCGCAACCCGCCATGGCTTGAGTCAGGGCCGGCAAGTCGAGGTTGTCACCCTCGACCAACCGAAAACCCCGATGCTCGGCGAGGCCGTTCAAGAACTTGCGCCGGCCAGTGGAAAAATTGTCCCAACCCACGACCGAGTGGCCGGCGGCCACGAGACTTTCTGCCAAGTGGCTGCCGATGAATCCGGCAGCGCCGGTCACAAAGACTTTCGTCATAGCGGACCCAGTTCAGCAAATTCGGCGGCGGCGCGCAAGATTATCACAGCGTGGGCTCACCCCGGTCTTGACCTTGCTCGGTCGCCGCGGCAAGCTCAAACACCTTGATGAGATCATGCCGCTGGTTTTGCCATGAATGAATTGGCGCCCGATGAGTAAAGGCAGCGATTCGTCCTTGCCGTCGCGCGCTCCGACTCGTTTGGTTTGCTTTGTCAATGGGATCTACGCCAATGAGATTGGAGGAGGTGACGTTTATTTTGCCCACCTTGCCCGCGGCGTTCTGGCCACTGGCCGCCCCCTTCATTTCTTCGGGGGACACGTGCTCAAGGAATATCTTGAACGGCAGGGCTTGCCCCTGAATCTAACCTTGACCGATCGCCACAAGGGCAACCTGGGCGATGTCACGTCATTGCGGGGCCAATTTCGGCTGCTGTTTGATTTTGTCCGGAGGTGTTTCGGAACGCTGCGAAAGTTGGGCGAGGTGCGCCCCGAGGATTACGCCTATGCTATGTCCGACTTCTGGTTTGACGCCATTCCGCTCGTGTTCTGTCGGGCGCGGGTGAAGATTCTCTACCTGGGGATGATGGCCCCGACGCTTTGGGAAGTGATTTCCCGTGGCCGGCCTGATGTTCCGGCCTCACGTCTCGCGTCCCTTTATTATTGGTTGAGCCAGCAGATTTCCTTCCGGCTGTTCCGGCTCTGCCGCCAGGGCCAAGTCACCTACAGTCACCCCGACATGAAGCGTTATCTTCAACGCTTCGGTTACCCGGAAACCAACCTGACTTACGTGCCCAATGGGATGGACGTTGCGGCGGCCGACGCGGCGCCAGAGAGGAAGGAGTTCGATGTGGTATGGGCAGGGCGCGTGCATCCGCAGAAAGGAGTAGATGACCTGCTCGCCACTCTCGAATGGTTGGGCAAACGGCTGCCGGACTTCCGCGCGGTGATTATCGGGCGAAGCAAAACAGTGCTCGAACCGAAAATACGCCAGTTGGGGCTGAGTGAGAACGTCGTCTTTACTGGCTTGGTTTCAGAGGCTGAAAAGTTCCGCACGTTAAAAGCCAGCCGCGTCTTTGTGATGCCCAGCCGCTACGAGAGTTGGGGCATTGTGGTGGGCGAAGCCTTGGCCTCGGGCATACCCGTGGTGGCGTACGAGTTGGAATGCTACCGGCCAGTTTTTGGAGCTTTCGCGCGCTACGTTAAACCCTTCGAGCGCCAGCTCTTTGCGGAAGCGGTCGAGCGCGAGGTCAGGGAGATGCGCGCGGGACGCAATTACCTCTCGGGGATGGATCTGGCCAGTTTAAAGCGAGAGTTAAGTTGGTCTTCGGCCCAAGCCGCCTTTTGCAAATTGCTGGGCAGCCTTTAAAGCCCGGTCGGATGGTCCAGGAAAGTCCAAGGCACTTTGAAACGACGTGAGAGCTCGGCGGCGAGCGCTTTAACGCCGAAGGTCTCGGTGGCGTAATGGCCGCCATAATAGACGTTCAGGCCGAGCTCCTCAGCCAAAGCGTAGGTCCAATGCGGTCCTTCCCCGGTGATGAAGGTATCCACTCCCTCCAGGGCGGCCTTTTTCAATTCGGAACCGGCCCCACCAGTGACTACGCCGATGCGCTCGCACATTGCCGGGCCGCTAGGTATTAACAGAGACTTGGTTCCAGTCGCGGCTTCCAAACGGCTGCCGAGCGAGGCGCGAGAAATCCTGGCGCGGCTTTGGAAGCCCAGGTGCTGCCCATGGTCCATAAAAAACGGGCGCAGTTTTTTCAGACCCAGCGCGGCGCAAAGCCGAGCGTTGTTGCCCAGGCGGGGATGCGCATCCAGCGGAAGATGCGAGCTGTAAACCGCCAGGTCGTGGTCGAGCAGGAGCCGCAGCATCTCGTAGCGTCTGCCGATCCACGGATGAGACGGCGCCCAAAAAAGTCCATGATGGACGAGCAAAAGGTCCACGTGGGCATCGATGGCCAGGTTGATGGTTGCCAGGCTGGCGTCCACGGCGGCGCCGATGCGGGCGACCGCTCCTCGGTTCTCGGCCTGCAGACCGTTGGCTGCTCCTTCGTAATCACCCACCGAGGCGGTGTGCAACAACTGGTCGCAGTACTGCGTGATTCGACTCAGGGAGGCCTTTGACATAACGGCATGAAAGCAAAACCCATCGTAGCTGCAAGCGACAAATTGGCGAATTAGACCGGCTTGCCACTGGGCGGCGAGCACCGTAGATTGGGAGCCGATGTTCGACACAATTACAGCGGAACTGACGACGGCCGGGGACAAACTCGCGCAAGTGCGGAGGTTTCTTTGATGTGCCCGGCGCGCAGAAACGCCTGGGCGAAGTCAATGCCCTGATGGCGGGCGAGAGCTTTTGGAATAATCGCGAGCAGGCCCAAAAACTCATCGAAGAATCCAACAGCCTGCGCAACAAAATCGAACCGCTGCTCAAGGCGGAGAAAGAGCTTGAGGATTTCCGCGTCATGGTCGAACTCGGGGAGGCGGAGCCAGAGCCTGCCCAACTGAAGATCCAGCAGGAGCTCGAGCGCGACCTGGCCCGGTTCTTCCGCGAGTTGGACTCGCTCGAATTGAAAGTTTTTCTCAATGGCCCGCATGACAAGAACAACTGTATCCTGAGCCTCAACTCCGGAGCCGGCGGCACCGAGTCGTGCGATTGGGCGAACATGTTGCTGCGCATGTACCAGCGCTGGGCCGAGTCGCGCGGCTGGACGGTCGAGGTGACCGATGTGCTGTCGGGCGAAGCGGCCGGCATCAAAAGCGCGACCATGGTCATCAACGGCGAATACGCCTATGGCTATTGCAAAGCCGAACGCGGCGTGCATCGGTTGGTGCGCATCTCGCCGTTCGATTCCAACAAGCGGCGGCATACGAGCTTCGCCAGCGTGGACGCGATCGCCGAAATCGAGGAGACCTCTTCGGAGATCGTCATCCCGCCGAATGAGTTTAAGGTGGACACATTTCGCTCGGGAGGAAAAGGGGGGCAGAACGTGAACAAGGTTGAGACCGCGGTGCGCATCACGCACGTGCCCACGGGGCTGGTGGTGGCGTCGCAAAGCCAGCGTTCGCAACATCAGAATCGCGCCACCGCCATGACGCTGCTGCTCTCCCGGATTTACGCGCAGCGGGTGGATGCGCAGAAGGCGGAGATGGAACGCTTCTACGGCGAGAAGGGGAGCGTCTCTTGGGGCAACCAGATTCGCAGCTACGTCTTCCAACCGTATCGAATGGTCAAGGACCTTCGCACGGGCGTGGAGACCAGCAACGTCCAGGCGGTGATGGACGGCGACCTGGATGGGTTTGTGAACGCGTGGTTGCGCGCGGGCTGTCCGACCAAGCGGATGCAAGGCATCAAGGACGAGGAGGAGTAGCGGTACCGGACCGAGGCCGGGTGGGAGAGGCAGTGGAGAATTTGAGCGATTTGCTGCCCGAAGGAGGCGAGGCAATGTCAATCAACTTTAGCCGAGAAGGAACCAGCAGGCAACGCACGGGGCGGAGGCTGGCTTCGCTGACTCGCTAGCGCTCGCCGACGCTGGAGGCAGGGCGAGCCCCGGGGCTGGCGCTGTCGAGCCATCAGAAGACGGGTTGCGCGGCTCGGCAGGAGCCTCGCCTTACCAAAGCGCTGATACATGGGTGGGTTAGAACCAAGCTGCGAAATGTTCTTGGCCGTCTGGGCGGGGGAATCTAGTATCTCTGCAAATTGGAAAAAGGAATGAGCCTCCCAAAGTTCCTCCGCGCGCAGCCTGACGGCACGCTGTTGGCTATCAAGCTGGTGCCGCGGGCTTCGGCCAACGAAATCTGCGAGCCACTCGGAAGCGAGCTGCGGGTGAAAGTGACGGCGCCGCCGGTGGAGTCGGCGGCTAATGAGGCGCTGCTGCGTCTGCTGGCACAACATTTGCAGTGTCCACGTAACCGCATTGAGCTGGTGAAGGGGCAAACGTCGCGTCACAAAGTGGTGAAAGTGTACGGCCTGGCGCCGGAAGTCGTGGCAGCCAAATTGGCCCCTACGAAGGTGTGATTAAGGCATTGAGATTTGAGGCGGCGGTTGCCCCGGGCTGGCCCTGCGGTTGGCTTGAAGATACTCGTGACATGGATAGAAGGGGCTGGATGGTGGGCGCCCTGGCTGTTCGTGGGGCTGTTCCTGGCCGCGTCCTTCCTGATGATCTGGCGGCTGGAGGCGATGGGCCGCGGAGGCTTCGAGGGGACGGTCCTGGGCACGTTAGTGATGCCGTATTGCTCGGGGCTGGGTAATTTGATTTTCGCTTTTGTGGTGGGGACGAAGGGTGGGCCGGGCGAGGACGTGCTGACGAATTCGCTGGTTAACAACGTTACCAATCTGACCGTGTTGATTGGGCTGCCCGCCGTGCTGTGGGGGATGAATGTGCTTCCCGCCACAAAAGCAAAAGCCAAGAAGCGGGCCAAGCAGGACCAGAAACACAAAGTCAACCGGCTTTCACTGCTGCTGACGCTGACTGCCGTGCTGTTCTTCACCGGCGTGGTATGGGCGCTGGCGCGCCGCGGCAAGCTTGATTTCGAAGCGGGGTTGGTGCTGATCGGCCTGTTCCTTTTCTGGCAGAGCTTCCACGTTTTCGAGGTGTTGAAAACGAACGTGAAGCAGAACAAATCGTTCGGTTGGACGCTGGGGTTTGATTTGGCTCTGTTGGGTGTGGGGGCATACGGAGTTTACCTCAGCACGGATTGGCTGGTGGATTGGGTAGCGAAAGCGCATACGGGCTTCATCAGCGCCAAATACCTAGGGTGGCTGAGCGGTTGGCTGATGGTCCTGCCGAACGGTCTGCTGGCCTTTTACTATGGGTGGCGTGGCAACCCGGAAGTGGTCTATGCCTCGCAGGTTGGTGACGGGCATATCAGCATTCCATTGTGCATCGGGGTTTTCGCGCTGTACCAAACGATTCCTGTGCCGGCATTCTTCCAAACGGGCTTGTTGCTTTTGCTGGGCGCTACGGTCGTCCACTTGGCGTGTGTGGCACTTTTGGGACGGCTGCCCCGGCTCATTGGGTGCCTGTTGGCCTTGGCTTACGGGGTATTCCTTTACAAAGGATTGGCGAAATGAGGGTGTGATGTGTCGGACGCATTACCTGAACCAGCGCTCGTTGGGGATACAGAGGAGTCCTTTGGATAGGACACGGCCTTCAGCGAATGCCCCGTCGCTCCGCTCCGCCCAAAGCGGTGTCGCCGCTGCGCTCTGCCGCTCTGCCACCGCACTCCAAAAAGTTGGCGTCCCTCGCCTCGGGATCCCAGGCATCGCGCTCCAGTGATCCCCACGCAGTTCCAACTTAATGGAGCGAGGGCCCTAAGGGCCAAAGCTGAGGGGGTCGGCGCGGAACTTATCGCTCAATTCGACGAAGGGGACCTGCGCCTCAAACCAGAGCGGATCGCTGGTGATACCGTCCATAGATTGGACAGTATGGTTGCAAATGAGGTACAGGCCCTGGCCGAGAGCGAGGAAGGCTTCGAAGCCGGTTCCGACGCCGTAGCGGGCGAAATCAAAGTCGCCCGGGGCGTGTTGGGCACAGAGCAGCCCGGCCCGCAACGAGCCGGCATCAGCCAGGAAATTCTTTTTAAAGTCCTCCTTGCGGGGACCGATGTAGGCCAGGACGTGGCCCTTGTTTTCCCCCAAGGCAACGATCGCCCACTCGTCGAAGACGGGCTTTTTATACCTGGCATGCATTTGCTCAGCGCAGGTCTTAATCACACTCTTAGCTTGCTCGAGAATCATAAGTTACCTTTCCGAGCAAACGAGGAGCAAATCCAGGGCCAAAAAACCTCCTCGACAAGCTACGGGCTAGTGCGCGAAGCTTTAGGAGGGATGCGGCGGTGGAGAGTTGGTTTTGCTACAGAATCGTTATGACTGAGATAATGTCGAGATATATGCATTTCATTTTGGCCGGCTTGTTTCAACACATGCAAACCGGCGCGGTGGTGCCTTCGCAACGCTTCCTCATCGGGAAGATGCTGGCTCCGGTGCCACCCGATTATCAGGGGCGGGTGGTCGAACTGGGAGCGGGCTGCGGCCCTCTGACCCTGCGCCTGGCGTCGAAATGTCCGGCCGCGCGGGTGCTGGCCTGTGAGATCAATCCCGTGCTGGCGCGGGACCTACGAAGCCATATCAAGGCTCGCGGCTTGGGAGAGCGGGTGGAAGTTGTGTCCCAGCCGGCGCAACGACTGCTCTCACGACTGGGCCGCGCTGAGGTTGAGCCGGTGGACTTTATCATCTCGGGTATTCCTTTGGCTAATCTGGGCGGAGAGAAAGCGCGTGCTCTCATCGGCACGATCAGCCGGACGCTGACGCGGGGGGGGATGTATATTCAATTCCAGCATTCGCTGCTCGACCGAAAGAGAATCCACTCCGTCTTCCCCAAGCTCAGGACGGTGCCAGCGTTTTTGAACTTCCCGCCGGCGTTCGTCTATTACGCGCAGCATTAAGAGCGACGACGTGAATCGGGCCTTACGGATCCCGGAGCCGGTAGAAGTTGTTTTCCTGCCGAAGCATCGACCGTAACGGTGGCTCTCAGCGCGCTCGTTCGTCCCCCGACCGTTGGATCATTCTTTCATTCGGAAGAACAGGCTGGCGGTTCCAATTGCCAAGCACGGCTCTGTTTGGCAGGTTCACTTAAATGGGAAAAGCGTCGAGAGCAAAACGGCAGCGGAGCCAGCAAGCGGCGGCACAACAAGCGCTGGTGGATAGGGTAAAGCAGTCCCTGCCTGACGCGCGGCTCAAAATCGTAAAGCGGCCCACCGGACGGAAGGTTTCGGAAATACTGATGGAGTTTGCCGAACCCTGGCTAGCGGAGGCCCGGAACGATGACCAGCGGAAAGCGGTAATCGGGCTGGCGGTGCTGGCCTGGAACATGGCTGCGTTTCCCGAGCCAGAGCGGTGGGCGGGGATGAGCCCGGAATTTGCGGAGAAGTTCGGGAACCCAGCTAAGGCCATCCTGAAGGAAATGATCGCCCGCAAACTCGCCTTGTACCCCGAGGAGACCCGCTCCATCCTTGATTATGAAATCACCGGGGGCCGAGACACCATGAGGGTAGAGGTTGTCTTTTCGCTGTTGCCGCGAGAGATCGCGGATCTGAAGCAGGGCGACTAGACAATCCTGAGGAAATGGTGCTCTCACGTGGACTCGTACCAGGAACTTCCGGCAAACCGGCGTGCAGAACTAAATTACACCTTGAGAGCAAGTGGCGGCATACGCTGCAGCGGGGCATCCCAAACCTCGATCTCGTTGAGCCACTGAGTCGGAATCGCCTCACGCGGCAGATCGCAGACGTTGATCAGGGCAACGATCTCGGCCTTGCTCGAAGCGTTCTTCGCCTGCTCGAAGGCTTCCACGATCTCGGGCAGCCTGCCGGCCGCGGCGTAGGTCACCACACGGTCCTCACCATTCACCTTGCGCTTGACCGTGCGCTCGCCCAAGCCTTCCGCGCCGGACAGAATCCAGTCCTGACTCGGTCGGGACTTCGTGCTCAGCCGAAGGAGCCTTCGGGTTAGCCAGGCGCAGCAGGTCGCCGTGCGACGAGCGGCCGCGTTGCTGATACCTCACGGCCCGGCGCGCGCGGCCATCGGCATCGCGCGAACAGGCTCACCCTTCAGGCGGCTGGCCGGGAGGCGCGTCGCGGCGGCGGCATACCGAGATTCTCTCTTCCGCGAGTGCCGTGCTGAACAGACCAGAATCCTCAATGAGTGATTGCATCGCGTATTCCATTTGCGCACTGTCGGCCATTTGGAAAAACACATAACCCCACAGCGCGCACAGTGAGAAAAACGTAAAGTAGCTGTGGATTCCCTTGGACAGCCAGAAGATGAGGCACGCAAGCAGAAATAGCGCTCCGATGGAATGTCCCTTGCGTTGGGCAAGTTACAGCTTTGAGAATAAAGTGTTCCAAGAGGTCCCCGGCGCCGGGCTTCTCCAGATTAAGGACAGCCGAAGCGCTTGCGGAACTAACCGCGTTGGCGTACGAGAAGACCTGGGTCTGCGCGACCTCAATCTTCTTGTACAAGCCTGATTGCACCATTGACCTGAGAAGCGATGGGCCAAGGCCGTTGCGGAACTTGGAAGTGTTGCTCGGGCTCGCCGGCCACGAGCATCGGGCGGTTGTCCACGTAGGGCGGCACGGTGTCGCGGGCCAGGAATTTGAAATCGGCGTCATCGTCGCGCCGGCTGTAGATGTTGACGCCTTCGCTGTTGGCGAGATTGAAGGAGATTTCGATCACGCCGCTGCGTTTGTCTTCACCGCTGAGCTTCTTGGCGACGCCCGAGTTTGAAGCATGCACACCCGCATTCATAGCAACGGGGCCAATTGTGCGACGGGAACCCGGGATGTCAAACGGGAATGTTTCAGCGACTTTTCAGCAACCCGTCATTATGTCACTATCGTCTTGAGGCGTTGGATGATTTTCCTCAGGATTTGCGCGTGCTTGATCTGGCAGCCTTCCAGAACTTGGCGTTGCGCGGTGGATTCCTTATCGCTGAAGTCCGCCTTACCTCCCAATTCCTGCTGGACCCTCTTGGACGGCCTGCCGCAGCTCAGACAATCATCCGCGGCTCTCGATTTCATATTTTCCTCCGCAGCGATTTGAATGAGGCCGAACTATCGATTTCCCTTTACCATGAGGTTCTGGAAGCAGCAACGGTAGCCGGCGACCAACCGCCTGAATCCGTCCTTGAATTTAACGAGCGAGATTTTGAACGGGCGGCGCGATCGGCGCACACGCGTTTGGGCGCTGCTTCGGCTGAACATCTCAATCAAATGCTGGCGGAGTTTGGATTTCAAGACTAAGATATCGCTATGAAACGCAACGTCGAAATGCTTCTACTTAAACTCGCCGATGGGGCGCGTATTCTGCGCTTCTACGAGCCCTCCTCGGGTCTATGCCTGGAGAAGCGTCTTCAGCCGGACGAGCCTGTTGCCCGGCAGAAGAAGCGTTGGGAACGTGTTTTCGTGAACATGCTGGAGCGCGAACTGGGTGTCGCAGCCTAATGTGGCTTTCCCATCGAAATTGGGGTGACCAACCGGATTCGCACCGGCACAAACGCCTTCACGGGGCGTGATGCTGCTCTTACATCATGATCACCATCAAACTGGCCTGCCCAGCCGTAGCCGGCAGGCGAAGGCTGGAGCCTCTGGTCGGACTCGCACCGACGAATACGAGTTTACGAAACTCGCCCTGTGGCTGCTGAGGCACAGAGGCAAAATGGCGTCCGCGGCAGGAGTTGCACCTGCGACCTCCACCTTCGTTACGGTGGCGCTCTGATTCTAACTGAGCTACGCGGACAGAATGGCATCCAGGGCCGGACTCGCACCGGCTAGTGTCAGCTTGAAGGGCCGGCTGCTCGAGCTGCTTTGCATTCACGGACAAATCGGTCGCCGCGGAAGGCAGGCAAACACGGGGTAGCCGCTCGCGGGCAGGCCTTAAGCCCGTGGAATCCGATCCTTCCACCCTCCGCAGTTCTACACTCCTTGGCATGACAACGCCGACGAGTGGCCCCGCGTATTCCGGCGGCAGCTCTGGAACGAAGCTACGGAGGACGGGCCGTGCCGGTAATGGACGCTAACGCCGCAGGGCGCGCGTGTTGTACGTGAGGAGCGGTCGGAAGGTCGCAAAGACCGAGCGCTTGCAGAAGGTTAGAAGCTGGTCGGTTATGGTGTCGGCGAGGCCATCGACTTAACTCGGATGCCAGCCGAACTTTCAATCAGGAATAGCCTTGTGGAGCAATCAAAGTCGCGAAGCTTGGTAAATGGGGCCAATGGGCCGACTTACAAACTTTGCAAACCTGCAGCGCGCGGGCGAAACCGAATGAACCTACACGTCACTCCATTCTCTTTTGGTTGTTAGATCCACAAGGAAATGACGCCTGGATAATGCCGAGTGAGAAATGAAGAAGTGGCGCCAATTCTTCGATTTTTCGAGGAATTGCCCCTAATGCCGAGCTCGGCATTAGCTACTTTCGCATCGTCCCTCCGGGACTTTGATCGGGCTCGCTGAGCTCGCAGAGGATCCTCCGACAGCCTACAGACGTCCAGCGAAGACATTTCCAGGTAAGGATAAGGCGCTTTGCCACCGCGCTCCAAGGGGCTGGCGTCGCTTCCATGTTGTAGCATCCCAGGGATTTATCAGTAACTCTCGGTTTCCATGTCTTGCGCCATCCGAAGGTGCTCTTGAAGAACGGGCAGGGTTTTTTGCGCCCAGGCCCGCAAATCCGGATCGCTCAGGTCTTTGGCCGCGCTTTCGAATTCCTTCACGTCTTTCTTATGGTCTTTGACCATGTCCTTGGCATAAGCCTTGTCGAAGTCTCTGCCGGAGACGGATTGCAGATCAGCTAGCGTGGACCGCTCGCTATGGGAGAGGTTCGCCGGGAGCAGGGCGTTGGTTGTGCTATCATCTTGCGGGAGCAGAGCCAACGAGAGATTCCAACGCCGATAAACGCCTTTCCAAGGCATTGTTTCGCAACTCTAGTTCATTGATTTCCTGCTCCTTTGCCTTCACTTCCTCGTCCAATTTTTCATTGAGCCCTTGGATGGCCGCCAGGGCCACGCCGGTTTCATCCACTGTGCCGATGGTTTTGTCAGAGTCGCCCAGTCCAAATGCCGCATGGAAGTCCTGCGCCATCGGCCCCAGGTGCCGCACCGTGGCCACCTCGTTAGTGTAGCGCCACGTCTGGACAGACAATCTCGCGACCTTGGCCAAAACCTTGCGCGGGGTGATGGCATGGAAATCGGCCTTGACGTTCCGGTCAGAGGAGTTGACCCATTGTCCGCCGCTGGAAAGGTAAGCTCCCGTGGAAGTAGCGATCGCTTCACCGGGAAACTGCGTCTCCGCGCCGACCAGAATCCAGCGGCTGCCGCCGCCGTCCGAACGCTGAACATCATAATCCACCACCAAGCCGTTGAGCGCATAGACGTGAAACCGGTTGGGCATGCCGGATCCATAATCGATGGTGTTGCCGCCCGCCCACACAAAGGCGCCGTCGTCGCGGGCTTTGGCACGGTTGCCGGCGGCAAAACTGGAATTGCCCCCGGCGAAATTGTTGGATCCGCCGGGAATAGTTCCCGCCCCGCCCGTTACGACGTTGTTCAGCCCGCCGCCAATAGTGGCAAAGGCAGCGCCGCTCCAGATGGTGTTGCCGTCGCCGCCGGCAATCGTCGAGGCGGCAGCAGAGGTTTGGATCAGGTTGCGGTTGCCGCCGCCAATGGTGGCTTCTTGGGCGGCGGCCCGAATGAAGTTGTCTGCACCGCCGCCGATGGTGGAAACCAAAGCGTTCGAATCGATCAGGTTGTTATTTCCGCCGCTAATAGTGGACTCGCCGGCGCCGGCTTCGATCGTGTTCACGAACCCTCCGCCAATGGTTGACTGGTAGGCGTTCGTTTGAATCGTGTTCCGTTTGCCTCCGCCGATGGTCGAATACCAGGCCGCGGCCCGGATGGTGTTTTGGGCACCGCCGCCAATGGTCGAGTAGGGGGCGTTGGTCTCAATCGCATTGCCTCCGCCACCACCGATGGAGCCCAGATCAGCCGAGACGGAGTTAGTAAACGAGAAATTTTCATAGTTGGCTGCGCCGCCGCCGGCAATGGTCGCGCCGACGACGCCTGGCTGCACGAGGTTCACGCTTGCTCCGCCAATCACATTGGGCGCTCCATTCGTGTTGGGCTCCAACCGCAGCGCCCGTGCATGGTTGACTGCTAACTCCAGCGGCTGGTTGTCCGTCGTGCCGAGGAAATTCGCCCCGGCCGTCGTGCCGCCGTTGCCGGTCAAGCTCCAGCGGGTGGCGTCGCTGGCCGCGAGTTGCAGGTTGTTTCCACTCGTTGTCAACGTCACGTTGGCGCCTGCCGTTAAGGCCACAGTGTCGAACAGGCCGTTCAGTGATTTAACGGCTTGGCCGGCCGCGATCTTGCCAGCGGTGATGGCTGCATCCTGAATCCCCGCGCCCGTCACCGCATTGGCCGCCACACCGAAGCAAGTGGCCGCGGTGCCAGCCGAGGGTGAGTAAAGCGCATAAGGGACTGGTGTCATGTTCTGGCGCGGCAAAACCGGGACAAAACTGCCCCCGCTGGCCGGCCGCACGGCAAGTTCCAGCCAATAACCCATTCCGTTGAAAACACTCGGTCCGAAATCCAGTTGGGTGGCGAAAAGCCCATTGCTGACCGCCACACCCGGGTTCGTGATAATATTAGCCGCTTGACTGCCCCCAACGCTCGCGTCGTAGAGAATGCAGCGGAGGTCATAAGCACCGTTGGCGGGTATGCTGCCTTCGGTCAGGTGGCCTTGATAGGAGAAGGCGGTGCCTTGGGCTCCCGCACTGGGCGAGCCGACGGCAACAGCCAGGACAGCCAGGAATGCTGTGGGATTGAGTTTCATGGGGTTTACTAGCTCACGGTCAAGTAGTACGAGGTTCGCTTCAACGCGCTCATTTGCGGCTCCTGGACGCTGAGTCACTTTTTCATTCGGAAGCAAAGGCTGCCGGCCGGCGGATAGATGACCACGCTGCGCGTTGTCCCGTCGTCCGTTGGCGCCTGCGATACATTCACCCAGTTCGTCGTGCTCGCGTTCGAATTCTGCTGCAGCAGGAATCCAGTGGATGGCGAGGGCCAGGAAATGACGACCGAATTGGTGGCGGTTAGCCTGATGGCCAGCAGCGGCGCACCGGGCGTTTGGACGGCATAGAGCGCCCAGAACCCGCCGGTGAGCGAGAAGTTGCCGCCGCTCATTGCTCCGGCGTCGGGCTGACCGATGGTGCCGCTGACCGCGAAAACGCCGCCGGTGCTGGCACCGCCGCCCCCGTCCACCGTCCACCAGTCAATGGCGTAGTTCTGCGCATAAGCGGAGGTCGATACCGAGAGCAGCAACCCCATTAAAGCCGGGAGGACAAACTGGTGTACGGCCTTCTGCCCCCAGCGCCTCAGACTCCTGACCGTGGTTTCGCTTGGGACTCGGGCTTTCATTGGCCACCTCCATTCGACTTCTGCGCCAGGGTGTTTACCATCGCTCGAAGGTCCGCCAGGTCCCGTTCGAGGGTTCGAATCTGCGCATCTTTCTCTTTCATCACGTCATGGAGTCCCTGGATAGCGGCGAGGGCCACACCGGATTCGTCAGCGCTGTTGATGTGAGTTTCATCGCTCCCGTTCAAACCGAAGGCAGCATGGAAATCCTGCGCCATGGGGCCGATGTGCTTTTGCGATGCATCCTGCTTTTTCATGTTCCATTGGTTGATCGGCAGGTTGCACACGCGATCCAGAACTGTGCGCACATCCACCGGAGCGATGTTCTCTTTCAAGTTGCGGTCACTGGAAAAGCCCCAAGAGCCCCCTCCATTGTAGATCGCCGAACCGCCTCCGCTGTAAAAGACAACCCCACCCGAGGCGAGGACTTCGAAACGGTTGCTGGCGGACGAATAGGCCGCCTGACTGCCATCGCCCCAGACGAAACCGTTGTCATGAATGGCATTCGCGTTTTGACCGGCGGCGAAGCTGCCATAGCCGGCAGCCTGGTTCTTCCAACCACCGGGCACCG
>Ga0209517_10001357_pt1 | contig 37395 bp, 24 predicted proteins | sample PeaSoiMetSII2010_FD_187695 | JGI IMG/M metagenome (GOLD analysis project Ga0209517, IMG submission 187695) | Peat soil microbial communities from Weissenstadt, Germany - SII-2010 (SPAdes) (version 2) | ecosystem: Environmental > Terrestrial > Soil > Wetlands > Peat | place: Germany... | reverse complement strand
TCCTGATTTCCAGGCATTTCGCGGCTCAATACCCCGCCTACATGTGCCCCTGTCAACGCTTCGCGTCCAGCCTTACGACTGGCCACGCATGACTCGGGGCCGGTGTGGCTCGCTAGGCCTTCACCGTACGGCTCTTCCATCCGCTCCTCCACGCCGGTTTATCCCGGCGCACCTATTCGTATCGAAGCGCCACCATCGGATCGACCTTCGCGGCGCGGCGTGCGGGTATGAACGCCGCAATTAAGGCGCATGCGGCAAGCACTCCGGAAGCCAAGAGAAGGATCGCAGGGTCATAGCTCTTAACGCCATACAGGATTGAAGAGAGCAGCCGTGATCCTGCGAGGGCCGCAAGGATTCCTATCACTAGCCCGAGCGCCATCTGAAGCGATGCGCCTCGCATGACCATCGCCAGGACCTTGGCGCGTTCAGCGCCAAGCGCCATGCGGATGCCGATCTCATTCGTGCGCCGCGCCACGGAGAAAGCCGTGACCCCGTAAAGTCCAACGCAGGCGAGGGTGAGCGCCAGGAGGCCGAAGAGTTCGGTGAGCCGCGCAATCAAGCGGTCTTGATTAAAATTCAAGCTGACCTGCTCGGCAAAGCTCATCATACCGAGAATGGTGAGATTCGGGTCAATTCCCGCGAGTGTTCTTCGGACGGCGGCCTCCAGGTTCTCCGGTTTCCCCGCGGTACGCAGCTCGATGCTGTGGATGTAAGTGGAGCCATCCGGGACCGGAAACCAGGTCGGGCTTTGAAGCAAGGGAAGAAGAAACGTTGGGTAGGCAGGGCCCCGCGTGTCCTGGTATTTGGCATCCTCGACAATGCCGACGATTTCATAGTCGCCGCTATGGCTGGCGTAAGCCATTCCGAAGTGCTGCCCTATGGGATCTTCCTTGGGAAAGAACCGGCGGGCGAAAGCCTGATTGATGACGGCGACGTGGGGGGCGGTGGGCGTGTCTCGCTCATCGATGACACGCCCGCGGACCAAATGCGACCCGATGGTTTCAAAATAGTGGGGGCCTACACGGTCCCAGGAGGGAGCTACGCCCTGAAGGTCCGGGGGATGACCTTCGATGTAGACATACTCACTCCAATTGTCGCCGCCCAACGGACTATAACCGGAAAGGCTGGCGCTGAGTACGCCTGGCAACCGCGATAGCGCTTGCTCAATCTGCTGGTACAGGCCGTCCAACTTCTCCGGCCTGTACCTGGCGAGCGCAGGATCGATCTTTACGATCAAGCGGCCTTGGGTGGCGAAGCCAAAGTGTTGATTCTCGAGATTGCGCAGGCTTTGGGTAAGCAAACCTGCTCCGATCAACAGAACGGTCGAAAGCGCGACCTGGAGAATCACCAAGGGCTTCTGAGCTAACGAAGAGCGCTCGCGCGTGGCGCGGCCGGCGCCGCGAAGGGTATCTGCAGGGTTGGAACGTGAGGTAATCATAGCGGGCGCTACCCCAAAGACGATACCGGTCGCGAGCGATAGAACAAGCGCAAATCCGAGCACGGGCAGGGAAGGCCGGGCGCTAATGGGTACGTAGTGCGCGCCATGAAAAGCGAGCAGCAGGATGGCATGCGTTCCGGCGTAAGCCACGTAGAGGCCCGCTGCCCCACCGGCCAGGGCCAGCAAAAGGGATTCAGTCAGCATTTGACGGATCAGCCGGTGCCGCGCTGCGCCCAGGGCAAGGCGGACAGCAGCTTGCAAGCGATTGGCTTCCCCGCGCGCCAACAACAGGTTGGCGAGGTTGGCGCAAGCAATCAGCAAGACCAAACCGGAGAGCGTCACGAGCAGGCGCAGACCGGCGGCGTAGTCCTCTTGCATCTTGTTCACACCACCGCCTGCGGGCGTGAGATGAATGTGCTGCTGCGCGATTTCCTGGCGATACTGATCTACCAAAGCCTTGTTAGCGCGCTGCTCCGGCGTGGCTTGAGCGTAACCTGTGGACCAAAGCCACTGCTGAAGCTCGCCCGTCAGGTGAGCCTGAGCCTGCAAGACCTTGGTGCCGGGCTTCAGGCTTCCCATCACATAAAGCCACTCGAGATCGTTGTTGATCAATCGGTTGTGTAGCCGGTTAAGGAGCGGATCAGTAGCCAGGGGAAGCCAGAAATCGGGGGGATCACTGCGGAGCGTGTCACCGTAGAAAGCGGGTGGCGCAACGCCTACTACTGTGTAAGGCACGGTGTCGATCGTGAAGGTGCCGCCGATGACCGAAGGGTCGTTGTCGAACTGCCGTTGCCAGGTGTGGTAGTTCATTACCGCCGCGGGCGGGGCGCCAGGCTTGTCATCACTCGGCATAAGGGCCCTTCCGGCAATCGCCCCAACCCCGAACATGCGGAAGTAGTTTCCCGAAACAAACTCTCCGGTGTGGGGTTCAGCCGGGTTGGACGCGTGGCTGCGGCGGACACTCAGGTCGGTCAGGAAAGGCGTGAAGGCGGCCAGTTCGCTGAATTCAGAAGTGTGATCGCGAAGTTCCTCATAAAGCGGATACGAGTAGAGAACGAAGCTGCCGCCGTTTTGCGTTCCGGTCATCTCACAGCAATTGTTGTTGTCGCCCAGGCGGTAGAGTTGGCCGGGATCTTTTACAGGCAGCGCCCTGAGCATCACAGCGTCGACCAATGTGAAGATAGCAGTGTTTGCCCCGATGCCCAGCGCGAGGGTGATGACGGCAACCGCCGTGAACCCAGGATTCTTTCTCAGCGCCCGCAAGCCGTAGCGGATGTCCTTCCCGAGGTCGTCCAGCCAGCTCCATCCCCACATGTCGCGACTCTCCTCTCGAAGCAGCAAGTCGTTCCCGAAGCGTCTTTGCGCAGCGTAGCGAGCTTCCGTCGATCGAATGCCACGCTCAATCTGCTCTTGCTGGCGAAGCTCCCGGTGCAGGCGCATCTCGTCATCAATCTCAGCATCGAAGCACCCGCGACGAAACAGCATCAGGAGCCGTCTGCCGAATTCGCTTAGCATATTTGCGTTGTAGGGGCGGCCCTCGTAGCCGCCACCGGGCACCCACGAGGGGCGCCCCTACTCGTATTTCAGCGCCACGATCGGATCCACTTTGGTCGCGCGGCGCGCAGGGAGGTAGCCTGCCAACCCGGCCACGGCCAACATGACTAAGGCCGTCAGCGAAATCGTGATCGGATCGCCGGGGCTCAACCCATAGAGTTCGCTTCGAACGAGGCGCGATGTCCCGAGGGCAACCGGCACGCCAGCGGCAACCCCGACCACAACCAGCAGCAGTGTTTCGCGCATGACCATTGCCAGGATACTTCCAGGCTTTGCGCCTAATGCCATGCGTACTCCGATTTCGTTTGTCCTGCGGCTGACCGCGTGGGCCATGACCCCGTAGAGGCCGACCGAGGCCAGAACTAAAGCCAGCAAACCAAACAATGTCGAAAAGGAGGCCATCACGCGGTCTTCCAGCAGCGACTCGTCCACTTGCTCGGTGAGCGTCTTGGCGTCGAACACAGGCAACCGGCTGTCGGCCTGCTGTATCAGGCGCCGTACCCCAGCTTCGAGGCCGGCCGGTTCTGTTGCTGCGCGGACCTCAATTGTCGTCGTGCCGGATTCAGGCGCTTGAAGGAACGGAACGTAGGCTTGCGGGGGAGCCTGCTCGCGCAGGTTGTGGTATTTTGCATTCTGGATTACACCCACGATCTCGATCCAGCTCGAGTCGCCCCTCCATCCTGGGATGCTGAAGCGATGGCCGATCGGGTTCTCATCGCCAAAGAAGTGGCGGGCCATCGCCTGATTGATAATGCCGACCTTGGGAGCGCCGGCCGCGTCGGCGTCGGTGAAATCACGGCCAAGCAGCACGGGCGTCTCAAGGGTTTTGAAGTAGTCCGGACCAATGATGTTGAGCATAACTGGGGTGTTTTCGCCCGGCCGCGGAGTGTACCCGTCAACCGTGGGCAGGGTGAAGCTCAGGCGTGCGCCCAGCGGACTGAAATCCGAGTAACTGGCGCTCCGAACGCCCGGAAAAGCCCTGATTTCAGTAACCAGCCTGCGGTAAAGTGCTACAGCCTGTTCGTCTTTGTACCCCACCAGACCCGGGTTGGTAGAGACCATCATAACGTGCTGGGCGTTGAAACCTGGATAGAAGTTTCTCAGGTTCTGCAGGCTGCGGACCAGCAAGCCGGCGCCAACCAGCAATACCAACGAGAGCGCAACTTGCATAACCACCAGCGCCCTTCCAAGTCGCGACTGCGATCGCATACTGCCCAAAACTCGGCCGCTTTCTTTTAGCCCTGCAACACCGGGATATGTCGCGCGCAGCGCCGGCGTAAGCCCGAAGAGGATGGCGCTGAACAGTGAGACGATCGCCGTAAAGGCGAGAACGCGGAGGTCAGGATGAGCATTGAGCGAAATCGAACTGGAGGCTCGGGACATCACGGCCACAAGGCTGGTGGTAGCCCAGAAAGCCAGAAGCAAGCCGCCGGCGCCGCCCGCAACCGCCAGCAGCGCGCATTCCGTTATAAGCTGGCGGACGAGACGCCGGCGTCCGGCGCCCAGCGCGATCCTCACGGCGATCTCCCGCTGTCGCGCGCTGGCCCGCGCGAGCATCAAGTTGGCCACGTTGGCGCAAGTGATAAGCAGAAGCACGCCCACGATCGCCATCAAGATGAGTAGCGGCCTCGAGAACCGCTGGCGCAGCCCTGACAAGCCTCGCCCGCCCGGCTCGAGGCGCAATTGAAACTGGCGATACATCTCCCGCACACGCGCTGAATCAAACTGCAAGCCGCTCATTCCGTCGGCGGCCTCGCGCATGGACTGGCGGTAAATCGGGTCCACGTTGGCCAGCGCCCGCTCCTCGGTGACACCGGGCTTGAGACGCCCCATGAGATAAAGCCAGTTGCGGAAAGGCGCGCTCAACACCCAATAGGGCGTGCCCACGGCCGACCATCCCTGCCTCACTTGGTCAACCATGCTGATGGGGACGGTAACCTCAACCGGACTTCCAGGAACCAATCCAATGAAATCAGGTGGCGTTACGCCGATAATCGTAAACGGCGAGCCGTTGAGCGTGATCTTTTTTCCCGCTACCGACGGATCGCGGTTGAATCTCCTTACCCAGTAGTCGAAGCTGATCACCGCTACAGGCGCGCCGCCCGCGACTTGGTCGTCGTCAGGCGCGATGGTGCGGCCGAGTATGGCGGTGACACCTAGCAGCGAATAGTAATTGCCGGAGACCACCTGAGCCTTGGCGAGCCCGGCGTGGCCGTCCACCTCGAAATCGAAATCCTCAAAGAGGCGGAACGCCAGCACGCCTGAGAAGACCTGATTGTGGTCGCGAAGCCGCTTGAATGCAGGGTATGGAAATGCATCGTCGGCCGAGCATCCGATCGTGACGAGGCGCTCAGGGTGCGCCACCGGCAACCTCTTGAGCAGGACGGCGTTGATGAGGCTAAAGATGGCAGTGTTGGCGCCAATCCCCAGCGCGAGCGTGAGAACCGCGACGGCTGCGAAGCCGGGATTGCGTCGAAGTTGGCGCAGACCGTACCGAACGTCGTGAAGCAACGTCTCGAGCCAATTCCATCCCCACATGTCGCGACTCTCCTCTCTCAAAACCAAGTCGTTGCCAAATCGCCTTTGCGCAGCGTAGCGAGCTTCCGTTGGCGTCAGGCCGCACTCGACATCCTGCCGCGCGCGCAGCTCGCGGTGCAGACGCATCTCCTCCTGAAGGTCAGCATCGAACTGCCGGCCGCGAAACAGCATGTGAAACCGCCGGATGAGTTGGGCGAACATGTTTCCTCGTGAGAGCCAAGTGGCTAGTGGCGGGTGGCTAAACGCGGCGCAAAGAGAGGGCCACCAGCCGCTGACCACTGCTTCTCGCTAGCCACTAGCCACTGCCCTATTCGTACCTCAGCGCGACCATGGGATCGACCTTGGTCGCTCTCCGGGCGGGAACGTAACTCGCCAGCATTGCCGATACGGCGAGCACTGCGGCGACCGCTGCCAAGGTCGGCACGTCCCACGCCTGTGTACCAAAGAGCAGCTTGCGCATTAGCGTTGCCGCAACCACGGAGCCTGCGAGCCCCAAAACGATTCCGGCGCAGGTCAGCCACCCTGCTTCCCGGAGGACAAGGCGGTAGACGGAACGGCGCTGAGCTCCGAGCGCCATGCGGATTCCGATCTCGCGGGTTCGCTGGCTCACCGAGTAGGCAATCACCCCGTAAAGTCCGAGCACGGCGAGCAGCAACGCCAGGGCAGCAAAACCGCCAACCAACCAAGCTGAGGAACGGTGAAAATAGGCGGTCTGGGAGTCGTTGATTCTCTCGATCATCGTCGATTCGTCCACCGTAACGAGACCAGGATCGATTTGTCGAATGGCAGTTTCGAGCGTCGGGAGCAGCGACTGCTCGGCCTGGGAGGTCCGGACGATGACACCGATATAGCTTTCCGGGCTCTGGTTAAACGGGAGATATTCAGCAGGCCAGATGTCGGAATCGAGCGCGCCCTCGCGAACGTCGTTCACAACGCCGACGATCTGCCGAATCGACTTCGGCGAGAGTTCAGTGTCACCAATCCTTTGGCCAATAGGGTCTTGGCCGGGGAAGTAATTCCTTGCCAGCGCCTGATTGATGATCACCACGCGGGGCTGCGTTTCGTCCTCGGCGTCGGTGAAGTAACGGCCGCGCAAGAGCCTTGCATGCAGGGTGGTGAAATAAGCGGCGCTCACGTCTCTCTCGTTCACCTCAGTGTGCTTGCCGTTGTATGGCCGGCCCACGAATCGGATCCAATCCGTGTTGCCGTTGAAACTCACGGGGAGTTGACGGGTGGTAATGGCCACGGACTGCACGCCTGGCAGGCTCGCGATGCGGCTCATGATCTGCCGCCCGAGCGCCACGGCCTGGTCATCTTTTCCGTAGTTGGTTGGCGGCGCCGCGACCCCCAGGGTGGCAAGGTGTTCGGGTTGGAAGCCCAGGTCGACGTGGAGCAGGCGATAGAAGCTCTTGCCGAGCAGTCCCGCGCCCACCAGGAGCACCACAGCAACCGCCAGTTCCAACATAACGAGGTTGGAGCCAAAGCGGCGCCAGAGGATTCCCGCCGAAGTGCGGCTGCCTTCCGCCAAGCCTTCCCGCAAGTCCGACAAGGACAAACGCAAGGCGGGAGTGACGGCAAGCAGCGTTGCTGCCAACAGCGATATCGCCCCGGCGAAGGCCAATACACGGGAATTCAAGCCAAGTCCCTCCAGGTACGGCATCTCAGCCATCATGTCGGCAGGAATAAGCCTGATAAGGAGTTGCATTGCCCATGCCGCGGAGATTAGACCTAGGACGGCGCCCCCCGCTACCAATACGAACCCTTCGGCGGCGAATTGACGAAGCAGCCGCCCTGCCGATGCGCCGAGCGCACCGCGGACGGCGATCTCGCGCTTGCGGCTCTCGGAGCGCGCGAGAAGCAGGCTCGTGACATTCACGCAGGCAATCAAGAGCAACAATCCGGCTGCGCCGAGCAGCGCCAGGAGAATCGGTCGGACGTCTCCAAGAATCGCTTTGGTGAGAAGGACCACACTTGCGCCCTGGCCACTGTTGGAATCCGGATACTGCTTTTCCAACTGCAGGGCAATCGACTTCATGTTAGCGAGCGCCGCCTGTACGGAGACGCCATCCTGGAGCCTCGCTATTCCATTAAGGTTGTGGCAGCTTCGCCGTACTTCACAAGAGCCGGAAGGGTTAATTGTGGTCCAGAAATCCGCGCGTCCCCGAGGAGCGAACAGAAAATCCTCTGGCAGTACTCCGATGATTGTGTAAGGTGTCCCGCTCAGCGTCACCGAACGCCCAAGGACGCCTCTGCTTCCGCCGAACCACTTTTGCCACGCCGCGTGACTCAGCAACACAGTGCGCGGCGCGTTCGTCAAATCCCCGCCGGGATGAAAGTCCCGGCCAAGTATCGGAGTGACGCCAAGGGTGCGAAAGAATCCGTTGCTCACCAGAGCGCTGCGCACTACTTGTGCGCCGGTTGGCGTCCTCAGGAAGTCTTCCGCCCCGAACCATACGTCCATCGAGCTGAAGACTTTGTTAAGCCTCTTCCAATCGAGATAGTCAGGATATGAAAGGTTCGCGCGCTGAAGCAGCGAGATGCTCTCGGTCACCTCAACTAGCCGGCCAGGGTTCGGGTAGGGCAATGGCTTGATCAGCGCGGCGTCCACAAAGGCAAAAATGGCCACACTGGCGCAGATACCCAGGGCTAGCGTGAATATGGCCGTCGTGGCAAAGCCCCGACTCTTGGCCAGGCCGCGAAAACTGTATCGAACATCTTGCAGAAGGTTCTCCAGCCAGTTCCATCCCCACATGTCGCGACTCTCCTCTCTCAAAACCAAGTCGTTGCCGAAGCGCCTTTGGGCAGCGTAGCGAGCATCCTGGCCTGAAACGCCACGTTCGATCTGCTCCTGTTCGCGCAATTCGCGGTGCAGGCGCATTTCTTCGTCTAAGTCAGCGTCGAACTGTTCGCGCCGGAGTAGCATCAAGAGCCGTCCGCCGAGTTCGCGAAACCAACCCATAGTGATCACCTATTAGGCGGTCTGGATTGCCCGAGTGATAGCTGCTACGACCCGCTCGAATTGCGAGACCTCGACCTCGAGTTGCCTGCGGCCCAGCGCGGTGAGGCGGTAGTAGCGCGCCCGGCGATTCCCCGCCGTGACGCCCCATTTTGCCGTGACCCAGCCTTTGATCAACATGCGCTGGAGCGCGGGGTAGAGCGAGCCTTCTTCAACCTGCAGTACCTCGCCGGAAACCTGCGCGATCCAATTGGCGATCTCATAGCCGTGCAATTCGCCATGGCGAGCCAGAGATTTGAGAATCAACAGGTAAAGCGTTCCGGGAGGAATTTCGTCTTCGTGCATGTGCTTGCCTCCGTGCCCTAGTTAGACTATGCCAGTAAGGAAAAAGTTAGCACGCGCGGGGACATTTTTCAATTCGGACTTGGTGGGGGCGGCGCGAAGAAAAGCAGATCCTTCGCTTCGCTCAGGATGACATGGTCATTATCAGTGAAGCGCCGAACGACGAGGCAATGGCCAAGACAGCTCTGGCGGCAGCCTCCAAGGGCGGCGTCAAAACCGGGACGCTGCGCGTCTTCACTGAAGACGAGTACCGGAAGATCGTTGGGGATCTGGCCTAAGCCCAGGTCTATAGCTTAGGCTGCTTCCGCTGGGTCGGACTGCTGGTCGTTCATCACTTCGAGCACTTCCCGCACCTTGCGCACCAGGGCTCCAGGCGCAAAAGGCTTTTGGAGGAAGGCGGTCTTGGGATCCGACATTCCTCGCCGGGCGACGGCGTCCGCCGTGTACCCCGAGACGTAGAGCACTTTCATTTTCGGGCGCTGGGGCTTCAGCCGCTCGGCCAACTCGAGTCCGCTCATTCCGGGCATGACCACGTCGGTGAGCAGCAGATCGATGGGCACCTGATTTTGCGCGCAGATCCGGAGCGCATCGTCGGGCCTTTCAGCCGCGATGACCGTGTAACCGGACTCCTTCAAGACCTCGAGAGTCAAGTCCCTTACCATGACTTCGTCTTCAACCACGAGGATGGTTTCCGTACCCCTCGCATGATGCTCGAGCGCTTGGCGGCTCATCGCCGGTTCCGCCACTTGATCGACCCGTGGTAGATAAATCTTGAAGCACGAGCCGTTCCCCAATTCGCTGTAGACATAGATATAACCGCCGCTCTGATGAACAATGCCGTGCACCGTCGCCAAGCCTAACCCAGTTCCCTTCCCCTGTTCCTTGGTCGTGAAAAAGGGCTCGAAGATATGCTTCTGGGTTTCCGCATCCATGCCGCAGCCCGTATCGCTCACCGTGAGCAGGACGTAGTGCCCGGGCCGAATGGGATAATGACCGGCGGCGCGAGCCTCGTCGAGATTCACGTTTTCGGTTTGCAGGATCAGCCTGCCGCCGTGAGGCATGGCGTCGCGGGCATTCACCGCAAGGTTCAGGATGACCTGGTCAATCTCTCCCGGATCGGTTTTCACGCGTCCCAGGCCCGGTCCTGGAACGATCGACAGTTCAATGTCCTCGCCGATCAAATGCCGGAGCATGCGGCTGATGTTGGCGAGAGTCAGGTTCAAATCCAGCACCTGCGGCTGGAGCACCTGCTGCCGGCTGAACGCCAGAAGTTGGCGTGTCAGCGTGGCGCCCCGATCTGCCGCCTTCAAGAGCTCAGCCATATGGGGATACTTGGGGTCCGTGGATTCCAATCGCCCCAGGACCAGTTGGCCGAAACCTGAAATAACGGTCAGCAGGTTGTTAAAGTCGTGGGCCACTCCGCCCGCCAGACGGCCCGCGGCTTCCATCTTCTGCGCGTGGCGAAGCTGATCTTCAAGCCGCCGATGCCGGGTGATGTCCCGACCGATCCCCTGAACTTCCGGCGGCTTCCCAGTTCGTTCGATGAGACTCGTCCCCAGGTCGACACGCAGTCGGCTGTTCTTCCTGGTTACGATTTCAACCTCGTAGGTCCGCTGTCCCTGCTCGCTTGCGCCCTGCAGCATTTCGCGAGCCAGCGCAGAGTATTCAGGCGCCAGAATCTGCGCGAGGTTCATCCTCAGGACGTCGGGGATGTCACACCCGACCATGCGGCGGCCTGCTTTGTTTAGGGAAGTGAAGTGGCCCTCCAGATCGCAGGTGAAAACCATGTCGTTGGCGTTCTCGAACAGCTCCTGATAACGCTCCCTCGAAGAGGCTTCGCGCTCAAGCGAATCGCGGATGCTATCGGTTTTTTCCGCCACCTGCCGCTTCAGCAAAAATGCCCAGAGCGTGGTGGCCAGCGCCACCGCCGCCAGGATAGCGATAATCCTGAGCATGCGCTTGATGTCCCACCAGGGAGGGGGCTCGATCACCGCAACATCATTCATCGAGCGGACAAGAATACGAAATGACTGCGCATTGTGATCTTCATCTGCTTGCAGAACGCAGATGCCGGTTAATTGCAGCAGACTTCCCGGCACCAGAGCTTCGAGACTCTTCGCCGGCACGGGGTCTTCCACCTGCGCCAGGAAAAGGATTTTGCCTGACTCCATGTTCAAGGTGTTCGGACCAGGGGTTGCATCGAGCAGTCGCGCCTTGATGCGCACGAAGTCGGCATCGTGGCGACCGTCCAGCGCCTGCTCTGCCGTGACGGAAATAGGGGCAAGAGCTGGACCGGCCCCGATGTGGCGAAGAACCGCATCCCGCAATACCGCGGAGTACTCGCCCACGGCGGGAAAACCTACCACCTCAACCAGGTCTCCGGTCTGGAGGGGAGTTGTCTCCAGCGTGCGAACCTGAAGGCCGTCGTTTTCTTCTTTGATGAACAGTTCACTCCCCGGCTGCTGGAAAGTGACCACGCCCCGCACCCTGACACGGTGGCCGGATGCTCCCTGCGGGGCAAAACGCAGCAGGCTCGCGATGGGACGGTGCGGGGCGAAAAACGCGTTAGTGGGAGCGGGTTCAACAATGCGAAGCTGACTGAGGCTCGGCGAGTAGAGGATCACGCCGGTTATTTGATACTTGTGATTGAAATTGGCGCCGCACACGCCCTGGATGCGTATCTTGGCATCGACAAGGAAATTCGGAACGGTCCCGCGGAAGTTTGGAAACTCCACGGTGAGCCGGCCACCCTCCGCCGTCAGATCGAGTGTCAGGATCGAATCCGCCTTCGTCACCGTGCGGACGATGCCTTCAATTTCCACCCACTGGCTGTCCTCTTGACTTGAGGCCATTTGGCCGTAGGTCACTCGCCGCGCTTCCGGCAAGGAACCCTGACCCAACACGCGAATCTTCGGATTATCAATCTGCGGCGCAAAATCAGGGGTACCGCTGACGCCTTCGACTTCAACCAATTGGCCCGGCTGCAGCTCCAGCTTTCCGGTTCCGATGTTAACGTAAACACCTGCGGTTGAGTCCTGAATGAACAAATCGTTTTCAGCCGGATTGATATAAGTAACCACGGCTTGAACGAGAATGGGATACCCGAGATTCGCTTCGTCAGGCGAGAGATTCCTGATCTGCTCCACGCGGGTGAGCAAACGAAGGCTTGACTTTTGAGGAGGGCCCCCTCCGGCGCGCAGCGGCGATGCGCAGGCCAGACATGACAACAGCAGGCACAAGCCAAGGAACCACAGCAGGCCGCCAGCCATCAGACGGTCGCGAATGCTTTTGGCGCTCTTGAGGATGCCGGAGGCTCTCGAGGCGCCTCCTGGCGTATTGTTCTCCGCCCACTTGTCTGCCTTCAACTCAGCGCCGGACAATGGCACCGGCAGGAATGGCGCAGCAATCCTCGCAGCCTCTGCTAACTCCTTCGGATGCGGGGCGGCATCGCCGCGCACCACGTTGGACCTGATCTCTTCCCAGACCCCAGGCGGAATCGTGAAAAATGCCTGGACGACCTTGGGATCGAATTGCTGACCCGACTCCCGCCTGATTTCATCGTAAGCCACAGACCACGGAAGGGCGCGCCGATAGGGGCGATCAGAGGTCATGGCGTCCAGCGTATCCGCCACGGCAAAAACTCGCGCTCCGAGAGGAATCGCCTCTCCCTTCAGGCCTTGCGGATAGCCCGATCCGTCGTAGGACTCCTGGTGGCACAACACTATTTCAGCCGCGGGCGCAAGGAATGGAATGTGGGAAACCAACTCGTAACCGATACGTGAGTGGGTCCGCATGATGACGACTTCTTCCGGCGTCAACTTGCCTGGTTTCTTTAGAATCGCGTCCGGGATTCCGATCTTGCCGATATCGTGTAACCAGGAGCCACGCCGAATCTGGCTGACCTGCTCGGGCGTGCAGTTTGCCGCTTTGGCAATCTCCCAGCAGTAGCGAGATACGCGCTCAGTGTGTTCGATTGTTTCATTGTCCTTCAAAGCCAAGGCCGCCCCGAGCGCCTTCAGCGTCTCGTCGTAAGTCTCCTCGATCTCGTCGTACGTCTGCTGAAGACTCGTGACGACGGACCGAAGCTGCTCCGTGCGCTCCCCGACCATATCCTCGAGCCGCTCGCGGTAAGCCTCGAGTTCCAGTTCAACGCGCTTGTTCTCGAGCGCACGATCCACTGCTAAGGCAACCGTCTCAAGCCGGAAAGGCTTCAGGATATAATCGTCCGCGCCTTGCTTCATCGCGTCGACGCCGACCCGGACATTGTCCTCGCCGGTAGCAATCAAGACGCTCATCCAAGGGTATCTGGTGCGCACGGTCTCCAGGAGCGCTAAGCCCGAAATGCCTGGCATTCGCAGGTCGGAGATGAGCGCGTCAAAGCGCTCCTGCTCTAATAGCTTGATTGCCTCGACGCCGCCTGCCGCGGCGCGGCACTCGAACCCCTCTGGGGTCAGTCCTTCGATGAGAAGGGCGCAGATCGAGGGTTCATCGTCGACGACGAGTATCCGACCCCTCGGGGCGTTTAACGGCATGCGGCCTCCAACCAAAGAACTACCCTAACTTCCGGCAGACAAAGACTTTCGAAGTGCTTCTGAGGGTAATGCTAATGTCGCCCATATAGCGTCACAAGGTAACGCGGGTACTAGTACTTTTGTACCCCAGCGCGTCCTGCCCCGCGCCGCCCCTTCAGCCCCGCTGTCGAGCGCCCCTCGGGACGCTTCCCGCCAGTTGGGTTGAATTGGCGATGGACGTTCAGGTGAGGCAGGCATGGCAGATACTTTCAAGGTGGTAATAGGTCCCCTTGAGGAAGGTCGGGCTTTCCGGCGGCACTTCATCTCACCGTCGATCCCGGAATCCCCTCCGCGCCATCGAATCGACCCACTACCCAGATCTTGGTGCTGTCCTGAATTGGCCGTAGCGCCGCCATCTTGGCGGCTGCAGTGCCGGCTGGAAGCCGGCGCTACGGGCCAAATTAGGACACTATCCAGATCTTCGGGAGCGTGCAATGAATTCCCTTTTCACCTATACTGAGAGCGCGGGCCCATAGCTCAGTTGGTTAGAGCAGCGGACTCATAATCCGTTGGTCCCAGGTTCAAGTCCTGGTGGGCCCACTTCCTTCCGCAGAGAATCAACCGGCGCAACTCTGTTGGCGATCTAGTAAAGGCCAGAGGATCATGCCATGCGCTTCGGTACATGTCAAGTCAATATCTATAGGATAAAATGTCCGCCGATCACTACTCTCTTGGCCGGCCGGCGCCCGCCAGGTTTTGTGGAACCACCGGGTCATGTAGTCATTGAGCCTTTGAGCCCTTGGGCAACTGAGTCATTGTCTTACCATAGTCGTACGGCGTAATAGTATAAAAACTAAATCCAATATTAATAATGTCCACAATGAGTGAATGACTCAATGGTCCAGTGACTCAATTCTCAGAATTCCTGATGTTCCGTGCGGGCGATAATCTCGTTCTGTAGAGCCGCGGTCAGGTCGCAGAAATAATCGCTGTAGCCCGCCACTCGCACGATCAGGTCCCGGTGTTTGTCAGGATTTTGCTGTGCGGCGCGAAGAGTTTCAGCGGTCACCACATTGAACTGGATGTGGTGACCGTCCAGCTTGAAGTAAGCGCGCACGAGGTGCGCCAGCTTATCGATTCCCTCTTCGCCTTCGAGGAGTTGTGGAGTGAACTTCTGGTTCAAAAGGGTGCCGCCGGTGCGGGCGTGGTCCATCCGGGCGGCGGACTTGAGCACCGCCGTGGGGCCGCGCCGGTCCGCACCCTGCACGGGTGAGATGCCGTCCGAGAGCGGCTCATACGCCTTGCGGCCGTCCGGTGTGGCCCCGGTCACTGAGCCGAAATAAACGTGGCAGGTCGTTGAAAGGTAGTTCACCCGGTAGCAGCCGCCTTTCGTATTCTTACGGCCGTTCACCTCATCGTAAAAGGCGTTGAACAAGCCGGTCAGAATCGAGTCCGCGTACTCCTCATCATTGCCATACTTGGGAGTCTTGTTTAAAAGCATCTGGCGCGTTTTTTCGTGGCCCTTGAAATCGGCTGCGAGGGCTCCCAGCAGCTCCGCCATCGTCACGTCCTTGCGATCGAAGACGTGAAAGCGAATCGCCGCCAGGCTGTCGGTTGAACTGCCCGGACCCACGGCCATGATGTAAGTGGTGTTATAGCGAGGGCCGCCGTCGTTATAATCCCTGCCTTTGGCGATGCAATCATCGATGAGCAGAGAGAGGAACGGCGCAGGCATGAGCCGCGCGTAGAGGCGCTCAATGATGTTGTTGCCTCGCACCTTGATGTCGATGAAGTGGTGTAACTGCTTGCGGAAGGCCTCAAACAGCTCGTGGTAGGAGCTGAAATTCCGCGGATCGCCGGTCTCGAGCCCCAGGCGCTTGCCGGTGCGCGGATCGAGCCCGTTGTTCAGTGTGATCTCAAGCACTTTCGTAAGATTGAAATATCCAGTCAGGATATAGGCTTCCTTGCCAAATGCGCCCGTCTCCACGCAGCCGGAGTTGCCGCCCGAGCGCGCATCTTCAATCGACTTGCCTTGCCGCAGCAGTTCCTCGACCACGAGGTCGGCGTTGAAAATCGACGGCTGTCCCCAACCCTTGCGGACAATCTCCAGGCCGCGCTTGAGAAAGCGGTCCGGGCTCTTCTTGCTCAACTGCAGATTCGAGGACGGCTGGAGCAGGCGCATCTCGTCGATCACTTCCAGGATGAGGTACGTCACCTCGCTGACGCCATCCGAGCCGTCGGCCTTCAGGCCGCCGTTATTGATGTTGGCAAAATCAGTGTACGTTCCGCTCTCGGCCGCCGTCACGCCCACCTTGGGCGGCGCGGGCTGATTGTTGAATTTAACCCAGAAGCACTCGAGCAGTTCCTTGGCCTTTTCGCGCGTGAGCGTGCCGTCCTCAATCCCCTTCTCGTAGAAGGGAGCAAGATGCTGGTCCAGGCGGCCCGGGCAGAAAGAATCCCAGGTGTTCAGTTCGCTGATCACGCCCAGGTGGATGAACCAGTAAGCTTGCAAAGCCTCCCAGAAATCCCGTGGAGCGTGGGCCGGCACATACCGGCAGACCTCAGCGATCTTCTCGAGTTCAGCGCGGCGCTCGGGGTTCGATTCCTGATTTGCCATCTGCGCGGCCTTCTCCGCGTGGCGTTCCGCAAAGCAAATCACCGCATCGGCCGCCGTCGCCATCGCCCTGAGCTCTTCCTGCTTGGGGAAAGCCTCGGGATCGTTCAGGAAGTCCAGGCGGCGGAGACTCTCCTCAACTTCTGATTTCAGGTCAACGAGACCCTTGCGGTAGATAACGTCTCCCAGCGCCGTGTGGCCCGGTGCGCGCTGCTCCATGAACTCCGTGTAGATGCCTGCCTCGTAAGCATCTTTCCATTCCTCGGACATCTCGCGGAATATGAGATCGCGAATCGAACGGCCCTGCCAGTAGGGGATGATCTCGTCCGACTGGATCGTCCTGGCGTCGCCGTCCACGTGATACGAGATCTTGGGACGTGAATTCAGAACGTCGAGGTCTTCCATGCTGTGGCAGCAAAGCTCCGGATAGGTGGGAGTCGCCTTGGGGGCCGGGCCGCGCTCGCCCACAATCAGCTCTTCGCTGCCAATATAGATATTCTTATTATCCATTAAGTGCCGGAGCGCCTGTGCGCGCAGCAGAGGGACCGAAGCGGTGCGGGAAGCCCGGTAGAATTCTGTTATCAATGCAGCCCGCTCGAGAGACAACACGGGCTCAGCCTCGAGGCTTTGCTGGCGCAATCTCGCTACTCGTTCGTTCATGGTCAGCCACCTATTTTCACTTTGATGCCTGCCCTCTCGAATTCTCCGGCGATTCGCTTCATCAGGCTGGCCTGAGGGGCCTTGACGTCTTCCAGCCGCAAGCCCAGACCCAGCCGCTTATACTTTTCGGTTCCCGTCTCATGGTACGGCAGGAGATGAATCTGCCAGAGACGAAGCCGGGAGAGCAAGGCGACCATCTGCCGGACATTCCCACCGTCGTCGTTGACAAAGGGAATAACCGGGTAGCGAACCACCACCCGCTTGTTTCTTTCCGCCAGCGCCTCCAGGTTGGTGAGAATCGTGTCATTGGAGACGCCCGTGTATTTCTTGTGCTTTTCCGGATCGAGGATCTTCAGATCGTATAGGAATAGGCCTGCCTTATCGCTGAGTTCGAGAATGACATCCTGCTTGGCCAGACCGCAGGTCTCGACCACGGTATGGATACGCTTCTCGCGGCACGCGTCGAGAAGCGCCGAGAGGAAGCTCGGCTGCGCAAGGGGCTCGCCGCCCGAGAAAGTGACGCCTCCGCCGGATTGATCCGCGAAGATCACGTCCTTCTGTATTTCGTACAACACTTCTGAAACTGTCACCCGGCGTCCCACTATTTTCCGGGCGCCCGCAGGACACGCTTCGGCGCAGTTCCCGCACACCTGGCACGACGGAGCGGTGTGGATTTCACCATTCAGGCAATGCACTGCTCCATGCGGACATATCTTGACGCACTCTCCGCAAACCAGGCAGCGGTTCTGAAAGTACATGAGGTCAGGCTGGGGGCTCTGGCCCTCCGGATTGTGACACCACAAACAAGACAAGGGGCAGCCTTTAAAGAACACCGTAGTCCGAATGCCCGGGCCATCGTGCAGCGCAAAGCGCTGGATGTCAAAGACGAATCCAGAGTTCGGCGCTGGGCTGGTAGCTTCGCGATCCGTTCCGTGCTGGTTCGCTTCTTCGCTCATCTTCCTGACCGATCTTCATTCCCTCCCAGGCGGCGCACATCGTGTTCAGTTTAGCAAAGTTATTAACACTTTTCCGCGAGCATGCCCTGCCTCCAAATAGCGGACGGCCGCGGGGACCTCGTTTAGACCGTAACGCCTGTCGATGACCGGGGTCACCTTTCCGGTTGCCACGAGCTCCGCGAGAGTGGTCAGGTCCTCTATGCCCGGTTTCGCCATGAACCCAACGAACTTCTGGCTCGTGAAGGGCGAGGAGAGGAGGGCAGCGGTCGAGCGTACAACGAGTCCTAACATCCATCGCCCTGTCGCACCCCCCACTCCGACAAATATCCCCTTCGGATTCATGACGCGCCGGCATTCCGCGAGCGAGTGGTTCCCAATGCAGTCAAAAATCAAGTCGTAACGTCGCCCACGCCTGGTGAAATCCTCTTGCGTGTAGTCTATGACCTCGTCTGCGCCGACGGACCGCACCATCTCCACATTCCTCGTACTGCACACCCCGGTCACTTCTGCGCCGAAGGACTTGGCGATCTGCACCGCGAATGTGCCCACGCCTCCCGACGCCCCATTAATCAAAACCTTCGATCCGGGCTGAATCTTTCCCTTGTCGCGAAGAGCCTGCAAGGCGGTGAGCCCAGCGATCGGCACGGACGCTGCCTGCTCAAACGACACATTGTCCGGCTTTCTGGCCAAGGCTCGCTCGGACGCACAGGCGTACTCGCCAAACGCGCCCCGGCACGCGCCGAATACCGCGTCGCCCGCCTTGATGCGCGTCACGTTTCTGCCGACTGCCTCCACATAGCCCGCCCCATCCACGCCTAGCCTTCTCTCCTTCGGTTTGGCGAGACCGGCCATCAGCCGGATGAAATACGGCAACCCCCTCATGAAATGCCAGTCATAGGGGTTCATGGAAGCCGCGTGGACTTTAATCAGAACCTCGCCTTCCCCAGGGCTTGGCTTGTCGATTTCTTCACATTTGAGAACCTCGGGCGGGCCATACTTGTCGTAAACAATTGCCTTCATCGGGATATCCTCGGCTTCGTGGGCGCCGACGTAGGGGCGGTTCGCGAACCGCCCCTACATCCCTGCTCGCCATGATCCTTTGTTTTCATAGACATTCTCGCTTTGTTCCCCCGATTTCTGCGCCTTTGGTCTGCCCACGCCGACGTTTTCGTTCCGAATCGGCGTAGGGGCGGTTCGCGAACCGCGCCTACATGTCTCCCCCCGCGATTGGGCTGGCACATCGTCTTCCCCGACAGCGGCGCCGAAACCCCCAACATATGACTCTAGCCTACTTTGTTGCAATTGTCAAGAGACAAGAAGTCCGGGCGCCGGGTTTTCCTGAAGGGCGGAGGCAAAAGCGGTGAATCCGATTCACTTGCACCTTCTCACCAGGGTTACCGGAAGGGCATCTCGTGGCTTGGGCAGGGATTCGTGGCCTGGAGGGCAGCCACAAGGGTCGCCCCTACACTCCAAAATTCGGTGTTACAATTGACCGCCGCTCGACGTGGATACCGACGAGCGCTCTTGGAGGAATTCATATGTTTAGAGGAAACACTCCCTTGCCAAGGTGGGGCCTGGTGATTTTTGTTCTGGCGCTCGGCGCCTTCTGTCGCGGCCCTGCCCTGCGCGCGCAGGAAGTCAAGCATCTGACAGCCCGCAGCTTCGACTCCGGGTTCGAGTTATCGAACGGAACCTTCAACGGGATGTTGGCTGCGAGCAACGGCAAGATCTATTACATCCTCTGCGCGGAAAACATCGACACGGGCGGGCAGATGTATTCGTACGACCCCGCCGCGGACAAGATCACGCACCTGGGCGACCTGACCGAGGCATCGGGGGAAAAAGGGCTGAAAGCCGTGCCCCAGGGGAAAAGCCACGTCAGCTTCGTTGAAAGCAACGGAAAGCTTTACTTCGCGACCCACGTCGACTGGTACAGCGTGCAGAATGATCTGGAATCCATGGCGCCGCCCCCGCCCGGCTACAAGCCGTATCCCGGCGGGCACTTTCTAGCCTATGATATGGCTACCGGAAAGTTTGAGAACTTTGCCAAAGCACCCGAAGGCCAAGGGATTATTTCGATGAACATGGATGCGCAGCGCGGACGGATGTATGGCCTCACCTGGCCTTCCGGTTATTTCCTGCGCTATGACCTGAAGTCAGGGGTGCTGAAGAACCTCGGCCCGCTCTACAGAGATGGGGAGGGCGGCCACCCCACGAAGCGGGTGATCTGCCGGGCGCTGCCCATCGACCCGCGAGACGGTTCCGTCTACCTCACTAATGCCGACGGCGACATCCTGCGCTACCGCTACGATCGCGATGCGATTGAGACCGTTCAAGGCGACAACCTGCGGAAAGATTATCTGGGAACCTGGAACCCCATAACGGGGCAAGACTTTGGCTATGGCTGGCGGCAGGCGCTCTGGTACGCTCCGGAAAATGCGGTGTATGCGGTGCACGGCCGCTCTTCCTATCTGCTCCGCTTCGATCCGCGCGCGGAGCGCGTGGACGTGCTCGAACGCCTTGCCTCCGTACCAACCCGGCGCAGCGGCATGTACGACGAGTTTCACTACGGTTATCTCAGCTTATCTTTGGGGCCGGATGGGCACACGCTCTATTATCTCGAGGAAGGCGCAATCGTCCAAAATGGGAAGCGCGTAGTGAAGCGTGGGCCAGGGGGAGATCAAATCGAGGACTTGCACCTGATCACCTACGATATTCCCGCCGCGAGGTACACGGACCACGGAGCGGTCTTCTTCAGCAACGGCGCGCGGCCCGGGCTTGTCAACTCGATTGCGGTCGGGAAAGACGGCGCGGTTTATTGCCTCACTGACATCCCGGGCAAACAACGGCGGGTGGATTTGGTGCGCATTCCGCCGGTGGAGTAAGCGCAATCACCGGTTTCACGCAAAGGCGCAAAGGACGCCAAGGCCGCAAAGCAGAAACTCAGTTCTTGTGCTTTTCTTCTTTGCGAGCTTGGCGTCCTTTGCGCCTTTGCGTGAAACCGGTTCTTTCGTCCGCGGATCGAGATCACTTCCCAGGCATCTCGAGCTCAACCCAACTGGCAATTCCGTCGCGACCGGCGTTGTTGCGGGGCCACACCTTCAGGCGATTACGTCCAGGGTGCAATTTCCAGGGAAAGATTGCGGCGACCGGGGATTCGTCGCGGCCGTCGATCTGGGCTAGAAATGTTTCGAAGCCCGGCGTCTCGGTATCAAGGTGAACGCGAAACTGGCCGTCCGTCGCGGTCGGTTCGAGCACGTAGTGGGCCTGGTCGAGCGTCCATTCGAAATTGCCGTAACGCGTGACCAGATTGGGATGGATCAGTTCCGCAGACACCTCCGCATCGCTCCAAACGTAGAATCCCTCCCAGGTCCACGGTCCTTTACCGTTATTGAGTGGCAGGGGGTATTTCTGCTCCAGGAAATTGCTCCTCGGGATCAGCCGCATTTCCGCAAAAGACATGTCGACGTCCAACCCGCGCCATTTGAGGACGGAGTCCACGATATGCACGATGCGCATGGGCTCCGGCTGCTCGCCGCGCATCACTCGAAGCTGCCGCTGGCGCACTTCGTATAAGGAAAGTGGAGTATGGGTTGTGGGATCTTCAGGGTAATAGGCGGCCGTGCCGTCAATCCACATCCACTTGTGGAATTGGTTTGACCAGATTTCCATCGGCTCGTGGCCCACGACGGTCGGGCGTCCCAGATTGCCGCTGTCGATGGAAATATCCCTGCCTACGAATCCGAAACTCTCGCAGGCCTGCAAGAAGACCAGGTCGTATTGCTGGCAGAAACCGCCCACCGGCTTGCCGTCGGGAAGCTTCTTCAGGATTTCGAGCGCATCCCAGGAAGGGTAGAACTGGTCCAGGTGCCACTGCTGCCACGGCCAGTTGCGAGAAGACCATGCCGCTAGCTTAGAAATGATTTCGAGGTCCGTCTTCGCGCCGCCCACCACTGCGTCGAGGTGGTAACGAGTGCGCAACTCTTTCAGCTTAGCCTCGGTGAATGGCTCGTAGCGGAATGGAATTGAAGTCCGCACGATTTCTTCGTTGTGCGAATCCACCACCTTGAGCGCGCGTGTCCAGTCATTCGCCGCAACCGGCTCCGTGTCTATCGCGAGTTCGCTCAACTTGGGGGTAACACGCGGGTCAGCGGCGGCGAACTTCACCTCGAGCTGAACAAAGCGTCCGCGCGGAACCTCCAAACAACGGTCGCGGTCTAGGGGCATCCAATCAGTCCACGTCTTCGAGCTTGGGACGTACGTCGTTCCGGAGCGTACGCGCAGGCTTACTCCACTCTTGGCGTCCGGCGCAGCGGAAAGAGCAACTCGCAACGGGCCGGGCGTGGTAAGCGGCGGCGCCAGCGGCTTGCCCTCGAGGTTAGCAACATCCATCACCGGCAGCAGGATCGTCCCGTGGGGCTTGAAGTGCTGAAGGTAAAGCCGGACGTAATATTCTCCCGCGATGTCGCCCGAAGGACCCAGGCGATCAACGCACCAGGACTTGCCGCCGTCGGTCGTCCGCGCGCTCCGGTGCGGCAAAGGCGCGTACGACTCGTCAGCGCGAGCGATCTTGACCATCCCCGTTCCCGAGATGACGATGTCATTCAAACCCGGCTTCAGCGCCGCGGGATCGATATCGTACGCCTGCCATTCCCAACCTGTCTTTTGGGGCGCGCCAAGCTTCTGCGGGTGGCCGTTTACTTCCACCTTCAGGTTGCCTCCGTTGCCCACCATCAGGACCGCCTTGCTCGCTCGCGGGTCGGAGATCAGCAGTTGCTTGCGAATCGCGATGCCGGGTGAGAGCTTTTCTTGATTTGGCTTGTAAGAAAAGCCGGAAGCGGTGCCGTCGTCCTGAATCACTTCGCCGGTCTGCAATTCGAGCGTCGAGCCGTCTTTCGAAAGCGTAATATTGCTGCTCACCGCGCGTTCGTAAATCGTGCGGGCGTTCAGGTGGAGTGTGGCCGCTTTCGCCGGGCATAAAACGAGGGCGACAAAAGCCGCTGACGCCAGCGACATTCGAGCAGCCCTCAATCCTACATGCATAGTCTTCCCTCCTCACGATGCCTGGGGGGCGTGGACATTATATCGCTTCCGAGGCCGGGCAGATGGCGCCAAAAAAGCTGATAGGGATAAAAGGTTCACGCAAAGGCGCAAAGTACGCAAAAAGCACTAGGAGAAGGGATTGCCAGCACTTTGCGTTCCTTTGCGACCTGGTCGCTTTGCGAGATGTTTCCGGTTTCTTAAGGCCTTCATGCCATGGGACGCAATGGGAATCGACCGAGTCTCGAAGCGGGAGGCCCACCTTCCTGTTTCAGGAGCAAAAGTCACTCATTATGTTATAGTTGAACGTGGCTTAGAAAGAGAGGTGTACCGTGAATCCCCGGTACGTTTTGAGTGATTATGTTGCGGAGGCTCTCGAAGGAGCTGCGTTCGAAAAACTCGAGGATGGAAGCTATGCGGGCCGCATTCCCTGCTGCGTAGGGGTAGTGGCATTCGGGACCTCCCTGCGCGAATGTGAGAACGAATTACGCTCCACGCTCGAGGATTGGATTCTGCTCGGACTCCAACTACGGCATCCCCTACCTGTCATTAATGGAATCGATCTGAACAAGGAGCCAGCTCGTGAGCCGGTGGACGCCATGTAAGCGCGGCGACTTCATCCGCAAACTCCGTCAGCTCGGCTTCGACGGTCCTTTCACAGGAACCCGCCACCAGTTCATGGTATGGTCGCAGAAACGGCTGGCAATCCCGTCCAATTCCGAGTACTCGGTTCCGCAACTGCGGACGATGATTCGCGAGGTGGAAGCCGTGATCCAACGGGAAGTCGACTCTGAGGAATGGAACAATCTGTAGCGCCCGGGATGGATTTCACCGGCAGAGCAGAGGAGCAGCCCCTTGGCATTCTTGCGCTGCATCGCCACGAAGAGCAAATCGAAGGGCGCATACATCGCGACTTAGACCGTCGCGACGTATGCGCCACCCGTGGATGCAGTTCGGTTACAATCTCGCGCAAGCACGCGAGAAGGCAGCGCCGCGCTCTCTCAGGTTAAGCGGTTGCGGTCTTTCCTTTGAATCGCGGCACAAACTCTTCAGCCACAAATGCTTCAAATGTGGTGGGCGTAGTATTCTGCGCAGAGCGCGCTTCGAGGGGCGCCATATAACCGGAATTCAGCGCCTCCGACATTTCCAGAAGGAGGTCCGCCATGCTTGAGGACATGCCTGATTGAAGCAAGGCCGTTTTGATGAGCGCGGGCGGAAACTGCGAGTAGTTGAGTGTCGGCCTGCCGATGGCCTGCCCGATCAAAGAGGCAGCTTCCTTGTAAGTCAGGTCGCGCTGGCCCAGAAGCTCACGCGCTTGCCTGCCGCTGAAGTTGAGTCGCAGCAACTCTTCTGCGGTCCAATCTCCAATGTCCCGCGCCGCGATCATGGCCACTGCCAGATCAGCGCGCAAGGGACCACCTAAGAGTCCGAAGTTCTGAATCACCCCGATCTGCGCCAGGGTGTTCTGCATGAAGTAGCCGGCACGAACGTAAAGAGCGTTCAATCCGGCAATGCCGTCGAGCTTTTGCTCGAAGTTGTGCAGGCCCACGACGGGACCCGTCTTCTGCGGTTTATCAGCGCCCACACTGCTAAGCAGCGCGACGTGGCCGACTCCGGCTTTTGTGATCGCCGCCACCATCGCATCACTCACCCGCTCCTGGTAAGCGCTGACCTCCGGTGATGATGGGTTGGGGGGGATCATCGCATAGACGGCCTCCGCCCCAGTGAAAGCGCTAGTTAGCGCCGTCGCATCGGTTACATCCGCAACGAAGGCTTCCGCCCCGCTTCGGACGAAGTCTTCAAGCCGTTTGGCGTCGCGGCCGATCACCCGCACTTTCTTCCCGCGCGCCAATAATTTCGTGGCAATTACACTACCTGTGTTTCCCGTTGCGCCTGTAATGGCGTACATTGTTGCACCTCCATAGACTTTGGATGAACGGCAGCGGTCATAAGTTCCGGCGCACGCGAAGGGGCGCTGCCTGTGCGCAAATCACAACTTGCCCGTGGAATTGAAAAGAGGCATGATAATCAACGAAATGAGACAGGGGACTCGACGGTTCGGCAGTCGGCAACGATGTCCATTGACTTATGAGTGACACCATTAAGCGAATCACGATTGAGGGATTTAAGTCTATCCGGATGCTGGAGAACTTTGAGCTTCGCCCCCTAAACGTTCTCATCGGCGCCAACGGTGCGGGCAAGAGCAACTTTGTCGCATTCTTCCGCTTGCTGCGCGAGATCATTGACCAGCGCCTTCAGCAGACTGTCGCCGTGGAGGGCGGCGCAGACGCGCAACTGTATCTGGGGCCGAAGGTGACTCTAAGAGTCCGAGGGAGATTCGCGTTTGGTGCGAACTCGTATGAATTTGAGTTGGCACCAACAAATGATAATCGCTTCATCTTTGCCAGGGAGGTCGTCTCCTTCACAGGGCAGTTTCACTCGTGGCAGCCGTTGGGTTCCGGCCACCTCGAGGCCAAGCTCAAAGAAAAGAAGGACGATCCCGGCAAGATTGGGCGGCATGGTGTGCCGTGGTATGTCTACGATGCCGTTTCAGGGTGGGTTGTGTATCACTTTCACGATACGAGCCCTGAATCGGGAGTCCGTCGCCAGCGAGCCATCAATGACAATGAGTACCTCCGCCCTGACGCTGGGAACTTGGCGGCTTTTTTATACCGCATTCAGCAGACTAACCCAGATCACTATGAGAAGATCCGCGATGTCGTGAGGCTGGCCGCCCCATTCTTTAGTGATTTCAAGCTCCGACCCGTGGCTGACAAAGCCGAGTTGATTCAACTCGAATGGCTTCAGAAAGACTCGGATTATCCGTTCCGTCCGAGCCAGCTATCCGACGGCACATTGCGTTTCATCTGCCTTGCCACGGCGCTGCTCCAGCCGCAACCGCCCGCAACGATGCTCTTTGACGAGCCTGAGCTCGGGGCGCATCCTTTCGCTTTGACGCTCCTAGCCAATCTCTTCCAGCAGGCGGCGAAACACCCTTCTCAGCAGGTAATTGTATCTACCCAATCCGCGCAACTGGTCAACGAGTTTGAGCCGGAGGATGTTGTCGTTGTCGAGCGGACGCAGGGCGAATCGGTTTTCCGACGCTTGGACTCGGCGAAACTGTCGGGCTGGCTTGAAGATTACACGCTGGGAGAGCTTTGGCAGAAGAATGTGTTCGGAGGCGGGCCGCGAAATGAGTCGATGCCTAGAATGCCGGACGACGATGAACAAGCTACCGCTTCTCCCAAAGCGGAGGGAATGAGCACAGGAGACGGACGCCCGTGATCCGCGTCCACGTGATCGTGGAAGGACGCACTGAGCAATCGTTCGTCCAAGAAGTTCTCGCCCCGAGCTTGTCAGACGCGGGAGTTTACTTGACCCCGACCATTCTTGGCGTTCCTGGCCAAAAGGGCGGAAGAGCGAACTATGCCCGTCTTAAGAAGGACGTGCTGCGGCAATTGAAAGAGGACCGGACGGCTTATTGCTCAACGATGGCGGACCTCTATGGGTTGGGAAAAGGCTTTCCAGGCATGCCTCTGCCGCCTAACCTTTCGAATGTGGACAAGGTCATTCACCTTGAGCGGGCGATGATGGAAGACATCATGGCAGAAGTGCCTGACCTGCGCCCTGATGTTCGATTCATCCCCTACCTCCAATTGCATGAGTATGAGGGGTTGCTGTTCAGCGATCCGGAGAAGTTTGCCAACGGTATCTCCCAGTCGCATCTGGCCCCGACGTTCCAGGCCATCCGCCAAGGTTTTCCCACTCCTGAGGATATCGATGATAGTCCGGAAACTGCCCCTTCGAAACGCGTCTCTCGCCTTTGTCCTTCCTACAATAAAGTTCTGGATGGAACGCGAGCCGCCAGCGCCGTCGGTATCGAGCCCATGCGACGTGAGTGTCCACATTTCCGTGATTGGGTTGAGAGTCTGGAACAGTTAGGCTCCCAATAGCGTACGCGATGCCAGCATCCGAGGCGTGTCCGGCACGTCACGTGACCACGGGCTCGACGCCCGGGGTGGTAAACAAGGCGAGAAGACGGGATGCGCGAACTTCCGTCGCAGCAGGAAGTCCTCAAACTCTTCGAGAAGGATCCGCAGCGGACTTTTCGCTTGCGTGAGCTGGTGCTCGAGTTAGGGCTGCGCTCCAGCCAGGCGCGCGAGTTGAAGAGTGTGTTGAAGGATCTCGCCCGCGGTAAGAAACTCGTTTATTTGAAGAAAAACCATTACGCGTTGGTCTACAAAGGCCGCCACGCCGCGACAGACGCGGATGAACGCCGCATGCCTCCTGTACACATAGAGCCGCTGACCCCAAAACCGGGGGTCCGCGCTACCCGAAACGTGGTGACGGGCCGCCTGATCGGACACCGGGATGGCTACGGCTTCGTTGTGCCCGACTCTCCCCTGGCGGGCACCGATCTCGACATCTTTATTCCACCCGATGGCATGGGTTCAGCCTTGCATGGCGACCGGGTCGAGGTGCACTACCAGCGATCGACGAGGGGGTTTAAGAGCGAAGGCAGGATGGAAGGCCGCCTCATTCAAGTCATCGAGCGCGCGCAAAAGACCGTGGTGGGGCAATTCCACGCGGGCACGCGTTATAGCTACGTCATGCCTTTCGACCAGCGAATTCCATTCGAAATCGTAATTCCCGATGAAGGGGCGGTTCGCGAACCTCCCCGACGGCGCGACCGGCAATTCGGTGGGGAATCCGAAGGAAGGTCCGCTGTGGCGGCGGCCAGTGACCGCCTCAACGCCCGGGAACTCGACGGTCTGATCGTGGACGTGGAAATCACCAATTATCCTCGTCCTGCCGCGCTGCCTCGCGGGCGCGTCATCGAGGTGCTGGGGCGACGCGAGGAGTTCGGCGTGGATGTGGAGATCATGATTCGCAAGTTCCACCTCCCGCGCCGCTTCCCCGGCGATGTGCTGGCGGAGGCAGACGCCGCTCCGCAGTACATTCCCGAACGCGACCGCGAGGGCCGCCGCGATTTCCGCAGCCTGCCCATCGTCACCATCGACGGCGAAACAGCCAAGGATTTTGACGACGCGGTGTATGTCGAGCTGTTAGCTGGGGGCCATTACCTGCTGCAGGTTCACATCGCGGACGTGGCGCACTACGTCCGGCCGGGCTCGGCGCTCGACCGTGAGGCGCGACTGCGCGGCACGAGCGTTTATTTTCCGGACCGCGCCGTGCCCATGCTGCCGCTTGAACTCTCGAACGGCATCTGCAGCCTGAACCCACACGTGGATCGGCTGGTGATGTCCGCGCTCATGGAATTCGATTCCGAGGGACGCCTCGTGGAATACGAACTGCTTCCCGGTATCATCCGCAGCGCCGAACGGATGACTTATACCGCGGTGCGAGACATCCTGGCCGGTGAGCCCGGCGCCTGCCAGCGCTATGCCGCGCTCGCCGCCGAGTTCAAACGCATGGAGGAATTGGCGCGCCTGCTCGCTCGCCGTCGCGAGGAGCGCGGCTCAATCGACTTCGACTTGCCCGAACCCGAAATCGAGTTCGACGAACACGGCCGCATGACCGGCATTACACGCTCCGAGCGCAACTTCGCACACCGGATCATCGAGGAGTTCATGCTGGCGGCGAACGAGGCCGTGGCGTCGTATCTCGAGACGAGAGGCATTCCCTCGCTTTATCGCATCCACGAAAGACCGGACGCAAAAAAAGTGATCGAGTTCGAGGAGATCGCGGCCGGTTTCGGCTATTCGCTGGGCATCGAGTTGCCCGCCGCGCGCCGCACTCGCATGCGCCTGCGAGACGAACGCGACCGCTACCCGCGCTTTCACGAAATGCTCGAGGGCGAGCTGAAGATCAGCTCCTTTAACTACCAGCAGCTCACCAAGCGGATCGAGGGCAAGCCCGAAGAGCGAATTCTTTCTTACCTGATGCTGCGCTCGCTTAAGCAGGCCCGCTACTCGGAGGAGAACGTCGGCCACTTCGCGCTGGCAGCTCCGACCTATACCCATTTCACCTCGCCCATTCGCCGCTATCCGGATTTGATCGTGCATCGCATTCTGAAAGCTGCGCTCGCGCAGGAGCGAGGCGGTGCTCGCGTGGCTCCCACCCTCTCCCCCTTGGGGGAGAGGGTGGACCGCGCCGGCGTTTTCTCCAGCCGGGGCGGGCCGAGTGAGGGGGTCGCGAAGTTGGCGCCCGCCAAGCAGGTATTGGATGTTGCCACTCCGCTTTTGCCCGAGCGGAATACTCGCGGGACACACGCGCTACAGCTTCCGGGTGCGGCCTTTGTCGCTCAAGAAGAGCTGCACGCCCTGGGGCTCGAAACTTCCGAATCGGAGCGCCGCGCCGCCGAGGCCGAGCGCGAACTGATCGAATGGAAGAAGGTTTCATTTATGGCGCAGCACGTAGGCGATGAGTTCGAAGCGCTCATCATCAACCTGATCAAACACGGGTTTTTCGTGGAGCTGACCGACCTCTTTGTGGAGGGATTTGTCCCGCTCTCGAGCCTCGAAGACGACTACTACATTTACCGCGAACGCCTGCGCGCCATCGTCGGCGAGCACTCGAAGCGCACCTTCCGCCTGGGGCAACGAATCCGCGTGTGTCTGGTGCGGATCGACAGGGCGGAGAATAAGCTTGAGTTCTCGGTGGCGGAAGAAGTGTAACCGTGCCGCATGGACCAACGGCCGGAGAGACGGCCCGCTCCCGTGGGGAGAGGGTGTCCGACGACGGCGCCTTTTCCAGCCGTCGCCCGAAGGGTGAGGGGTTACTTGCGGTCCACACCAATCACACGCATGCCGGTGGTCCTTTTGAGCGTGCGGAACCTCCACTCACGGCTCCCATAAACTTGCGCCTGCAAAGCCGATTTGCAGAGCACTCTTGATTGGCTCCGCACGAGGCGGCCCATACCCTGCGGACGGAGGATGGCGCAGAAAACTAACCCCTCACCCGTCTCGCTCCGGCTGACGAAACCGCCGGCAGCGGGACACCCTCTCCCGTGGGGAGGGGGCTGTTCATATGAATAGGTGTGGCGGCATCAATTGAAACTTTTCTCCGCAAATCGGCGCGCGACGGGTATTATTCCTCTTTGGACTCTCACTCTCAAATAGGACTCTATTGACGCTGTGACCATCGACGAACAACTTGCTTACCTTACCAAAGGCGCGGAGGAGACGATCCGCGTGGAAGAACTCAAGGCCAAGCTCGAGCGCGCGGCGCGGACCGGAAAGCCGCTGCACATCAAGGTTGGATTCGATCCAACCGCGCCGGACATTCATCTGGGCCACACGGTGGTGATCCGCAAGATGAAACATTTCCAGGATCTCGGCCACACCGTGGTCTTTCTGATCGGCGATTTTACCGGCATGATCGGCGACCCCTCCGGCCAGAACGTGACCCGCCCACCCTTGACGCCTGAGCAGGTGGCGGCCAATGCCGAGACTTACAGAAAGCAGGTCTTTAAGATCCTCAGTCCCGAGAAGACAGTCGTGGACTTCAACAGCCGCTGGCTGGGCGCGCTCAAGGGACGAGACTGGATCACGCTTTGTTCCAAGTACACAGTGGCGCGCATGCTCGAGCGCGACGACTTCTCGAAACGCTTCAAGGAGCAACGCCCAATCGCCATTCACGAGCTTCTTTATCCCTTGGCTCAAGCTTATGACTCCGTGGCGCTTGAAACCGATGTGGAGTTGGGCGGCACCGATCAGAAATTCAATCTCCTGGTGGGGCGCACCATCCAGCAGGAATACGGCCTGGAATCGCAAGTCATCATGACCATGCCGCTGCTCGAGGGGCTCGACGGCGTGCAGAAGATGTCGAAGTCGCTCGGCAATTACGTGGGCATCAACGAGCCGCCCGGCGAGATGTTCGGCAAGCTGATGTCTATTTCCGATGACTTGATGTGGCGGTATTACCTGCTGTTAACGGATATGACGACAGCACAGATCGAGGAGCTTAAACAAGGTGTGGGTTCGGGCAAGGAGCACCCCCTCGACGTAAAGAAGGCCTTGGCACGCCGCATCATCACGGACTTCCACGACGCAGAAGCCGCCGCGCAGGCGCAGCGGGACTTCGAAGCCCGGTTCAGGGACAAAGGGCTTCCGTCAGTGATCGAGGAGATTTCCTATCACGTGCCCGGCAAGCAGAAACTCTTTCGCCTGCTGGTAGGTCTGAAGCTCTTCCCATCAAATGCCGAAGCCCAGCGAAAGATCAAAGAAGGCGCTGTTGCTATGGCGACGGGCGACTCGAAGCAACCGGACTGGAAACGGCTCACCGACCCCACGTGGGAGTTCGATCCGAGTCAATACTCCGAGGTCATTTTTCGGATCGGTACGCGACCGCCGGTGAAAGTCGTGTTTGGTGCTTGATGCAGCGTTTCAAGATCATTGTCGAAAAGCATCGGGACGGCTACGTGGCCTACTCAAGCGGTGTCCGGGGCGTGATAATTGGAGAAGGCGACACGTATGAGGCAGCGCTTGCCGATGTCAAGTCGGCTATTCGGTTTCACGTCGAGAGCTTTGGAGCAGAGGCGCCGCAAAACCAGCCCCCAGCGCCGAAGGCAGGCGTCAAGTAGCGCAGACCTGCTGCTCAAGGCCTGCGGCTTCTATCTTGCTTAACAACCGCAGACCTTGGAACGAGGTCTGCGCCACCCTCTCATGCGCTTTATCATTCTGATCAATCCTAATGCGGGCCGGGGCAAGGCGCGTTTGGTATTGCGAGAGGCGCTCGAGGTGGTGCGGCGCGAGGGCATCGCCGCTGACGTCCAGGAGAGCCGCGACCGGGCGCACCTGCTTGCATTAGCTCGCCGGGCCGCGGCTGAGAAACCCGATGCCGTCGTTTCGGTCGGCGGTGATGGGACTCAGCACTACGTCCTGAACGGAATAATGGGGAGTGAGGTTCCCCTGGGGATTATTCCTTGCGGAAGCGGGAATGATCTCGCCAAGGGCCTGGGAATACCGGTGCGAGCACGCGCTGCGGCGGAAGTGCTGTGCGTGGGCAACACTCGCCGCGTCGATCTGGGGCGAACGGGAAACACGGTTTTCAGTTGCATTGCCGGAGCAGGTTTCGATTCCGTGGTGACCCGGTACGCCAACGAGCGAGTCCGCCGGCTGAAAGGCTCCCTGGCGTATGGCTGGTCAATCCTACGCTCGCTCGAGAACTATCGTCCGGAACCGCTTGAGATCGTTTCCGACGTGCAGAAATTCTCCGGCCAAGTCATCTTTGCGGTGGTAGGCAACAACGTCTCCTACGGTGGAGGAATTCATCTGACTCCGCGCGCCCGGCTTGATGACGGCTTGTTGGATGTTTGCATTGTGCCTTACATGGGGAAATGGGAACTTCTGAGTTGGGTGCCCAGCGCCTATCGCGGGCAACACCTCCGGCATCCGCGTATTATCTACTTTCAAACCTCCAAAGTCTCCTTGAGCAGCCCCTCCCGCCTGGAACTTTTCGGAGACGGCGAATTCATACAGGAGCTCCCGGCGACGATTGAAATTGTTCCGCGTGTGTTATCCGTGATTGTGCCGAAACTTATGAGCGGCGCAACTCCCAGTAGGCCTTAAATTAGCCACGAAACCTGGGCGGCGAATGCCCGAAGGGCATTAAGATGATTAGCCGTAGGTGGAACCTACGGGTCAATAGCCATCAGCTGCAATTACTGTCGACCCTGAAGGGGTCGAACAGGGGTCCCATCAACCCCTTCGGGGTTGGTTAACTCTCGCCACTCCCGTCTTCCGTAGGTCTCACCTACGGCTAATCACATTGGGTCCCTCCGGGACCCAAAACGCGCCTAAGCGCTTTTCAGCTACGTTGAGGGCGTGTGATTGGCTCGGCGACACATTTGCCGGGCTAAGAACTGGGCGGGGGAATCGTCAGGTTGATGACTACTTTCCAGCGCGTGTCGAAGGAAGTGACCTGCCGGGTCTCGGAAGCGACGCCTTTGAACTTCGCTTGAATTTCGAAATCGTGGTGGGGGTCGAGATCGGTGAATTGGTATTGCCCATTCTCATCCGCGTAGATAGCCAATGTCTTGCCCGTCTGAAGATCCTTGAGCGTCACCTCAGCGCCGCCAATAGTTTTCTCAGCCGGGTCCTGCACCTGCCCCGTCACGGTTTTGGTGGTGGGGGCTTTATTCTTCTTCGCAGCCAGACCGGAGGCGGGCAGGAAACAGGCTGCCGCGAGCAAGCAACACAGGACGGAACGGTGCAATGGCTGCGGCACCGCTCGGCTCAACCAAACCGGCAGAGAGCTGCAGGCAGGATCCAACGGTATACGAGCGCTCAAATCACCACGCCTCCTCTTCCTCTTCTTCCTCACTTGAGAGTGCTTCCAACTCGACGGGATCCGTGTTCACCACTTGCAGTTCCACTCCACATTCCGGACAATCCACCGTCTGTCCTTCTTCCACGTCGTCATCGATGTCAATTGCGGTCCGGCATTCGGGACAATTGGCCATAGTTCACCCCCGGCATCGTATCTATCCAGCAAAGAAAAGTCTAGATCATTTACCAAAACGATGTCCAGCGGTTCGCGAATGGCCTTTCGGAAGTTCGAGCAATTGGCTCTTCCCATTCCGCGCACTGAGTATTACGCTGACAGAGTCTGAATTCTTTCCCCGAGCACGTAGCGCTGACCTTTAGAGCCTGCCCTGACCAACGCGAAGGGTCAGCATCCACCAACTGCCGACCTAAAGGTCGGCGCTACGAGCGACATTGAGGTACCGAATGAAGAACCACTACAGATTTGCGACCTTGGCGGTTCACGCCGGGCAATCGCCCTGTCCCGTGACCGGAGCTGTGGATACTCCTATCTATCAGGCCACGACTTTCGCAGCCGCCGACTCCGACGAGATGGCCGCCGTCTATGGCGGAGAGAAGCCCGGCTATATGTACACACGTTACGGCAATCCCACCCTCCACGCGCTCGAAGAAAAGCTGGCGGCGCTCGAGTGCGGCGAAGCCGCCCAGGTTTTTTCCTCCGGGATGGCGGCCGTTACCTCGGCAATCCTGGGATACGTCCGGGCGGGCGACCACGTGGTTGCGGCGCGTTCGCTTTACGGAGCCGCGTATGACTTTCTCAACAAAATGTTCCCGAGCCTGGGCGGGTCCGCGACTTTTGTTCAATCTACGCGGGTCGAGGATTATGAAAAAACGATTCGGCCCAACACCAAGTTGATCTATTTTGAAACCCCCAGCAATCCCGTACTGGAGATTCTCGATATTAAGGCCCTCGCTCAACTGGCGCGCGCGCACGGCATCCCTTCCATGATCGACAACACTTTTGCCTCGCCCGTGCTCCAGCAGCCTCTCAAGCTGGGCGTCACGGTGGCAGTGCACGCCGCCACCAAGTACTTGTGCGGCCACGGCGACGCCATGGCGGGGGCGGTGGTCGGCCCCAAAGATTACATTCGCCGGCTCAACCAGGAAGTGCTTCGCGACTTCGGCGGATGCCTCAGCCCGTTCAATGCCTGGCTGATCCTGCGTGGCACCCACACTCTCCACCTGCGCTTGCCTTTTCAATCCTCGAATGCGCACAAGATTGCGGACTTCCTTTCCCACCACCCCCAGGTGGAACACGTGAACTACCCTGGCTTGCCGGGCCATCCCGGTCACGACATCGCCAAGAAGCAAATGACGGCATTCGGCGCCATGCTGAGCTTTGAAGCGAAAGGGGGCTACGAGGGCGGAAAGAAGGTCATGGATGGCGTTAAGATTTTCACGCGCGCGGCGAGCCTCGGCGACACACGCTCGCTGATCGTTCATTCCGCTTCCACGAGCCATCGGGCAGTCCCCCGCGAACAGCGGCTGGCCATCGGCATTACCGACGGCCTGGTGCGGGTCTCGGTGGGCGTGGAAGCAGTCGAAGATCTGATCGAGGATCTCGATCAGGCGCTGGCTGCGATACAGTGATTGCCGTCCCGCCTTCGCGCCTAGGGCAACTTCAAACGCGACCCGGTCGAGCTTCACGGTTTAAGATTGTGCGTCCAGGTTGACTGCTACCGCCTCCTGCGGCTGGCGGCTCTGCCGCTCTGTCTTGCGGAAAGGCTTAGCCTTTCCGGGGAGGGCCTCAAGTCTTGCTCCGAGGTTGAGGCTGCGCCTGGACCGGCGAGGCGCAGCCTCGCCAAAAACTCGGTGGTGGGATGGGCGCGGGCCCGGAAAGGCAGAGCCTTTCCGCAAGACGGGGCGGCAAAGCCGCACATGGCCAGCCAGCAAAATGTGGAAACTCAAGCGGGCAACCACAAGGATTGCCCCTACGATGGTGCAATGATTTTGCCGACCACAGCCGCCGCAAATTCTTCCGTGGTGCTGGTGCCGCCCAGGTCGGGGGTGCGGAAGCGGCGCTCGCCCGTGACTCTCCTGAGAGCATCCAGCATGCGCGCGCCCGCTTCCGGTTCACCGAGATGCTCCACCATCAGCGCCGCCGCCCATATGGCGGCAATGGGGTTGGCGATGCCGCGTCCTGCGATGTCGGGGGCGCTGCCGTGCACGGGTTCAAACATGGCAGGACCGAGGCGCTCCGCCGGATTCAGGTTGGCGCTGGCCGCGAGGCCGAGGCTGCCTTGCAAGGCGCCGCCCAAGTCCGTAAGGATATCCGCAAACAGGTTTGAGCCCACCACCACGTCCAGACTCTCCGGGTGAGTGATCATGCGAGCGGCGAGCGCATCGACGTGGTAATTTGCGACGTGGACTTCGGGATAATCCCTGGCAAGCTCGCGCAGCACTTCGTCCCATAAGACCATGGTATAGGCCATGGCGTTTGACTTGGTGGCGCTGGCCAAGCGCTTACGGGGACGGAGGCGTGCCTGCTCGAAAGCATAACGAATCACACGCTCCACGCCTTTGCGCGTGAAAATGGACTGCTGCACGGCGATTTCGTCAGGCGTGCCCTGCTTAAACCTGCCTCCCACTCCACAGTACTCGCCTTCGGTGTTTTCACGAACGAAGAGCATCCGAATGTCGTCGGCGCTCTTTCCGCGCAGCGGCGGTTCAAGGCCTGGAAGGATCTCAATGGGACGCAAATTGATATACAGGTCAAACCCGAAGCGAATGCGCAGCAGAAGTTGGCGCAGTGATATGTGATCGGGAACCGTGGGATGGCCGATGGCGCCCAGCAGAATGGCGTCGAAGGGGCGAAGCCGCTCGAGCCCTTCCTCCGGCATCATCCGGCCGGTGCGAAGATAGTACTCGCAGCCCCACTCGAACTCCTCGAAGGACAAGCTGAAACGCCCGGCGGATGCGCCCGCGGCCGCATGCAAGACTTTCACAGCGGCAGGGACTACTTCTTTACCGATCCCGTCACCGGGAATAAGGGCGATGCGGTAGTTCTTGTTAGCCATGGAAGATTCCTTAGCTCGGAGGCCCCGAAGGGGCCGAAGGTCATTAGCCGTGGGTGAAACCCACGGGAAGGGCCGCCCAGTGAAGTTCGACCCCTGCGGGGTCGAACGTCCTTTTCGCTCCCTGTCCGTAGGTTTCACCTACGGCTAATGATCTTGTTCCCCTTTGGGGAACCTCTCGTGTCCTCCGGCGCAGTCTTTGCAACTTCCTCAAAGCAGCGCAAGTCTCAAGCTTAAATAGTGTACAATCTTATGCTCTCGGAGCAGTACATTCTTTGACGACGGGGTGAGGGCAAGCCCGACCCCTAGACGCGCGAATCCAACTGGTAGAGGCGGTTCGCGAACCGCCCTACTTTCCACGGATGTGAGGCTGAGAACATTGAGGTCCGGACTATTCAGAGCGATTCTCACCGATAGTCATTTCTGGTTGCCGGTGGTCGTGTTGATTTTTGGCGTTGTACTTCTCATTTACCTCCACTGAGAGGGTACCAGCCTGCTCACCAAAACTGACGCTTCAATTTCCGCCGGCGCGCGCTCGATGCACGGAGTGGGGGTGATTTCCGGCCTCGCGGCGGGCGTGTGGCTGGGCGGGGCGGAAGCCCCGACCAAGCTCGTGATCGTAGGAGTCTCGCCCTTTGTCATCTCGCTTGCCATGGTCGTCGGTGTGTTCGTTGCGCGCTGGACGCTTCCCACCGTTCTGAAAGGCACGGGATACGTCTTCGACGACCTCAGGGCAAGAATCCACCTGGTAATCTGGGCGATCCTCGCGGGCGCGCTTTGGGCGGTGGCCAATACGCTTACGGTTTTCGCCATCCGTGACGTGGGGTTGTCAGTGGCCTTCCCGTTATGGAACATCAACAGCCTGGTGGGCTTGTTCTGGGGATGGTTCTTGTTCAACGAATTGCGCGGGGCCGGCGTCCGCCAGGGGTCGAAGGTCCTGGGCGGCGCGTCGGCAATCGTGGTTGGAGCTTGTTTGCTGGCTTATGCCACAGCACAGCCTGGCGCGGGAATGCCACATCGCGCCACCGCCGGCGTGCTCGCAGCGCTGGGCGCAGGACTCCTCTGGGGGACGATGTACATCCCTTATCGCAAGGCTTACATCAGCGGCATGAACCCGCTCTCCTTTGTGACGGTTTTCACAGTCGGTGAACTCTTCACCATGTCGGCGCTGGCGCTGATTTTTCGCGGTGGCCTGAGTCCCCTCCTAAAGGAACTTGCCCAGGCGCGCGTAGCGCTGTTCTGGCTCTTCCTGGGAGGATTCTGCTGGGTGGTGGGAGATCTTTTTCAGCAATACGCGGCGAAATATATCGGCATCGGGCGTGGCATTCCACTATCGAATACTAACCAGCTTTGGGGTCTCGCGTGGGGCGCACTGGTTTTCGGAGAACTGAGCGGCAAGAGCGGAGCCGCGCAGGGGCTTATCATTGCCGGCTCGGCCACGATGATCCTAGGAGCAGTGGCCATCGGCCTGGCCGAGGCGCCC
>Ga0209517_10001351_pt1 | contig 37463 bp, 34 predicted proteins | sample PeaSoiMetSII2010_FD_187695 | JGI IMG/M metagenome (GOLD analysis project Ga0209517, IMG submission 187695) | Peat soil microbial communities from Weissenstadt, Germany - SII-2010 (SPAdes) (version 2) | ecosystem: Environmental > Terrestrial > Soil > Wetlands > Peat | place: Germany... | reverse complement strand
ATCGATGGTCTGTGTTTACAGCGACTTACCGAGCCGCGACAGTGATGGAGCGGTTGTTCCACCGCGTTTTTCAGCAACCTCTTCAGCCTGCAACGGTGGCTTTAGCCGCCGATTCGGCGCGGGTGCTGAAGCACCCGTTGCAGGCTGAAGCCTGCTCCACGTCACTCGTACCGCAGAGCTTCGACTGGATCCAGACGAGCGGCCTTGCTGGCCGGCCAGATGCCGAAGAACACGCCGATACCGACGCTCACCGCGATCCCCAGCAGCACCGCCCACAGCGGCACCAGCGTCGGCAGATTGGGCAGGAAGAAACGCGTGACCATCGAGACCGACCACCCGAACAGCATCCCGATCAACCCGCCCAGCCCGGTGAGGACCACCGCTTCGGTCAGGAACTGGATGATGATATCGCCCCGGCGCGCGCCGATGGCCTTGCGGACTCCGATTTCCCGGGTGCGCTCGGTCACCGAAACCAGCATGATGTTCATCACGCCAATGCCGCCCACCAGCAGCCCGATGGAACTGAGCACCACCATCACCAGGGCCACAATCTCCGTGACCGAATGAAACTGGTCCACTAGCTGGTCCGCCGTCGAGATGTCGAAGCTGTCCGGCTTGTTCAAGGGGACTCGGCGTTCCTGGCGGAGCACGGAACGCATCTCGTCGATGGCGGCGGCCAGTTTCCCTTCCTTGGCCTCCACCATCAGCTGGTGTTCCTGCGCGGTGGGAAAAAGCTTGCGCATGGTGAAGTACGGGACGATGATGCGATTGTCGTTCTGGCCCGGCAGCGCGGCAGCGGGAGGGTTCATCACGCCAATCACTTCCACCTGGTGGCCCGCTACCAGGATGATCTTCCCAATGGCGTCTTCCTTGCCGAAGAGCTGCTTGTACATATCCTGGCCGATCACCGCCACGGAACTACGGTGCCGGTCTTCGGCGTCGGTGAAAAAGCGGCCCGTGTTCATGTCGGCCTGGCCCGCGGTGGCGTAATACTCGGCAGTGCCGAACAGATTTAGCTGGTATGCATCGTTCCCCTTGTAGCGCGCCCGGAAGACACCGTTGGGCGGCTGGAGAATGGGGCTCACATGTTCCACCGACGGACACCGCTCCTCGATGGCTACGACATTCTCATACGTGAGCGGGCGGCGCATGCGCTGTTCCGGGGTGCGCCCACCGCCGAAGCTCGGCCCGATTTTCATGACGATCGCGGTGTTGGTCCCCAGGCTGCGGATCGCGCCCGTCACGGCGCCGTCCAGGCCCGTCAGGATCGAACCGACGCCGATGATGGTCCCCGTGCCGATCATCACGCCCAGCAGCGTGAGGAAGGAGCGCACTTTGTTCTCGCGGAGCGTCGCGAGAGCCAACCCGATTACCGAAATCAGCAGGTTCATGAGAGGATCAACTTTCCGACCGCAGGGCCACGATCGGGTCCAGGCGGGACGCCCGCCGCGCCGGATAAATTCCGAAGAACAGTCCCACGGCCACCGACAGCGTGACTCCGATGAGCACACCGTTCAGAGGAGTCTCCATGGGGACCAGCGTGGTATTGCGGACAATGAGGGCGATCAGCCAGGAAATCGTAACGCCGATCAATCCTCCGATGCCCGACAGCGTCGAGGACTCCACCAGGAACTGGTTCAGGATGTCCTGGCGGCGCGCGCCTACGCTCTTGCGCACGCCGATCTCGCGCGTGCGCTCGCTCACCACCGCCAGCATGATGTTCATGATCACCACCCCGCCCACCACCATGAACACGCTGACAATACCGATAGCGGCCGCGGCGATGGCCCCGGTCAAGCTGTTCCAAGCCGAAATCAGCGTGTCCGAGGAAATGATCATGAAGGTGTCGTCCTGATCCGGATGCAAGTGCCGGAATGTGCGCAGCAGCACTCGAACCTCGTCTTCCGCTTCCATCATCCGATCCTTGTTCAGAGCCGAAAAATTGAATTGCAGGCCGCTCCGGGCTCCATAGATCTTTATGTGGGTCTGGACCGGAATGGATACGAAATTGTCCTGGGATTGGCCGAACACGCTCCCCTTGGACTTGGCGACTCCAATCACTTGAAACGGGCGGCCATCTACCTGGACCGTCTTTCCGATGGGGTCTACGTTCGGAAAGAAGCGGTTTTTCAGATCGGCGCCCAGTACCACGACTTCCATGTGACGACTGTCTTCGGTGTCCGTGAACATACGTCCCGTCTCGATCTCGGTATTGCTCAAAGAAGCTCCGGTCGAGTTGAAGGAAATCAGCGCGACTCCATCGTCCAGGTCTCCTTCATAGGTCAACTTGACGCTGCGCTGGGAGGAGGGGCTCATCTCCTTCACTAACGTGACGCGGCTTTTCAGAAAATCGTATTCTTCGAGGGAAAGCTCCGGATTCTTGCGCTGGAGCTCCAGGAACTTCTTGGGATCCCAAGTACCGATAAAAGCGAAGCGCAGCACCCGGAACCCTTCCGTTCCCATGGTGGAGGCGCTGGTGGCCACCACCACGTCCATCCCGTGGATCACGGCCATGACGGAAATCAGCGTGGTGGTGGATAGGATAATTCCAAGTAACGTCAGGAAGCTCCGCAGCTTGCTGCCGCGCAGCGAATCCAGCGCAACGCGGGCGGCCTCGAAGAAGGAAGCATTGGATTTCACGCGAAGGGACCTCGGTAGCTTCAGAATACGTGTGTACCTTTAGGATACGTTGTTCCGAGCATTGATGTTCCCGGCGATGTTCCTTTCGGCCCAGTCCAGTACTGTTCCATCCAGCCAGAATCTGACTTTCCCGCGCGAAAGGAACCCTAGATGGCCGCCGTGTTCCACCGCCAGCAGGGTCAGGCGGGGGTTGCTGCGAATCGCCGGATGGTCAAAAACCCGAAAGGGGACCAGAGGGTCGTCCTTGGACTGGATCAACAATGCAGGCACGCGAATGCGCTCCAGGAACTGGTTCGACGATTGGGTGCGGAAGTAATTCGCCGCCGTGCCGAAACCGAACAGGCGGGCGGTGTAGTGGTCGTCGAAATCCTCGATCGTGCGAATCTTGGGCAAGTGCTCCAGAGTATAGACGTCCGGGGCCTGGCGATTCTTACGCCGGATGCGATCTTTCAGCCGGTTCAGGAACCGCCCCTGATAGATGAAGTTCTGGGGACGGCCCAGTGCGGCGACGCTCGCCGCCAGGTCGATGGGCGTCGACACGGCGCACACGCCGGTCAGTAGTTCGCGCGCGCCATCCGCCAGCTCCCCCGCCAGTTTGAGGGTCACATTTCCGCCTAATGAGAACCCGATCACGAATATCGGCAGAGAGCTAGTCCGGCGGCGCTCGCGCAGGAATGCCAGCAGGTCGCTGGTCTGGCCGGCGTGATAGCCGGTAACGGCCAGTTCATCCGTGTCCACTTCATGCCCTCCGCCACAGCCCCGCATGTTGAACCGGTGCGTCACCCAGCCCCGTTGCAGCGCGGCGTGGACCATGCTGCGCGCATATCCGGAGGCACTCGATCCCTCCAGGCCGTGCACCAGGATCAGCTCCCCCCTGGGATTCTCGGTCGGGCGTTGTGTATGAACCAGCACCCGGACACCCGGTTCCGTCTCATAGATCGCCGATTCGACTGGCCATTGCTTCTCGCTCTCGGGACGACGCCAGAAATTCCCGGCAATGGTGGCCAGATGGGGGTTCCGGAACAATGGCTCGAAAGATCGGGGCTGAAAGCGTTCGAAGGACACAGGTCAGTGTCCCGGCGGACCGAGCGAGCACAGCGGATCTCCGATCACGATGTTCTGCCAGCTCAGCGCACGGATGGACATATAGTAACTCTCGGCCAGGTTGCGGCCGGAATAATAAGCCGGCAACAGATACTCGGGATGCGGCGTCATGGCGAGATATGGTTCGTCCACGTGACCGGTGGCGGCGGTGGCGCCTTCCAGCAAATAGTCCGCCGTGAGCGTTTGCGGACTACCGGCGAACCACAGCTTTTGGGACTTCCAATCGCTGATGTTCCAGCCATCCGGAGGGCGTTGGAAGGTGCGGCCGTTGGTGGAGACGAACTCCGTGGCAATGGCTCCCGGAAGCCAGTGGAATCCCAAAAAACGGCGGTGGCGGTTCTTGTCATTCGAGCCCCAGCCCGCGTATCCGATCACCCCAGTCTGGTCGTAGATCACTTTTTCCGAATCGTCGACGATGACCCGGTCCTTCGGCAGGAGATTCGCTGCTTGATGCAGCCAGGAATCGCCTTCCTGCGGCCCTGGCGATTTCATATCGATCACGAATTTCCCCTGATTGGCTGCGTGCAGGCCGCGATCGATGATGGCCTTGACGCCCTCCAGATCGTAGGCCGCCAGACGCGTCACCAGATACATGGGAAACTCGGGATGGGTGAATTTCACCTCGCGCTTGCCAAAAAAGGGATTGAGGGCCGGGCCGGCGATCGGGTGCGTTTTTCCGTGCTTTAAATCGGAGTACAGCAGCGTGAGCTCGCTGTCCACTGCGGCATAATCCCCTTCCATGCCCTCCGGTCCTCCTTTGGTGCCGGGAATCTTAAGCGGAACACCTCCCGTGGTCACGATGTACAGAACCTGTTCGATGAGCTGGTTGTGCGTCAGGCAAGCGCCGATGGCGCCAGCGATTTCCCGGTCGTATTGTGCCCGCGCGATCTCCTCGGTCACCGCAGTCCGGATGTGGCAGATGTTGCGGGGCGGAACACCTCGTCTAGCGATGTAGTACTGACCGATATCCCGGGACAGTTGCGAAGCGTCGTTTACGACCAGTAAGACATTTGCAACACCTTGAGCAGAAAGGAGTTCCTGGGCTAACACGAGAATTCCCAGCCATCTTACAGCCGGTCCGGGGTACGCAAAACTCCTCTGGCCCATCGCAGCGCGCACGCAATGTTTAGTATAACTGTAAGCATCAGTAGCATTTCCCCGAAAACGGGGTGGGACTTCCGATGGACCTGGATCAGCTCCATACATTTCTCGAGATTGTCCGGCTCAAGAGCTTCTCCAAAGCGGCGCAGTCGTGTTTTCGAACCCAGCCCGCCGTGAGCGCTCAAGTGCGGCAGCTCGAACAGGAACTGAACGCTCCGCTTTTTGAGCGCCTGGGGACCAAGATCGCCATCACGCCCGCCGGGCATATTTTCGCGGGCTTTGCCGAGCAGATCCTGGCACTGCGGCGGCGCGCCCAGGACATGATCAATGAGCTGGAACGCGTGCCGCGTGGGGAATTGCTCATCGCGGCCAACGAAGCCACCTGCATCTACGTCCTGCCGCTGGTGTTTTCCGAATTCAAAAAGCAGTTTCCCAACGTGCAAATCCTGGTGGATCGTTCCTACGGCGCCCGCGTGGTGGAGGCCGTGCTCGACAACCAGGCGGATTTCGGCATCACGCAGCTGCCGGTAGCCGAGAAGCGGCTGCAAGTGGTCAAAATTCATTCCGATGAAATTAAAGCGCTGATGCCGGCGAATCATCCCCTGGCACACAAGCGGGAAATTCTGCCGGCCGACCTGGTCGGTTTTCCTTTGCTGATGCCCAAGACCGGCACCACGCGCCGGCGCCTTTCGGTGTGGCTCGAGCCCGTGGAGGACGACATCAACTCTTCGATGGAACTGGATTCCACTGAGATGATCAAGCGCTTCGTGCTGGCGGGACTCGGGATCAGCTTCCTGGCTGGAACGCACTGCCGTGACGAAGTGGCGGCTGGTAAACTCGCCGCGGTTTCGCTCGGGCCCGAACCCATGGTGCGGCAGCTTGCGTTAATCTATAGGAAGGACAAGGCTCTTTCAAAGGCTGCGCTGGGATTTATCGAAGTGACGCTCAGGAACGCCGCGGTGGACTCTACGGTCCGCGTACCGGCAAAACCTGCTGGTCCCATGGAACGGGTCGTTAAAGCGATACCCGCTGAAAACTGAGCGGAGAATTGAGCGGGCCGGACGGAAGTGGATCTGCGATGCACCGCGTGACCGTAAAAACGTCCACCATCTTTATCGCCAAGAGCGGCCGCACCCGCGTGTACCGCTCGGTCAGCGAAATCCCGCAGCGCCTGCGGAAAGAGTTGGAAGAATCGACCAACGGCTTCAATTCGGCGACCATTCTGATCGCCGACCGGCGCGGGCGCAAGGAAATCCTGCGTGCTTTGCAGGGCCTGCCTTCGGCGCTCCGCACGCGGCTGGCGGCGTCGATGGCTCCCGCCCAAGGCGATACGCCGGCGCCCAAGGCCTCGCGGCCCCTGGCTCGCTTCCTGCGGCGGAACTGGCCGGAGTTGCTGCTTCCCGGCGCGGTCGGACTGCTGCTGTGGGCGGCACTCAACTGGCGATAAAGTGACGCCGGCGAATAGGTGAAACGCGTAGCGTTGTTTGGCAGCCGGGGCCAGCTCGGCGTGGAACTAAAAGCCGAATTCTCCGCGCGCGGTTACGAAGTCGCCTGCTTCGAGCGTTCCACCGTCGATATCACGGATGCCGCGGCGGTTGAGCGCGCCGTCGCCGGGTGCGATCCGGCCGTGGTCCTGAACGCCGCCGCGTATAACCAAGTAGATCTGGCCGAGACCGAACCGCTGGCCGCTTTCCAGGTCAACGCGCTGGCGGTGCGCAATCTGGCGGTCGCCTGCCGGAATTCCGACGCACAACTGGTGCATTTCTCCACGGATTACGTCTTTGACGGCCAGGGCGGCCGCCCTTATCGCGAAGAGGATCCGACCCGGCCGATCGGAGCCTACGCCGTTTCGAAGCTAGCTGGCGAATTGTACGCACGGGCCTATTTGGATGCACCGCTGATCATCCGCACGTCCGGTGTTTTCGGGCCCGGCGGGATGGACACCGCGCGGGGCAACTTCGTCGAGCTGATGCTGCGGCTCGCGACGCAGAACGGCCCCATTCGCGTGGTCGAAGATCACGTGGCGTCGCCGACGTACGCACCCGCGCTGGCGGCGCGAACCGCGGATCTGGTGGGGCGCGGGGCGCACGGAATCTTTCATATCGGCGGGGGTACGCCTATTTCCTGGTTCGACTGGGCGGCCAAGATCTTCGCGGCGGCCGGACTGAATCCGCCGCTCAAGCCCACCAACGAACGCGAATTCCGCACCGCCGCCCGGCGGCCCAAATTCTCTGCGTTGAGTAATGCCGGAATAGAAGCTCTGGGTCTCGCGCCGATGCCTTCGCTGGATGACGCTATTCGGGAATACTTAAGCGCGCGAGCCGCGAAAAAGCTAAAGGTGACAGGCGTTCCATCGGACAGCCCTTCTGGATGATAGGACTCGTGTCGCCGGTCCCCTTTAGCTTTTAGAAACTCAGCGTGTCGCCGAGCTTGAGGCTGTACATCGCGGCTCCGCCCCCGGCCAGTTCCAGCACATAGCGAGCCTTCTCGTGCCCGCCAAAGGTCGGGCACTCCTTCGCCGACTTCGAGGGACAAGGCGGCGTGTTGGCCGAGATCTCGACGATCTTGCGGTCGCGATTCATCCAAATAATATCCAGCGGAATGAGGCACTGGTACATCCAGTAGGCGTAGTTCCCGTCCGCGGGATGCACAAACAGCATGCCGCGATCCTTGGCTAGCGAATCCCGAAACATCATGCCGCGCATCTGATCGATGTCCCGCAGCATGGTCTCTGCGATCACGGTCTTGCCATTCGGGAAGGTAACCTCGACCGTGTTCAGCTCACCGCTATCCGATTTGGAGCCGCAGGCGGAGAGCAGGAACACCGCCGCCATGAACGCATGGAGGGGTTTCGCCACATTAGAATAGTAGCTGATTGCGGAAGTTTCTTAAGCGAATTCGCCTCACGCTCGAGATGATCAAATTCGAGCACTCGGTTTTCGCCCTCCCCTTCGCGCTCACGGGAGCGCTGCTGGCCTGGCGGGAAGCCGGATTCCCGCGCGACCTGCTGTGGATCAAGCTGGCCTGGATCGTCCTGGCGATGGTCGCGGCGCGGTCGGTGGCCATGGCGTTTAACCGCGTTCTGGACGCCGATATCGATTCCCGAAATCCCCGCACCAGGGCGCGACATCTTCCGGCGGGACACCTCTCGCGCAGATTCGCCTGGGGATTTATCGTCTTCTGGGCCGCCGTATTCTTCCTGGCCGCGGGATTCTTGAATCAGTTGTGCCTGCGACTCGCTCCTCTGGCGCTGGGAATCGTGATGTTCTACTCCTTCACCAAGCGCTTCACCTCGCTGGCGCACGTGGTGTTGGGATTCTCTCTGGGGATCGCCCCCGCCGCCGCCTGGATCGCCATGCGCGGGTCGCTCGATGCCAGGATTCTCTGGCTGACCGCGGCGGTGACGCTGTGGACCGCCGGATTTGACATCATCTACGCCTGCCAGGATTACGCCTTCGACGTGCACTCGGGACTCTACAGCATCCCACGGAAGTTCGGCATCGCCGGGGCGCTCTGGTTCGCCCGCGTGCTGCACCTGGGGATGCTGGCGTGCCTGATCGCGCTGGTTCGATCGTTCGGACTTGGAGCAGTCGCTGATGCCGGAATCGTCGCCGTCGCGGGGCTTCTGGCCTGGGAACATCGCCTGGTACGGGCCGACGACCTCTCGCGGATCGACGCGGCGTTCTTCACCATGAACGGCTACGTCAGCGTGATCTTTTTTGTGTTCTGGGCCACGGATATTCTAGTGCAGGGGTATCCGAAATAGATTGCCCTGGAAGTCCTGCTTGGTATAGACGTAGGTCGAAGGATCGTTTCCGGCGCTCATCTCGCCCTTATTGATCTGCCGGATGCCTGAAATGTCTATGCGGTCGGCGCGCGAGGCAATGCCAGCCGCGGGTAACTTCGGCAAAGCTTGGCCGGGGGCCAGAGGAATCGCCAGCGTGCGTCCGGCTGTGCTGGCGGCCCTTTCCGTGGTGATATAGAAAATCTTTCCGTCCGGAGACCACCACGCGGGACATTCATAGGAACAGATTTTTACGATCTCGCCAGTGCGGACAGAAACCGCCCCGAAGCCGCTCGGTGCATCCGGCACCTTGAGGCCGGCGGTCACCCAATCGCCGTCAGGAGAAACGGCATACTTTTCGAGGATATTAACTTCTGTGATTCGCTGACGCCCACTGCCGTCTTTCTTGATCCGGTACAGGACATTCTGTTTCTCCTCCAATCCCCGATAGATCAACTCTCCGTTCGCGCCGAAGGATACCTCGTCGCCGCCTTTAGTCACTAGACGCGGGGGCGAACTCCGATCGACGGCAGCCAGCCAGATCTGACGCTCTCCACCGCTTTGTGTGGTGTAGGCCACTTCCCGTTCGTCGGGGGAAACGGAATAGTCGTTGACCGACGAACCCGGCAGCAACTGCTCCGTCTTCCCGGAAGAAAGATCCATCGACCACAGTTCGCTGGCAGACTTCTGGCGCATGAGGTAATACACACGCCGGCCATTGGCGGAAATCAGCGGGTGATACGTAAGGCCCTCGGAAGAAAGTGCCCGGTCGCCCCCCGCGTCATGGATCCATATCTCGCTCCGGCGGACGCCGACCGACGTGATCAGCGATCGGCCGTCCGGCGCAACCGCGACGCCTTCCTCTTCCGTGGGGCCGAAGGTAATCTGTTCGGGCGCTCCGTTAGGGAACCGCTGGCGCCACAAGTGCCAGCTGCCAAAGAGTTGGTTCGCAAACGTCGCACCCGCGCCACCTTCGATAGAGGCGCTAAAGTACATCCACTTTCCATCTGGAGACCAGCCTGCGGCGGTGCAATTGCCGGGCGGACCAACTTGCTTGCCTGCGGAGGTTCCATCCAACGGCAAGAGCCGGCAGGGTTGCCAACTCGCCGTGCGGTCCATCTCAACGATCAGCGCCGACTTGTGGTCCGGCGAGGCATAAGAGTAATGCGCCATGGCGCGCTCGTGCGGAGGGAAATAGACTTCATGCTCCTCCGACCGGTTCTCGGTCGAGGTTACGATTCCCATGTGCAAGCCGCCTCCCATAATTTCGGAATACAGGACATGCCCATCGCCCATCCACGTCAGGCCGGAGGCATTCGGCAGAAATCGTGTCGGCTGGCCACCAGTTACCGGAACGGTCCAGGTGTCCCATGTGGCGCCTAGACGCCAGGTAAACGCTACTCGCGTGCCATCGGGACTAAACACAGGGCTGTATTTCGGATCCGGGCCATCGCTGAGCTTAATCGACTCGCCGTTCGGGAGCTGCTTGACGTAGATCTGGCCCTCGCTCAAGAATGACGTTCCACCGCGGATGAAGGCGACGGTTCGCCCGTCGGGCGACAGGGCAGGTGCGACGGCGGAATCGGTGAAGTTGGTGAGCTGCGTCCATTCCGACGGCGATCCCACGGTCGATGCCGATGGATAAAAGTATTTGAAGCCGCCGCCAATAAGCAACAACGCTGCGAAGCCGATACCCGCCGCGAAAAATGCCGTCCTCCGCTTGGGAGCCGGCGCCACGGGTGTCGGGTGCACCGTTGCGGACGCCTCCCCGGAATGACGCACGAGACGCCGGAGATCGACGACCATCTCCCGCATGGATTGGTAGCGCTCACCGGGATCCTTCTCCAGCGCTTTTTCGACCACGCCCCGTACCGGCTGTGGAACGTCCGCACTCATTGGTTCAGGCTGACCATGGATGATGGTTTTCAGCACTTCGAGTTCGGTGGCTCCCGCGAATGGCCGCTTCCCTGAGAGCAGTTCGTACAGCACGACACCAAAGCTGAAAATGTCGCTGCGGGCGTCGAGCGGATTTCCCGAGGCCTGCTCCGGAGACATGTACGCAATGGTTCCCAGAATCACGCCGGGGCGCGTGTGGCCTTCCGTCAGAGTGCGCGTGGCATCGGCTTCACGACTCTCGTCGTTTTGGGTGAGCTTGGCGAGTCCAAAATCGGCCAGCTTGGCGTAGCCGTTTTTCGCAACCAGAATGTTGGCAGGCTTGATGTCGCGGTGCAGGATGCCGGCATTGTGCGCGGCAGCGAGCCCGTCGGCCACGCCGGTCAATAGCTCGACAATATCCCGCCAGGAACGCTTTTCGGCCTTGGCCCAATCGCGGAGCGTCCCGCCATCCACAAACTCCGTGACCAGATACTGGCGTCCTTCAAATTCGCCGACGTCGTAGACCGTAACGAGGTGTGGATGATTCAGCGACGACGCCATCTGCGCTTCCCGCTGGAAGCGCCGTCGCGCGGGAGCATCCGCCAGATGGTCGGAAAGAACCTTGATCGCCACCGGACGGTTCAGCTTGGTATCGAGCGCGCGGTAGACCGTACCCATGCCGCCCTCGCCCAGCGCAGCCTCGATACGATATACCCCGATCTGCGAGCCCGGAACCAGGGCTCCGCGGCCGGATTCGTCGATGCTCCACTCGTCAGACTTCATGGTTTTGATACCCTGTGTATTCTGGCTGTGTATTCAGAATGATACCTGTATTTGAAGACTCCCGCCTGGAAGCAATCCGTGCCAGGGTCGCGGCCGGCGAGCGGCTGTCCTACCAGGACGGAATCACCATTTATCGCACCCCGGATTTGCTGGGCGTCGGCTGGCTGGCGAACCAGGTTCGCGAGAGGCTCCACGGTAACACCACGTTCTTCAACGTCAATCGCCATATCAATCCCACCGACGTCTGCGTCGCCAGCTGTAAGCTGTGCGCCTTCGGCAAGCGCGCCAAGGATCCAAAGGCGTACACCATGTCGCTCGAGGAAGTCTGGGAGAAGGCCGGGCATGGCTACTCGGAAGCGGTCACCGAATTCCATATCGTGGGCGGCCTGCATCCCGAGCTGACCCTCGATTGGTACTGCCAGATGCTGCGCGGCCTGAAGGCGCGCTTTCCGCAGGTGCATCTGAAGGCGTTCACCATGGTCGAGATCGGCTATTTCGCGCAACGCGGCAAGATCAGCGAGCGCGAAGTGCTGGAGCGCCTGCGAGACGCCGGCATGGATTCCCTGCCCGGCGGCGGCGCCGAAATCTTTCACGATCGCGTGCGGCGCATCATCTGCGATCACAAGCTGACCGGCCAGCAGTGGATCGACACTGCCCGCATCGCGCACCAGATGGGTCTGCACTCCAACTGCACCATGCTCTACGGCCACATCGAAACCGCGGAAGACCGCCTGGATCACCTGCTCCGGCTGCGCGAGCTGCAGGATGAAACCCGCGGGTTCCAGACGTTCATCCCGCTGGCATTCCATCCCGACAACACGCCCCTGGAGCACATCCCCAAGACCACCGGTTTCGACGATATCCGCGAGATCGCAGTTTCGCGCCTGATGCTGGACAATATCCCGCACATCAAAGCGTATTGGGTCATGATGACGCCCAGGATCGCCCAGATCGCGCAGCGCTTCGGCGCGGACGACCTGGACGGAACGCTAGTAGAGGAACGGATCTACCACGACGCCGGCGCGACTACCAGCCAAAACCTGCGCCGCGGCGAACTGATGCGTCTGATCACCGAAGCTGGACGCGAGCCTGTGGAACGCGACACGCTATATCGGCCAGTGCAGCGCGCCGAGAACGCGTTTACGGTTCTCGTGTAGCTACCGCCAGCTTGACCGCCAGGTCCTTGGTCCGTGCCTGCCCGACAGCCAGCGACTGGCGTAATTCCTCCGCTTCGAGCGTCAGCGCGCCGATCCGGTCTTGCAAAGTGCTGGACTCCGACGCCTTGCGCGGAGTTTTGGTCGCGAAACGCGCCTGCTCCCAGTGCGTCCTGCCCATGCGAGTGTCCGTGGACAGGCGCACCTCCACGTCGCCGCCTTGCAGTCCATAGGTGGCGCTGGACGCGTCGGCCGGCAATAGGAGGATAGTTCGCTCGCTTCCATCGCGGATCTCCAGGCGGCCGCCTTCCGTGAGCGCACCCGCGGTCCAGCCGATCACCAGCTGGCCGGCATCCTCCCGGAGCGACAGGGCCATGGGCAGGCTGGGCAGCAGGGGCCGCAAATACGCAAACGCACCCACGGGAACCGCCAATAACCCCGCGCATGCCACAACCCGCTTCCATGCCACCCACCAGCCGGGAGCGGGAGAGGGCAACTGATCTGCGGCGGCGGTCCCCTCGGGAGCAAGCCGGGAAGCCGCATCGGCCACCTTAAACTCTTCATGACTGCGGATGGCCTGCACGCTTCCGTCGGGCTGTCGCACGAAGAAGCCCGCCTGACCGCCCGCGACGACCAACGCGAGGACTCCCTGATGTTTCTCGAAATTGGCCAGATCGTCGTCCGTGAGGAACACCTCGCCGCGCGCCCGGCAAACAAAAGTGCCGACCGGCGCCAGGCCGTCGGAAGCCCGCGCAGTCAGCACACGTACCTCGTCTTCATGCTGCACGCCGAACAGCAACCCACTGGACTGATTCACCACCCGATTGAAACGTGGGATCCATCGCAGCGGGAAAGGCGCGGGCGGCGCACTTTCCAGCCGTACCTCGTGCAGCAATTCCGGCGGAAATTCGATCCGCAAGGGGCTCTGTGGCGGACACCACCGCCTGTAGTGGACCGTAACCATGGCGTAAAAGGCAGGACTAAGGGCACTAGTCCACTAATCCCTAGACGAGTAGTGTCGACTAGGGCGGGCTTTTCTCAATTTGGGATGAAGAAGAACTAAAGGTTGCCGCCGATTGACCTCCGATGGACAACCGGCGGCGCTAGGGGAGTTACCTATCTATTAACTTTCAGCTGTCTCTATCCGCGAAAAGCGCCCGCAAACGGGATCACTCGTCTTCCCTCAATTCGGTACTGCCCGGATAGGACCAGGCCGATCGCCTCCGGATAGATCCGATGCTCTTCCTGCAAGATTCGGGCGGAGAGTGATTCCGCCGTGTCGTCCGCGAGTACCGGAACCACGGCCTGGGAGATGATGGGGCCGGAATCCAGCCCCTCTTCGACAAAATGCACCGTGCAGCCGGAGAACTTGACGCCATGCTCCAGAGCCTGGTGCTGGGCGTCGAGCCCCGGAAAGGCCGGCAGCAGCGAAGGATGGATATTCAGAATCCGCTGATGAAATTCGCGGATGAAATGGCCGCTCAGTATCCGCATGTAGCCCGCCAGGCAGACCAGATCCACGCGGCTCTTCCGCAGTTCGTCGATCAATTGGCGATCGTATGCTTCCCGATCGAGACCTTTGGATGCCAGGGCGATCACGTGCAGCCCGCGCTCGCGAGCCGCGGCGATTCCAGGCGCGTCCGGACGGTTCGAAATCACCACGGCGATTTCGGCGTCCAATCGATGCTGCGCGATTGCATCTGCAATCGCCAGGAAATTCGACCCTCGCCCGGAAATCAGAATCCCCAGGCGCTTGTGCATAAGAAAAGGCTCATGCGTAAATGACTCCGCCGCCGCGAACCACTTCGCCGATTTGATACCAGCGCTCGCGCAGGCTCTTGAGCTTCTTCGCCGCCTGGGGAAGATCGCGCTTGGAAACCACCAGGATCATCCCGATGCCGAGGTTGAAGGTCCGCCGCCAGTCCTGCTCCGGAATATTTCCGATCTTGCGCAGCAGTTGAAACATCGGCAGCACGGGCCACGACCCGACGTCGATGCGCACGCCCAGGCCCTGGGGAAGAATGCGCGGCGTATTGTCGGTGATGCCTCCGCCGGTGATGTGCGCCGCACCCTTCAGCACTCCCGCATCGTGCAACGCGCGCAATGGCTTCAGGTAGCTGCGATGGACTTTCATCAGTTCCTGAGCCAGCGAGCCGCCCAGCTCCGTAATCCGGGTGTCGGCCCTGTGGCCCGCGACTTCGAACAGCAGTTTCCGCGCGAGCGAGTAGCCATTCGTGTGCAGACCTGTGGACGGTAATCCGATAAGAACATCTCCGGCCCGAATGGCCTTGCCGGTGAGCATTTTCTTACGCTCGACCACACCGACGATGAACCCCGCCAGGTCGTATTCGCCAGGCGCGTACATGCCGGGCATCTCGGCGGTTTCGCCTCCGATCAGCGCACAGCGGTTATTGCGGCATCCGCGCGCCATGCCGGACACCACTCGCGCCGCGACCTTCGCATCCAGTTTGCCCACCGCGAAGTAGTCGAGAAAAAACAACGGCACGGCGCCCTGCACCGCGATATCGTTGACGCAATGGTTGACCAGGTCTTCGCCCACGGTGGAATGCTCGCCGGTCATGAAGGCCAGCTTGAGTTTGGTGCCGACCCCGTCCGCCGACGAAACCAGCACCGGTTCCTTGTAACCCTTCAGCAGATAGCCGCCGCCAAAGCTGCCGATATCGGTCAGCACCGCGGGACTAAACGTGCGGCGCGCCATGGTGCGGATGGAGGCTACGGCGCGGTCCGCTTCGTCGATATTCACGCCGGAGTGCTTGTAGCCGATCGTTTTCGCTGAAGACATGCCAGGAACTCCTATGATAGCCTTCCGAGCCGATACCGCTCCATTGCTGTCGCGGCTCTGTCGACCACCTTTCCGAGCCGCGAGAGTTATCGAGCGGCCAAATTTGACTTGCCTGGATCGGTTGGGTATTCTGAAAAACCGGACTGGGACCATCAAAGAGGGTCTTTCTTTTCCATGTCGCTACTTGAAATCGCTCAGTGGGTCCAGGAGACGTCGTTCAGCGTGTCGATTCGCGAGTCGATTCTCGCGTTTCCGTTGCTCGAAGGCGGGCATCTGTTGGGCATCAGCGTCTCGGCTGGAACTATTGCTATCTCGGATCTCCGCATGATGGGCCTGATCTTCAAGAAAGAGTCGGCCTCGGACGTATTTCACCAGTTGATCCCCTGGACCTCAGCCGGATTCCTGATGATGATCATCACCGGGACTCTGCTGCTGTGGTCCGAACCGGTCAAGTGCTACAACAGCATATGGTTCCGCTTGAAAGTGCTGTTCCTGTTCCTGGCGGGCCTGAACGTGCTGATTTTTCACTCCTCGAAGATTTATCGCAGCATGCATGAATGGGAGTGGGCGGCCGATCCGCCGCGGGCCGCGAAACTGGCCGGCTGGATTTCGCTGATCAGTTGGGGCATCGTGATCATCGCGGGCCGCACCACGGCTTACAACTTCTAGGGCTTTCGTTGATTTGAACCATGTGGCAATCTTTCAAACCGTTTTTTGAGTGGAACGACAAGACCTGGCTCGGCCAGGCGATTTCGGGCACCATCTGGGCCTTCCCGGTGATCGAAACCGTCCACATTCTGGCGCTCACCATGATGTTCGGCGCCATTGTGATCATCGACCTGCGGATGCTTGGCCTAGGCCTGAAGAAGCAGCCAGTGGCGGTCCTGGCCAAAAACCTCGAGCCCTACATGACCTGGGGGCTGGTGACCATGCTGGCCACCGGCTATATGCTGTTCACCTCGGAAGCCATGAAGTGCTTCGTCAATGACGGATTCAAGTTCAAGATGGAGGTTCTGTTCCCGGCCATCATCTTCCAGTTCACGTTATTCCGCTGGATCACCCACAAGGACGAAGACAAGCGTCCCATGCTGCTGGGCTGGCTGGTCGCGCTGCTATCGCTGATTCTGTGGTTCGGCGTCGGCGTCGGCGGCCGCGCGATCGGATTCGTTTAAACGCTCCCATAAATAAAGCCACATTGCGCGCCACACCTCGATGTGAAAAAATGCCTTACTGGAGGTGCGTGGCAGTGAAACTTGCGCTGAGCGTGGTGATTGCAGGAGCCGGTCTGCTGATGATGGGGCTGCCGGCCGCCGCGCATCATTCCTTCGCGGCGGAGTACGATACCGCTCAAAAGGTCACCCTAAAGGGAACCGTCACCAAATTCGATTGGATGAATCCGCACGCCCACTTTTACCTCGACGTGAAAGATCCCGACGGTAAGGTCGCGAACTGGAATCTGGAACTAGCCAGCCCCAACATGATGCAGCGCAATGGCTGGACCAGACATTCCCTCAAAGAGGGCGATGAAGTGGTCGTCACCGCCTCCAGAGCCAAGGACGGCACCAACACCGCCAGCGCCGAGACGATCCAGAAATCCGACGGGACCAAGCTGACTTTCATGGCCGCACCGCCGCCACCCGACGTAAAGTAGGAGAACCCACGTGCAAAAAAGTTTCGTGACCTGCTACGCCGTCGCGGTATCGCTGATCGCGGCGTCGCTCGTTTTGGCACAGGCTCCTGCGCCGGGCCCAGCCGCTCCGAAAGGCAAGGGACGCGGCGGTCCAGCCGGGCCTACGGGACCAGCGCCTCGCTTGGCGGATGGAACCCCGGACCTGTCGGGGGCGTGGATGGGCAGCGGCAGTAATTCGGGCGATATTTCCAAAGGTCTCAAGCCCGGCGAGCAGCTCGTGATGCAGCCTTGGGCCGAGGCTCTGATGAAGACGCGGAAGTCCCAGGACGACCCGGAGGCGAATTGCCTGCCGACCGGCGTTCCGCGCGGCGCTCCGTATCCCTGGCGGCTGGTGCAAACCCCCACGCACTACTTCATGCTGTTTGAAGGAAACATTCACAGCTACCGGCAGATCTTCATGAACGGCAAGCATCCCGAGGATCCGGATCCGACCTGGTATGGGCACTCCATCGGCACCTGGGATAAGGACACCCTAGTGGTGGATACGGTGGGCTTCAACGACAAGTTCTGGTTCGATTATCTGGGCCACCCGCATACGGAAAAACTCCACACCATCGAACGCTACACGCGAACCGATCTGGGCAACATGACCATCGATGTGACCATCGACGATCCGGGCGCGTATACCAAGCCGTTCACCACCACGGGCCGGGCGCGGCTCCAGCCAAACACGGAACTCATCGAATACATTTGCCAGGAGAACAACATCGACCTGGTGCATGTGAACGCGCCCGCGCAGCTTCCGTAAGCTTATTTTCATCCTGTAGAAATTTGCGGTTGCTAAACTCCCGCTGAAGATAACAAGCGGGCGCAGATCCGCAATTTGGAGGAGGGGCGGCGGGCCCTCAAGCTTGCCGCCCATTTTTTCTCAAGCTTTAAATCGCTCGTCGATTTCTACCTGATAGCCCGCCGCGATCCGGTTATTCGCATTGGCGAACCCCACCACGGCGATCAGCTCCTTGAGCTGTTCGTCCGTCATGCCCTTGGATCGCGCACCCGCGATGTGCGACGCCACGCAGTAATCGCACTGGTTGCTCATGCTCACGGCGACGTAGAGCATTTCTTTTATGAGGGGATCCATGGCGCCAGGCCCCATCACCTGCTTGGCGGTCTCCCAGGTTCGCTGGAGCGCCGCGGGATCGTGCGCCAGGGCTTTCCAGAAATTGTTCACCCAGTCGGTTTTGCGGGTGGCCATGATGTCGTCGTAGACCGCGCGCACCTCGGGCGACGCATCCCGGTATTCGATCAGGCCGAAGGTCGCCACGTTACCGTCCCCACAGGTAGAAAGCGGCCCCCAGAATCAGTGCCGTGACCAGCACGGAAACCAGGAAAGGACCCACCGAAGAGCGCGGTTTAACCTGCTTCGCGGCATTCTGCAGGGCAAATATGCGGAGAGGGTCGTTGTCTTCCGGTGTGTCACTCATCAATAGCGATTTTAGCTCGCGCTGGAGGAGCGTGTTTGCCCCGGATGTCCCCCTTCAGATAGAGTCAGAATTGTGACGGCAGTGGAGGCGTACGAGTTGACAACCAAGGGAGGTGCGACGGACTTCGCGCGGGTAATCGCCGCTTGCGAATCGTTCGGACCGTACTGCCTGATCGGTGGCCTGGCCGTCAACTGTTACGTCGATCCCGTTTACACCCTGGATGCCGACCTCGTCGTGGTCTCCCCGAACCTCTCCGGTTTATCCGCGCAACTCCTGAAGGAGGGTTTCAAGGTCGAACACCATCCGCATTCCGTGAATCTCCAGGCTCCTGGAAGCGAATTGAGAATTCAGTTCACGACTGACGAGAGATACCAAGCATTTCTTTCGCGGTCCCGAGAGACGGAGGTTCTGGGCGTTCGGGCGAAAGTCGCCTGCATCGAAGACGTGGCTCACGGGAAACTGTGGGCTTATTCCGATCCTCAAAGGCGGTTGAGTAAACGCAAGAAAGACGAGCTCGACCTGATCAGACTCGCCGAGGCCTATCCCGAGCTGAAGTCTTTTTATCCCAAAGACCTGCTGGACCAACTCGCCGCCGGGTAGTTTAGTTCCTCGAACCCGGCGGCTCCGTGCGGCCGGCCAGCGGTTTCACCACGCTGCCTCCGCACACGCCCACACCGGTATTTAACAGCGCATTGAGCACATTGTAAAGCACCGCGTAAATGGTTTGCTCGGTCACCGGCGCCTTATTGGGCAGCCGGAACGTCACGGGCAGTTCCTTGTTGATTTGCAGCCGGATGGCGTGCGGCAGGGCGCGACCGCCCCGATCGTGCTGGTTGGCGATCTGGATCGGCGTCTGCAACACGGTTCCCGAAACGCCGTCCACGTAGAACTGGCAGCGCGAAAACCATCCCAGGTTCGCGGGATCGGCAGCATCGAACAGCAGCAGCGGAGCCTGCCGGTCTTCCGCCGAGAGTTCCAGCAGGACGCGCCGCTCCTGATCCTCGAGTTTGAATTCGAAGCCCGCCTGGCGCGCGATGTTCTCGATGAACTCCGGGTCCAGTTCCAACAACAGCAGTTTGTGCCGGCCCGCTTGGAGCACTTGCATGACAAGGTTATTCTAGCAGCCGGATATCATGATGTATTGGAACGTGACCGGGCATTAGTGCTTTTCGATATCGATGGAACCCTGCTGCGCCGCGCGGGTCCGCATCATCGCCAGGCTCTCGTCGAAGCCGTTCGCCGCGCAACCGGTGTCGAAACCACTACCGAAGGCGTGCCCGTGCAAGGCATGCTCGATCGCGATATTCTTGCCTGCATGCTCGCGAACACCGGCGTTTCGCGGACGCGCATCCGGCGGAATATGCCCGCCATGGTGGCGCTCGCGCAGCGCATCTACGTGCGGAGTTGTCCCGACCTTCGCCGCCGCGTGTGTCCCGGCGCGCGCATGCTGCTCTACCGGTTGTGGCGGAGACGCATCCCAGCGGGCCTGGTCACCGGCAATCTTTCGCGCATCGGCTGGAAGAAGATGGAGCGCGCCGGGCTCAAACGATACCTGCGTTTTGGGGCCTTCGCTGAGTTAGCAGCGGACAGAGCAGGACTGGTGCGCATCGCGGTTCGCCACGCCCGCCGCCACGGTTGGATTGACCGGTCCAGTCGCGTGTCGCTAATCGGCGATCATCCTAACGATATTCGCGCGGCACGTGCGAATGGCGTACGCTCCATCGCCGTCGCCACTGGCCTGGTATCGGCCGAAGAGCTTGCGGAACACGCTCCGGACATTCTGGTGCCCGATCTGCGCGCCCTCTCGCTGGAGATGCTTCTAGGATGAACAAGGCTCTCGCTGAATACCTTCTGACCCCTTTAGCGCTGATCCTTCTGCTGACCTCCTGCGGCGTTCCGTCCGACTCCTCTCCCGTCAAGGTTATCGTGGGCGCGCAACTCGATCCCGGCCACGACAATCCCCGGCTCGAGCATTCGGTCATCGTCATCCGCGAGGGAAAATTTCAGGCGGTGGGACCCCAGGCGTCCACGCCCGTGCCCAAGGGAGCGCAAATAACCTCAGGCATGGGCAAGCTGGTCACCCCTGTTCCCAGCACCTCTCTGATCGCCGCCGGCGAGCCTGCCAATCTGGTGATACGCGATGCAGTGACCAACTCGGCTGAGAAGGTCATGCACGATGGCGAATGGCTAAAGTGAGAGGCGGCTCACCGTAATCGACCCGCCGAAACATTGCTCTACGTCTCTTCCCGGAGTCCGCCGCCGCGAAACGTACGACCCGTCGTAGTGGAAGCGATCTCCATCTCGCCGGAATCGCACGTCCAGCGGCTCGTTGTCCGGGACACATCGGATCACAGCAGGGCTTTTTCCAGCTTCCAGATGCGGGAGATTCAAGTTCCAATAGGCCTTGGGCGGGCACCCTTCCGCGATCAGCTGCTCGATCACAGGCAGCGCGAGCTCGCCCGACCGTTCCCAGTCCAACGCCATGCCCTTGCGGATATATTGCGAAACCGCGATCCCCGGCCGGCCGAGCAGCGCGGCTTCCCGCACGGCCGCCACCGTTCCCGAAGTGAAGATATCGGCTCCCAGGTTTCCCCCGCGATTGATCCCCGACAGCACCCAGTCAATGTCCGGGAACAGCGTGGTGACCGCCAGCCGCACACAGTCTGCCGGCGTCCCCGTCAGCGTGAACTCCTGCGAGCCGGTTTCCGCCAGTTCCAGCGGACAGTCCGTCGTCACCCGATGGCCGGCGTAGGAATGCGGATCCCTCGGGGCAAGCACAAACACCTGGCCAAATCGGCCTGCGAGAGCTTTCAGCGCGGCCAGGCCGGGCGCATCCCACCCATCGTCGTTGGTGACCAAAATTCGCACTACGGTCCATGATGGCAGCCGGTGAAGGCAAATGGTACAGTAGTAGGTGCTGGCCGCTTGCTCCCAGCCGATCGCGGTGTTCCTGATAAAACGCAGATAGCTTTCGCTGCCCCGCGCCGGTTTTGTGTGAGCGCGCGGCGTTCTTTTAGCAGGAGCACTTATATGGCTGGTCGTGGCCCACAATCGTTTAAAAAGCGCCAAAGAGAGCAGGCTCGCAAGGAAAAACAGGAAGAGAAACGCGCTAAACGCCTGCAACCAAAGGAACCAGGAACAGGACCCGAGGTCGCCGAGGGAAATCCGATCCTGGAAGAATTGGAAGGGTATGACGCAGATGAGGAGGCCAGGAACAGGGCTTCCGTGGCGAATGAGCGGCAATAAAGCGCCCAGGGATCTGGTCTAATAGATAAAGAGAAAAATGGCTGAAATACACCTTCAAGACGGCGAGACTCTGGAGAGCGCGCTGCGTCGTTTCAAGCGTCTGGTGCTCCGTGAAGAAATCATCAAGGAGATCAAGCGCCACTCCTTCTACCTGAAGCCCGGCGAGAAGAAGCGCGTGAAAGCCGCCTTGGCGCGCAAGCGCAATCGCAAGAAGCGCAGCCGCGACACCGCCCCCGAACCCGCCCGCTAGCAGGTCAGGCGATCTGGTCGCCTGACGCTTCTTTCGCGATCGCCGCCGTCGTGGTCCCGTGGATCTCCTGCAAGCTCCACACCCGGATCGGATCCCGGCCCCTGGACGCAATCGCTTCCACGGCCGCCCGCGCTCCGCTGATGGTCGTGATGCACGGCACCCGGTAGGTCACGGCGTTTCTTCGAATCGCCTTCTCATCGGCAAAGGCATGGGCACCCGTGGTGCCCGTATAGATGATCAGGCTGATTGAACCGGCCTTCAGCAAATCCACGGCGTTCGGCCGGCCTTCGTTGTACTTGAACACCGTCTTCACCGGAACTCCCGCGGCGCGAATCGCGTTGGCCGTACCGCGCGTGGCGGTGATCTCGAATCCCAGCTCCGTCAGGCGCTTGGCCAGCGCCGCCGCGACAAGCTTGTCCCGATCATTCACCGTGAAAAACACACGGCCCTTGCTCGGCAGCGGCGTACCCGCGCTTAATTGCGCTTTGGCGAATGCCTCGCCGAAATTCTCGCCCACGCCCATCACTTCGCCCGTGGAGCGCATCTCCGGCCCCAGCGACGGATCGACGCCCGGGAACTTATTGAACGGGAACACGGGCGATTTCACGAAGAACTGCGGGACTGGAAGAACGCCCGTGGCGTCCGTAAAATCGGAGATCTTCTTTCCCAGCATCAGTCCCACCGCGATCTTCGGCAACGGCACGCCGGTCGCCTTGCTCACGTACGGCACCGTGCGCGAAGCTCGCGGGTTAACTTCCAGGACATAGACCGTACCGTCTTTCACGGCGTACTGGATGTTCATCAATCCGATCACGTTCAGCGCCCGCGCCAGTTGTTCGGTGTACGACCGAATGGTCGCCAGCGTTTGCTCGGAAAGCGAGGTCGCCGGCAGCACGCAGCTCGAATCGCCCGAATGCACGCCGGCCTCTTCGATATGTTCCATGATGCCGGCGATGAGCACGGCGCCGCTGGTATCCGCCAGCGCGTCGACGTCCACTTCGGTGGCGTCCTCCAGGAACCTGTCGATCAAAACCGGGCGGTCCTGCGAAAAAATCACCGCTTCCTGCATGTAGCGACGCACGGTGTCTTCGTCGTAGGCGATCACCATCGCGCGTCCGCCCAGAACGTAGCTTGGCCGCACCAGCACCGGATAGCCCAGCTGCCGCGCCACGTCGCACGCGCCTTCGACAGTCGTCGCCGAACCATTGGCCGGCGCCGGAATATTTAGCTCATCGAGAAGCTTGCCGAACAGCTTCCGATCCTCCGCGAGATCGATGTTCATCGGATCGGTCCCGATAATCGGCACACCAAAGCGCTTCAGCGGAAGCGCCAGCGTCAGCGGAGTCTGCCCGCCGAACTGCACGATCACGCCGTCCGGCTTCTCCGTTTCATATATGTTTAGAACTTCTTCCAGGGTCAGCGGCTCGAAGTACAGCCGGTCGCTGGTGTCGTAATCGGTCGAGACGGTCTCGGGATTGCAATTCACCATGATCGACTCGACGCCGAACTCCTGCAGCGCGAAGGACGCATGGCAGCAGCAGTAATCGAACTCGATCCCCTGCCCGATCCGGTTCGGCCCGCTGCCCAGAATCATGACTTTCTTGCGATCCGACGGCGCCGCCTCGCAGTGGGATTCGTAACTCGAGTACAGGTACGGCGTGAAGCTCTCGAATTCGGCCGCGCAGGTGTCCACTCGATTGAATACCGCAGTGACGCCCAGCTCCCTGCGCCGCGCCCGCACATCCAGGGGTCCCACTTTCCAGGTCCGGGCGAGCTTCGAATCGGAAATCCCGTCGCGCTTGGCGGCGAGAAACTGCTCGCGCGTGATCGAGCCGAGAGTGACCTTGCCCATATCCCGTTCGAGATCGACCATCTCGCGCACCTGCCGCAGGAACCACGGATCGATGGACGTGAGCGTGTGAACCTGCTCCTCGGTGTAGCCGCGTTCGAACGCGAAGCGGATGTAACCAAGGCGGTCCGGATTCGGCGTGATGAGCCGCGGCTCGATCAGGTCGTCTTGATACGTCACCGCGCCGTCGGCTTTGCCCGTTTCGAGGCTCCGCATCGCCTTGCCCAGCGCCTGCTTGAACGTTCTGCCAATCGCCATCACCTCGCCGACGCTCTTCATCTGCGTGCCCAAAACCGGTTCGGCTCCCGGAAATTTTTCGAACTGCCAGCGCGGGATCTTCGCCACCACGTAATCGATGGTCGGCTCGAAACATGCAGGTGTTTTGCGCGTGATGTCGTTCCTGATCTCGTCGAGGCGATACCCCACTGCCAGCTTCGCCGCGATCTTCGCGATCGGAAACCCCGTAGCTTTGGAAGCGAGAGCGGAGGAACGTGACACGCGCGGATTCATCTCCACGATCACCATGCGCCCGGTGGCCGGATCGATTGCGAACTGCACGTTCGATCCGCCTGTGTCCACGCCGATTTCGCGCAAACACTTGAGCGCGCCATCGCGCATCATCTGATATTCGCGGTCGGTTAGAGTCTGCGCGGGCGCAACGGTTATCGAATCGCCCGTATGCACGCCCATGGGATCGAAATTCTCGATAGAGCAGACGATGATGGCGTTGTCCGCCTGATCGCGCATCACCTCCAGCTCGAATTCCTTCCAGCCTAGGACGCTTTCTTCGATCAGGACTTCGTGCACCGGCGAAAGATCCAGGCCATGCTCCAGAATCTCGACCAGGTCTTCGCGGTTGTAGGCGATGCCGCCGCCCGAGCCGCCCAGCGTGAAACTGGGCCGAAGAATCACGGGGTATCCGATGCGTGCAGCGAACTCCAGACCCTTCTCGACCGTGGTCACCAGTTGCGACTGCGGCAGATCCAGGCCGATCTTCTTCATCGCGTCCTTGAACAGCAGCCGGTCCTCGGCCTTCTTGATCGCGTCCAGCTTCGCGCCGATCAGCTCGACGCCGTACTGATCGAGCACGCCCGCCTCCGCCAGTTCCACCGAAAGATTCAATCCCGTCTGGCCGCCGACGGTCGAAAGCAGCGCGTCGGGACGCTCGCGGCGGATCACTTCCGTGGCGTACTCCAGGCTCAGAGGCTCCACATAGGTGCGATCCGCCAGGTTCGGATCCGTCATGATGGTCGCCGGATTCGAATTGATCAGGACTACTTCGTATCCGTCCTGGCGCAGCGCCTTGCACGCCTGCGCGCCGGAATAATCGAACTCGCAGGCCTGACCGATGATGATCGGCCCCGAGCCCACGATCAGAATGCGGTGAATGTCGTTACGCCGCGGCAAATTATTTCCCGCCCTCCATCAGCTTCATGAAATCCCCGAATAAATAGTGCGAATCGTGCGGTCCTGGCGCCGCTTCCGGATGATACTGCACGCAGAACACAGGATGATTACGATGCCGGAAGCCCTCCAGCGTCGAATCATTTAGATTCATATGCGTGATTTCTATTTCGTTCAAGTTCAGGGAGTCCGGATCCACCGCGAACCCGTGATTGTGCGAGGTGATCTCCACCCGCCCCGTTACCTTGTTCAGGACCGGATGATTCGCGCCTCGATGCCCGAACTTCAGCTTGTAGGTCTTCCCGCCCAGCGCCAGGCCCAGGATCTGGTGACCCAGGCAGATTCCGAAAATCGGCGTCTTCCCGACCAGCTTGCGTACCTGCTCGGCCTGATACGTCAGCGGCTCCGGATCGCCCGGACCGTTCGAGAGAAACACACCGCTCGGCTTGAGCGCGAGAACGTCTTCGGCTTTCGTGCCGGCCGGCACCACAGTAACGCGGCTGCCCGATTGCACCAGCATCCGCAGAATGTTTCGCTTGATCCCGAAATCGTAGGCCACCACGTGAAACCGCGGCTCCGCGGGCTCGCCCACGTCTTCCGATGGCGATGCCGCGATCGCCCCGCGGTCCCATGTATAAACCTGGTGTGTGGATACGCGAGTGGCCAGATCCAGGCCGTTCATCGAAGGCGAGTTTTTCGCCCGCTCGATGAGTTCCTTCGCGTCCGTCGAGATCGACGACAACACGCCCCGCATTACCCCGCGCGATCGCAGATGCAGTACCAGCGCTCGGGTGTCGATCCCGGAGATCACCGGGACGCCATTCTCAGTCAAAAAGTGCTGAGCAGTCTGGTCCGAGCGCCAGTTGCTGGACAGCGGCGAAAACTCGCGCACCGCCAGACCTTCTATATAAGGGCGCGACGACTCAGAGTCGTTCTCATTCGCGCCGTAGTTGCCGATTTGCGGATTCGTCAGCACCACGATCTGCCCGGAGTAGGAAGGATCGGTGAAGACTTCCTGATATCCGGTGATCGCGGTATTGAAGACCACTTCGCCCGTGCGTTCGACGGGCGCACCAAAACTCTGTCCCTCGAAGACCGTGCCGTCTTCCAGGGCGAGGACTGCTGGGTTCAATGGGGTGTTTCCTCCAGACCGGGGGATGTCTTCTCTATTTCACCACATTAACGCCCGCAGTCCCAAACTCTACTGGCCGAATTCGAGTTTTGTCTTGGACCCGCCCAGTTGGATGGACGTGATATGCACGGTGTCCCCTTGTTTTGCCGTATCCAGCGCGGTCGTATCATATTTCGTCTCGGTGTTCTCGACCTTGACAGGCACAGTGAATGATTGGTGATGTCCCATGTCTGTGAATATGGCATTGGCGCCCTCGACCTTCAGTTTGTACTCTCCGGCCGCGAGTTGCACACTGCCCGCCTTCGCGCTCTCGGGGAGAACCACATCGTAGGTTTTTGGACCTGCCATGGCAACGGTCGAGAAAGCAAGGGCTGCGCCCCAAAGTAGAAATCTATTAGTCATAAAAGTAGTGTCCTTCCGGCATCTTGCCTACATAACGTTAGACGCGCAGACGCATCGATCGGTCACTACTTTCCAGAAAGGATAGCCGAATGGCTTAGGGTGACGCGCAAAGTAATAGAGTCGTCAATACAAGATCGACGGCAGATACGCCCCGGCCGGCTCGTTATACAGCCCCACCGTCATCAGCGTCATCGGCTCCACCACACGCAGCCCATTTGCGAGGCACCACCGGAACAGCTCCGCGTTGCGCGTCGGTACCAGGATTCCCGACCCGCCGAAGCCCTCGGCCGCCGCGATCAGCGCCTGCAGGTCCAGATTGGTCTCCGCAACGGCGTGCCCGAAGAAGGCCAGACTGCTGCAATAGGCCGTAATCCTTCCGTGGCGCTCCACCACCGCCGCCGTCCCCTGCGCGATCGAGTCCGCCAGATCCCCGCCGCGATGATGCCCATGCACCTGGACGCAGACGCGATTGCACGCGTCTAAGTCTTCCGCCCCTGCGGGACGCACCGAGAACCCTTCCAGCTTTTTCTTGATCGCGGGACCCTGCATCACCGAAAGCGGCTCGCGGGCGGCGAATCCCAACGTCGCGTACAGCGATAGCGACCGTGTGTGAAACGCCGCCTGCACCAGCCGGACTCCCGGAAAATTGCGCTCGCGGGCGCGATCCATCGCCGCCTGCATCAGCTTCCTCCCGACGCCCCGGTTCTGCGCGCTCGGATCGATAGTAATAGGACCGATCCCCGCGATGGGCGAGCGTTCGTCCATGCAGTTGCTGCCTACGATGCGCCCGCCTTCTTCCGCGACCACGCAATAGAAAGCGGGATGCCCGAACGCGATCGCCAACACGTCTACGGCGTGATCCATCGACGGCAAGTTGGGATGAAATCCGTGCTCCGTACTGATTTTGTAAAAAGCTTCGTAGCAGATCCTGCCGCTCGCCGCCGCGTCTTCCGGCTTCGCCCGCCGAATCGTCAGAGTGGGCATTGCGATCAGTGTATCGCGGCCGGTGGAAGGCCGGGAGCGAAACCGGTGCGCGGCGGCCGGCAACGCGGCGCGCCACGCAGGATCCGGCAACCTCCCGGCACTCGTTTTATCGGGGCGTCACCGCGCCAGTTCCACGGCGTAAGTGCAAAAAGGAAACCTGGTTAGCTCCCTGGGCAGGCGGGTACCACTTAGGCGTTTTTGCGTGTACAGTAACTAGAGTAAGAGGAGGACCTCGATGTCCAAACTGTACACGCTCTTTGCTCTTCCCTTGTTAATAACGTGGTCGGCGGCGCTCGCAGTCGCACAGACGCCCTGCGATCAACTGAAGCTCTCGCTCCCCGACACCAAGATCGTCTCGATTGAGTACATCCCGGCTGGTCCCTTTGCGGCCCCTACCGGATCCCTCACGCCGGTCATTCCTTCGCTCGACCCAGCTCCGGGCGGTCGAGGAGGCCGCGGCGGCGCTGGACAAGCAAAAGGCCCGGCCGCAGGCGGACGAGCGGCTCAACCTCCTCTTCCCGTGCCGGCGTATTGCCGGGTCTTGATGGTGCAAATGCCGTCGTCGGACTCGCTCATCGACACCGCGATGTTCCTGCCCACCGAAAACTGGAACGGAAAACTCCAGGTGGTGGGAAATGGCGGATGGGCCGGCAGCATCAGTTATCCGCAAATGGCCGCCGCGTTGCGCGAAGGATACGCGACTGCTTCGAATGACACCGGCCACCGCGCCAATGACCTAGGCGGAGGCGGCATGTTCGCGCTGGGCCACCCCGAAAAGATCACCGACTTCGCGTATCGAGCCATGCACGAGACAGTCGTCAAGGCGAAGCTGATCACCACGGCGTTCTATGGCAAAGGTCCCAAGTACTCCTACTACAACGGCTGCTCCACCGGCGGAAGGCAGGGACTCATCGAAATCACGAAGTTCCCCGAGGATTTTGACGCCGCTTCCGTGGGCGCTCCCGCGAACCCGCACGTTCATCTGCATGCCGCAGGCGTGGAACGGGCACTCGAATTGATGAAGAACAATGCGCCGCTCACGCAGGCCAAGGTCGAGACGCTGCACAAGGCAGTTATGGACTCCTGCGATGCTCTCGACGGCGTCAAGGACAACATCATCAGCAATCCCGAAAAGTGCCACTACGACCCGTCAGCCCTCCTGTGCAAGGCCGCGGATGGACCCACCTGCCTGACCTCGGGCGAGCTCGAGACCGTGCGCATCGTGTTCGGCGACGTCAAAACGAAGAAGGGCGAAGTCATCTGGACCGGCTACGAGCCCGGCACGGAATTGCAAGTCGGATCGCTCAAGACCGTTCCCACGGGACCAGGCGGCGTCTGGGACGTCATCCGCATTTTGGGCCATCAGGACAAGGACTATGACTGGCACAATTTCGATTTGGATACCGAAGTCGCGCAGGCTGACAAGGCCGGTATCGACGTCCTCACCTACGACCTTTCCGCCTTCAAGGCGCATGGCGGGAAATTGCTCCTGTACCACGGCTGGGCCGATCCGAGCATCCCTCCGGGTCACACCGTGCTGTATTACAAGGAAGTGTTAAGCAAGATGGGCAAGAAGCAGGACGATTGGTTCAAGCTGTACATGGAGCCGGGCATGGCCCACTGCCAAGGCGGCCCCGGTCCCGACCAGTTCAATAAGATGGGCGTGATCGAGCGCTGGCGCGAAGCCGGCCAGGCTCCCGATTCCATCATCGCGTCGCACGTTACCGGCAGCAATGTGGATATGACGCGTCCGCTGTGCCCCTATCCGCAGGTCGCCGTGTACAAGGGCGCCGGCAGCACCAACGATGCCGCCAGCTTCTCCTGCAAGCTGCCGTAGGCAGGTCTAAGTACTGACGGATTCTGAAACGCTACGGCGTTTACTTTCCGGTATAGGCGACGCGCCAGATGATACGGGCGCCATCGTCGGTGACCAGCAGCGAACCGTCACCGGCTACAGCGATGCCCACGGGACGGCCCCAGACAACTCCGTTGGTGGAGAATCCTGTGAGGAAGTCCTGATACACTCCGCTGGCCCGCCCCTTCTCGAGCGGGATGCGGATGACTTCATGGCCCGAGCCTGCAGAATGGTTCCACGAACCGTGCTCGGCTGCAAAGGCATCGCCGGAATACTCCTTCGGAAATTGCTTGCCGTCGTAGAAGACCATTCCCAGAGAGGCGCTGTGCGGCTGGACGAGAACATCGGGCACGATCACTTTCTCTTTCAGCTCGGGATGCTTGCCTTCATGCTTAGGGTCGTAATTCGCGCCGATGTAGAACCAGGGCCAGCCATAGAAGCCGCCCCGCTCGACGTGGGTCACGTAGTCGGGAACCAGGTTGTCGCCGTAGGTATCGCGCTCGTTGATAGAGGTCCACAATTCGCCGGTGTCAGGATTGACCGCCAGGCCGACGGGGTTACGAATTCCCGACGCATAGATTCCAACGAACTTGCCCTCGGGAGTGTACTCCAGAATGTTGGCGCGATGGACTTCTTTCTCATCATCGTTGTTGTTCGACGCCGAGCCAACCGCCACGAACAGGCTCTTGCCGTCCTTGGAAAAGACGATGTCACGAGTGGTGTGGTTTCCGCCGGCGGGCAGATCGGAAATCAGGGTCTCGGGCATTCCGGTGGCCTTGAGGTCGCCGTTTTTGTACGCAAACCGCACGACAGTGCCAGTCGTGCTGATGTAAACCCACTGGGGATTCGGTCCCGGCGGATAGAAATTGATCCCGAAGGCTCCCCTCAGCCCGGTCACGTAGGTCGAGCTCTGCTGGGGCTTTCCTTCGGCGGAGATGCCGCGGAAAATCTTCACTTCGCCAGCGCTGGTATCGGCCATAAAGTAATCACCGTTGGGAGCTCTGCGAATCTGCCGGGGATTGGTGAGTCCTTCGCTGACGTAAATGGAAACCTTAAATCCCGCTGGCGCTTGCGGCATTGCGTCCGCCGGGCGGGGTCCCGCGCCGCCGCTCCGGCCGGAGGGCGTGTCGCCGGGTTTGGGCAGATCTTTGGCGGTGATCTTGTGGGCCAAGCCGGGTTTCAGCGAAGCCGTGTTGCTAAAGGCCTGTTTGCCGGTCAGGATGGTCATGCCGTCGGTCTTGGCGGCATGCAGCATCAAACTCGCGGACAAAACCAGTAATCCGGTGGGGAGAATCCAGTGGAGCGTTTTCATAGCTTCTTAAGATTACCGCAGGGGAAGTTAGGGGACAATGCCGCTTGACGGTACTATCCTTCATATATTTCGCTTTGACTACAAAGGATGTGGTGATAGAATTCTTGAAGCGCAGTGGGCTTCTTCCTCCGAGGGCCCGCCCGCTTTCGCTGGGGACGATCGGTCGGCCAGCCGGTTTTTGGACCGATGAAGACGGCCGATCCCCTGGGAACAAACGCTTCCCTAACAGTTTGTTGCTGGAACGTCGTCGCCGCGACCGGTCACGGCTGTTTCGCAGCCGGCGGCGGGGCAGGCGGCCGTTCGTTACCAAAATGGTCGGCGAGCTGGTCCGCGGTGAAACCGCCGTTGGGGCGGGGTTGTTCGGGCAGCATGGTCGCGTTCCAGTTCTCATAGTCCTGGACCAAGCGGCGATATACCTCCGGCTGGCGGTTCTTCAAATTGGCACGCTCCAGAGGATCTTCAACCACGTTGAACAGGAACGTGTTCTCGCGAATCTTGAGATACTTCATATCGCCGTCGCGGATGGCGTGTTGCGATTTCTCGTTGTAGCGCCAATAAAGCTTGCGCGAGACCGGTGCGGCGTTCTGGGTGAGCGCGGGCAAGAGGCTGATGCCGTCCGGCGGATACATCGGGTCGGGCCGCGTGCCGGCGGCGGCCAGCAGCGTGGGAAGCCAGTCCATCGAAATCGCCACCTGCTGGGTGGTACTCCCGGCTTTAATGTGCCCGGGCCAGCGCACCAGGGCAGGAATCCTCAAGCCACCTTCCAGAAGCTCGGTTTTCTTGCCGGTGAAGGGCCAGGTATCCGCGAAACGCTCGCCGCCGTTATCGCTGGTAAAAATCACGATGGTGTTCCCGGCGATGCCGGCGGTGGCCAGCGTCTGGAGCACCCGGCCGACCTGCTTGTCCAACTCTCCAACCATGCTGGCGTAGGTTTTGAGCGAACCGCCATCGTAGTCCGCGAGCGCACGGATGCGCTGCGATTCGGCCTGGTCTTCGGGCCCCTCCCAGGGCCAGTGAGGAGCGTTGAAGTGGAGGCTCAGCAGAAACGGCCGGCGCTGCGCGGCGTAGTCGCTGACGGTTTTGACGGCGCGATCGCCCAGCAGAGTGGTGAAGTAGCCGGTCTGCTCGATCGGCATGTCGTCATCCCACAGATCGACCGCCGAATTGGGACCCACTCCGGGCTTGTGCGTAAAGTAATCGATGCCTCCGTTATGGAATCCCCAGAAGTGATCGTAGCCGCTCTTGAGCGGGCTGAAGTTGGGCAGATTACCGAGGTGCCATTTCCCGAGCAGCGTCGTGCCGTATCCGGCTTTCCGGAGCAGCGACGGAAGCGTGGGATGCTCAGGTGGCAGACCGATCGTCGTATTGCCCGAGGCAAGTGGTTCGGCGAGCCCGATGGGCAGGCGGTATTGATAGCGTCCGGTGATAAGCGCGGTCCGCGTGGCCGAACAGACCGCCGAGTTGGCGTAGGCTTGCAGGAACTTCATGCCCTCGGCAGCAAGGCGGTCGATATTGGGCGTGGAGTAATCGCGCCGGCCGTAGCAGGAAAGGTCGGCATAGCCCAGATCGTCGGCCATGATGTAGACGACGTTGGGCGGCGCACCCTGAGCGCGGGAAGTGCGCGCCGCCAGGGCCAGTGCAAGAGGAGTCGCGAGGACTTTGCGGCGGGTGAGTGGATGGGCCACGGAAATTAGTGTAACGCGGCGCCTTCTTTCTTGGCGGCGATGAGGATGGGGATGTCGTTGTCCGCGTTGTTCCAGAGGGTGAGGAAATCCTGGTAGGCAGCCTTCGCCTTGGCCGTATCTCCCGACATAGCCAACGCTCTGCCAAGCTGTAAGTGTGCCAGCGCACCTATGGGATCGCTGACCACAATCGTGCGGGCATCGATAACTTTCTGGAATTCCGCGGCAGCTTCGGGGCCTTGATGTGCGGCCAGATAGGCGAGGCCGCGCACATATACCGGATAGAGGGCTCCGAAGTGCCCATGAACAGCGCTGCGCGGAGTTCCCCGCTCATTAGGAATGGTGTTCCGCAGCAGTTCGATAACGTTGGGAAGCGCTCCCCCGTTTGGATCACGCTTAAGGGCGAGAAGTGCGCGAAGCACCGGCAGGTAACTGTATCTGACCGATGTATCCTCGGCGAAACGCCGTTCCAAATCGTCCGCGAGCGTTTTTGGCCGCGAGGAATCTCCTGCAAGGGCCAGCGCAACGGCGGCGCCATACTCCACTTCCCGGTCGTTGGAGAGCTTCAGGGCTACCGCCGCCTTCTGTGTTGCCTCGGACCGATTCTGGAAGAAAGCTTCCGTCAGCGCGGCGCCTGTCTCAAGCAGAGCCGCCGTTTCCGCTTGCCCCGACTGCCGAAGCCGATCGACCGCCGGCTGCCATATGTTCCTTGCTTGTTTCAAGCGGCCGGAATACGCCGCGACAAAAGCCTCTACGGTGTATAGCTCACCCGCTTCCGATTTTCCCTGGTCCAGAGCTGCTTCTTTTTGCATGCCGGCCTGATCGCCTTTTAAAAACGCGAGACTGTATCGGAAGACCAACGAATCGCCGGTCTCTAGCTTGCGCTCGAAGGCACGTTGCGCAGCTTTCTCCGCGTCCGCAAGACGACCGGAATTCATGTCGCTCCAGGCCAGATCCGTATAAGAGATACCGAAGTCCGGATCGAGTTCGATGGCTTTTTGGGCTTCTGCGCTCGCTCGTTCGTATTCACCCAAGACCGGGTAGACGATCCCGCCCAGCAATCCGTGGGCATTCATCTCACGAGGATAAGCTTGCGTCCACGACTCACAGATTTGCCGGGCCTTTTCCATGTTTCCCGTGGTCCTTATCTCGTAGGTGGAGTCGATAAAGAATTTCTCCGCATCGCTGGCGCGGTCTCGTAACTGATACGCTTTTTGGACGCTCTCCGAGGAGAGGTCAGACTCTCCAATTTCGCCGTATGCGTGCCCCATATACACATAGGCCATTGCGAATTGGGAGTCGATCTCAACGGCGTGCTTGAAAAGAGGCAGAGCGGCAGCGCCGCTTGCGGAGTGAACCTTCCTGCCCGCGCTATAGGCTTTCAAGGCTTCCAGCGACGACGTAGTGGCCTCTTCGAGCGGAGTATCGTACTTTGCGATCGTTGCAAGTGACTCACCGACTCGGGTCCTGAATTTGCTGGCAATTTGACTCAGGGCGGTCATCACGTCTTCTATCTTTGCGGCTTGCACCTGCTCTTGGTCGAGAGTCTCCCCCGTGCGGCAGTTCCTGGCGCGCAGGCCCACGACGTATTGGGTTCCGAGCCTTGCAATCGAGCCGTCCAGGACAGCGGCGCTTCCGGTTCGCTCGCAGACTTCCTGGCCAATCTTGGGAGTCAGCCGCGCGTCCGCCGGTTGACCCATGAGGCCAAGCGTTCTTTGTATACGCTCCTCGGAGAGGATACTGAGAAACGGCGATTGCTGAAGCTGTATCGCCAACCCTTGGCGGAGAGTCTCGTCAAACACCGGATCGCCCGTGGTGTTGGTGAAATCGGCGAGGACGATCGTGTCCTTGTCCGTGAGCAGCTTTGCCTGTCCCCGCTGCTGCCAAAAGAAGAATCCGCCCGCGGCTAGAATCAGCGTAGCAGCAGCAACCATTCCGTACTTCAGGAGAGGCTGGCTGCTTCGGCTTGCGGCGGCCGGGCTCAGTCCGCTTTGCAACCTTTGCAAATCGTCGCGCAGTTCCGCTGCAGACGCGTAACGCAACGCCCGATCCTTTTCCAGAAGCTCGCCGATGATCCGTTCCAGTTCGGCGGGGACCTTCGGATTCCGCTCTCGAGCCGGCTGAGGCGCCTTGCCCAAGAGAGCTTCAAAGATGATCGGAGAAGTCGGGCCGTCAAACGGACGCGACCCCGTCACCATTTCGTACAGAACCACGCCGAACGACCACAGATCGCTGCGCGCATCCACGTTCTCGCCGCGGGCCTGTTCGGGCGACATGTAGGCGACGGTGCCCATCGCCGTACCCGGCTCCGTCAGCATGTCCACCGTCAAGGCGTCCGTATCCGCCGGCTGATGGTGTTTGGCTAAGCCGAAGTCCAGCACCTTGGCGTGGCCGCGATCGGTTACAAAAATGTTGGCCGGCTTGATATCGCGATGGATGATGCCTTTAGAGTGAGCTGCATCCAGCGCGTCGGCTACTTCCATGCTGAGCGCCAGAGCGGCAGAGATATCCAACGGCTTACCGTCAATATGCTCGCGAAGCGTTTTGCCGTCGAGCAGCTCCATCACCAGGAAGGGATGGCCCGCTGACTCGCCGACGTCGTGAACCGCGCAGATATTGGGATGATTGAGCGCCGAAGCGGCGCGCGCTTCGCGCTGAAAACGCTCCCGCGCAGCCTCCGTCGCAAAGGCTTGCGGCAGAACTTTAATGGCGACGTCGCGATTCAGCCGCGGGTCGCGCGCGCGATACACTTCGCCCATGCCTCCCTTGCCGATGGGGGCAAGGATCTCGTAGGGCCCGAGCTTCTCGCCCGCGGAGAGCGGCATGATTTATCAAGTCTATCGCGGGCGGGAGCTAGTGTAGGGTCGCGGACTCTTTCTTGGCTTCGATGAGGATGGGGTTATCCGGTTCGGCCTCCTTCCACAGTGCGAAGAAGTCCTGGAAGGCTTTTCTGGCTTTCGCGCTGTCGCCCGCCTGCGTTGCGGAGCTAGCCAGGCCAACATGGGACAGAGGATAATACAGTCCCCAATTAGCGCCCTTGTGATCCAGGATCTTCTGGAACTCGGCGGCCGCTTCCGCGCCCTTGCGCAGGCGCTGGTACGCTAAGCCCCGCAGGTACACTGCCTCGGGATAAGCACGCTCGTAGGGCGAGGCGGATGCGAGCAGCTCCACAGCTTTGGCCGGTTGATCGCGCTTCAGTTCGAGGGCAGCGCGGATCGCAGGCAACTGGACCGCGTTCCAGAGAGTTCCCTTGGGGAAACGCTTGGACGTTTCCGCGGCGAGCTTCTCCGCCTGGGATGCATCGCCACAAAGCGCTAAAGCAAGGGCCGGACGCGCGAGGCGGCGCGCGGTCTGGCAATTTCCCGATAGCGCTCCGGCAAGCGCATCGGATTCGTCGAAGCCGGCGACAGCGCCTTCGAGCCCCCGGCGCAGCGCTGTCTCCGCTGCTCGCCGGTACAACTTGCTCGCCTTTGCACGCTGGCCAAGAGCATCCGCGTTGATCGCCTGCGAGCCGAAACTGAAGTACTCCTCGGGCTTCCCTGCGTACCATTGGATCTCCTTATCCGCCGCGGCCCGATCGCCTCCTACGAATGCAACTTCGAGGAAGCGCCAGTGAAGACGTGCTCCGTCGATCCCTTGCGCCCGCGCTTTTTTCGCGACCTCATTGGCCTCATTCAGGCGATCCAGCTTCATATACGCGTTCAACGCCCACCGATACGGAGGTTCCGCATTCGGCTGCAGCCGAACCGCTTCCAGGGCCTCATTGAGCGCCTCTTCGAATTGCCCAATATCCATGTACTCGCCGCTCAATTCGTTATGGAATCCCCAGTCGCGGGGGTAGTTCCGGATACCCAATCGAAGGGCGTCCATCCCTTTTTCCAACTCGCCTGTACAGTCCGCGTGGTAACCGTCCGTAATGTGGTCCCTCTCACGCTCCGAGACACGATCGATCAAAGCAAAAGCCTTTTTCGAGTTTTCGCAACCGCGGCCATTATCCCCGGCATTGTAGGAAGCGCCCGCAAGGGCGGCGTATGCCAAGGCGAAATTTGGATCCAGCACTGTGGCGCGCTCGAGCAAAGGAACCGCGGCTAGAAATTGGCCCTGCATCATCGCGGCGTTGCCCGCGGTGTAGCTCTGAAGCGCTTCGAGCGAAGGAGTAGTCCCCTGGTCCAGTGGACGATTCAACTTCTGGATGGAGCTGAGCGATTCCCCCAGTTTGGCGCGCATGGCCGTTGCGGCGGTTCCCACTGCGGGCAACACGTGCTCTTTATCTTCCGCCTGGATCTGCTCCCGGGCGAGCGTCGCGCCGGCCTGGCAACTGATGGCCTGCAACGTGATGACGTAGTTTTTTCCGAGGCTCGCAATGGAGCCGTCGATGGTGGCCGCGGCTGCGTCCCGCACGCAGATGTCATGGGCGATCTGGTTGGTGATGTGCGCCCCGGAAGGCTGGCTCATCAACCGCAAATCTTGCTGCACCTGGTCGTCGTCCATGATTTTCAGAAAAGGCGATTGCTCCAACTGGATGGCGAGCCCCTGGCGCAAGGTGCCGTCGAAAACGGGATCGCCGGTAGTGTTGGTGAAGTCAGCGAGCACCAGGACGTCCTTGTCAGTGAGCGTTTTGGCTTGGGTGTGCTGCTGCCAATAGAAGAATCCACCCGCGGCCAGGATGAGCGTGGCAGCGGCCGCAATTCCATATTTCAGCAGAGGCTGGCGGCTTCCCCTGGTAGCGGCCAGAGTCGATCCGCTTTGCAAGCGCTGCAGATCGCCGCGCAGCTCCGCGGCGGAGGGATACCGCAACGCTCGATCCTTTTCCAGAAGTTCGCCGATGATCCGTTCCAGCTCGGCGGGCACCTTCGGATTCCGCTCGCAAACAGACTGGGGCGTCTTGTTCAAGAGAGCTTCAAAGATGATCGGAGAAGTCGGGCCGTCAAACGGACGCGACCCCGTCACCATTTCGTACAGAACCACGCCGAACGACCACAGATCGCT
>Ga0209517_10001350_pt1 | contig 37464 bp, 31 predicted proteins | sample PeaSoiMetSII2010_FD_187695 | JGI IMG/M metagenome (GOLD analysis project Ga0209517, IMG submission 187695) | Peat soil microbial communities from Weissenstadt, Germany - SII-2010 (SPAdes) (version 2) | ecosystem: Environmental > Terrestrial > Soil > Wetlands > Peat | place: Germany... | reverse complement strand
CGCGGACCCGCCATGATTCGCGACGAAGACGGCGCTCTGACCGGCTATGTCTACCTCAATCTGAACACGCACGATTACGGAGGATTTGTAAATCGCGCGGAAAAGTTAATCAACCAGAAGCTGGCGCTCCCGGCGGGCTACACCTGGCGCTGGGCCGGAGAATATGAGTTTGAAATGCGCGCCAAGCAACGGCTCAAAATGATCCTGCCTATTGTCTTCTTCGTGATCTTTATGCTGCTCTATCTCGTCTTCAAATCTGCCGCTGAAGCCGCCGTTCTCATCTTTCCCACGTTCTATGCAATGTCGGGCGGTCTGCTGCTGCAATGGGCTCTTGGCTTCAACTTCAGCGTCGCTGTGTGGGTGGGCTATATTGCGCTCTTCGGCATTGCGGTCGAGACCGGCGTGGTGATGGTGGTCTATCTGCACGAAGCCTTTCAGCACCGCCTTGCGCAGGACGCGCCGATGACCGAGGCCAGCCTTGAACAGGCCGTCATCGAAGGCGCCGTCCAGCGGCTACGTCCGAAGTTGATGACCGTGACGGCCGTTATCCTTAGCCTCGCGCCAATCCTATGGGAAACCGGCATCGGCTCCGACGTGATGAAACCCATTGCAGCGCCAATCGTTGGTGGAATGATTACCTCGACAATTAACGTCCTGATCCTCGTCCCGGTATTCTTCCTGCTCATCAAGCGCAGGGCGCTGCGCCGAAGCCCCCAACGTATCGAAACGCGATGAACAGTCAATGCCGTCCCGTCGATCAGACTCGGGACTTTGGCGATCCTTCGGCGCAATGTTCGGCAGGCTGGAGAGACCGCCAGCGATGCCCGGTACCTATTCGGGATTCGGATCTGATATTTACACGTCACCCTCGCTCAACATGCTTCTTTTCAAAATGACTCAAAGGAGAACCGACATGCTCAAGTTTCTTCTCGGATTCGCAGTTGCTGTTCTCGTTGTTCTAACAGCCGGCTTCTGCTATGTGCGCTTTGGATTCGTCGATCCGCGCGCGGACTTACCGGTTGGATGGCTCGAAGGCCAAGTCGCCATGCCTGCGCTCGATGCCGCAGTTGATCGGCGGGCCGCGGAAACGCCCAACCCGATTCAGTCCACGGATGCCAACCTCATGGCTGGAATGAGGACATATCAGTCAAACTGTGCTGGCTGCCACGGCGATATTCAGCACTCCCACGCGGCGCTCGGCGATGCGTTCTATCCACGCGCGCCTCAATTCGTCGAGGACGTGCCGGACATGCCGGAAAATGAGAACTTCTACATCATTCAGCACGGCATTCGCCTCAGCGGAATGCCCGCATGGAAGCAGGCCCTTAATGAGCAGGAGATCTGGCAGGTGACCACATTCCTGAGCCACATGGATAAACTGCCGCCGCAGGTCTCAGCGGAATGGAAGAAGTCGGCGAGCACCCCCCAGAGCGAAAGTTCCTCGCCCGATGCCTCTCAACCGGATTCAAGAGACAAAAAGAGCATGAGCATGCCAATGCATTGAGAATTCTCGAAAACGCTCTCGGACAAGAAGTACAAAGTGGCGGAGGACTTCCAGTTGTTTGATCGTTGGGGATAATAGATTCACGTTTCCAGCCCTACCACTGGCCTGCCCGAGAATCAGATGCGCTTGAAAAGGCTGAATTGAAAGGACTGCGGTTTGCCCCACGGAGTTATGTGCATTTCTGGCTCGCTCTTCAGGAGAATGAATTGCGGACCGAGTTCCTCAGCGAGCATTGGACCATCATAACGCCGAACTTCGAGGCCGCTGCATTTTTCCGGTCCATCGAGGGCAAACGAACCGATCACCGCATGCCCACCAACCGGAACCGATTGCAGCAGGAGCCTTCTATACGCTGCCCGTTCATTTGAAGCGGCGAGAAAGTGGAAGACGGCCCGGTCATGCCACACATCGAAGACCTCCAGACCCGGCTCTGCCGTGACATCGGCGGCAATCCATTGGATCTGGCTCGCCTTGGCCCCAAGCCGTTTCCGGCTACGCTCAATCGCCGCTTCGGAGATATCCAGGACGGTGACGCGGTAGCCTCGATCCGAGAGCCTCTCGGCGAGAACGGATGTCCCGCCGCCAACATCAATCACCCGGCCCGAAGAGCACACTTCGCCAATGAGCCTTAAGCAAATGACGGGCTCATCCTGCGTCCAGCTCATTTCCTGATCGCGTTTGGACTGATAAATCGAGTCCCAATGTCCCTTGCTATTCATCTCGGAATCGCCGCCAGTTCGAACCACTTAAAGCCAGTATCGAGGGAGGGTGAGGATGCTTGCAAGCGTGTCTCTCTAGATCGGAACCTGGGTCAGATGCTCTTGCAAGTGTCCTTTACCATGAACGAAGCCTCCCTGGTGCTGCGGATAGAGTGACCCCAATCGTTCGAGTTGCGGTCAACGGGCAACGCGGACACGGTCCCACCTGGCACGATAGCCAGCCGTGCTCTCGTACGGCGGTGAGGCCGGAGTTTCATTTACGCAGCCTGTGCCGGATTACTTCTGGGAAGGTCGGCCAGCATTCATCGATCTTCCTACACAACAGTCTCCGTTGGCGCCAACAGACCTTACCACTCGGTCAGACGTCAAGGCCGATCCGTGACCCATCGGTCAATGCCTGAATCGTCAGCTACCCGGAACTGAGCCACTATTCAGGTGAGGAAAGTTTCGCTAACTATGGTTCGATTGTCATCACGTCCGCTCGAATTCGAACCATTTTCAAGTGTCGGGCCGCTGCGAGGCGTCAAGGCCGCTGCGCGCCGCTGACGCGATGGCCTACGGCCAGCCTTGACCCCTCTACGTTCCTGCCACGATAATGATGCTCCTGTTTTTCTCTGTTTTCATGGTTTCGATTTATGCCGGAATCCATTTCAATGATGCCACCGCAAACAGCTTGCGACGTTTTCTCAGGAGCCTACGGCACGTACCAGCCAGAGACAAAACCGTCGCTGGCAGGATGCACAATGCACAGCTTATGCTTTCCATCCTGGCTCCGCTGCACGGTCCAACCATCACGGTCACATCGAATCAAAGACCTCAAATCCCCGTCCTGATCCAGCCTGTAAGCAGCTTGCCCTTCACTTGACGCGGCCCAGGCAGACACCGCTCTTACATCGAGCGAACGGGCATATCCATTTGCATTCCCGATGGCGTATCCCCAATGGAAAGTTCCACCAATCAAAAGCATTCCTGCGACCGCCGCGCCACCGAGCCACTGAAACCAGGATTTACGGGCCGTGATTTGTGCAACAGTTTGTGCAGCCCGCGCAATCTCCCTTTGCGCCGACGTTACGACGGCTTGGCCCACAGTTTCTTCTATCCGCGCCTTCGTTGCCGCAAGATCCGTTTCGGCAAGCCTGCGAGCACTGTCTAGCGAAGATGTGTACCTCGCGAGCGATTGTGAAATCAATTTGTCGATTTGCTCCGGCATCTGTTTCGCCAAATCAAGATGATGGCCAAGTAAAAAGGCGATGGCCCATATCGCATCGTTGTCGCGAATATCCAGTTCTTTGCCGATGCGATTGAACCGGTTCGTTTCATCAGGGCTCGGATCGCGCCCATAGACGGAGCGAAAGGCCGTATCGAGGTTCATGCAACGACCCCATCGAAAACCGATGCACACTCCTTTACCCAGCGGTTTACCTCTGCGCGATTTCCGATGGGAGCGACTTCGATTACCTTTTGAATCGTCAGACGCTCGCTGTGCAACAAATCGGAGATGCGGTCTGCCACCTCCGGGAAATTGAAAGTCTTCCCTTGAGTCTCTACCGTTGCCCTGATCTTTGAATTGTTGTACAGCTCGAACTTGCGTTCCGGCCCGTGATAAAGATTGCGAAGAACATGGGTCGTATGACCACTAACAATGTCCAGATAGTCCTTCAAAAGTTGAAGACTATCTCGCTGTGAATTGATTACCCACAGCGTTACCAACTCGCGTCCTAGTTCTTGCATGGACTCCGTGAGCAGCGTCCCGTAGAGTTTTACGCCTTCTCCACTGCGAGCGGGCGTGTTGACGACCACGGTCTCGTCGGGTTGCACGGCCAGACGATTCACAAGGTCCATCCATCCGTCTTTTTCGTCCAGGTTGATGTAGACGGTTTCAACCGTCTTTCCATAAGCCTTGCCGACATCCGGATTTGCCGTATCCGCGTCAATCAGCAACAGCTTCTCGTCGCGCTTCGACAGGTAATGAATCAGAGACATCGAAACGATGCTCTTGCCTACTCCACCCTTTGAACCGCTGACCATGTACACGGGCTTTCCCATACTTCCTCCTCATATGTCCTTGTCGTCTTCGATTACCGTGAATGTTCCCCTCTTCCCCGCAGCTGTGTTTGTCGGAGCAGCATTGGCCTTTACTGGCGCAGCCGGTGTAGTCTTCCCAGGCGGCTTCTCTTGAGATTCCAGTCGAAGACCACCGCGCCCCTTGCTTGTTCTTCTTCCGGGTTTCAGGTATTGCCGTGCGGTCGAGATTGTCATCCCGAGGCCAACACCCTTGAGATCATCAAGCACCGTTTCGAGAGTGTGCCCGGCAGCGAGTGCTTCCTTTGCCTTTCCGCGCAGCTTTGCAAATGCTTCTCTGCGCGAATACTTTCTCTCGGCGGCCACAGGAGGCGTTGCAATTCGTTTATCCAAGGCCGCAAGGGCAGCTTGGAACATTGCCTCAGTGATTACTTCTCTTTGTGTCATTAAGTTCCTCCCGGAGTCTCCTACAACGAGGAATATACGCACAGTAGCACGAGATGAAGTCTGAAGAAAAATGCCAAAACGCCAGTATTTATAGGGTGATGCGTAGTTAGTAGTATGTGGGCGTTCTCGAGCGCAATTGTGCGTATCAAAATATTTCTTGCGACAAATCCTGTTCGTGAGGTGGTCTTGCGTGAAAGCAGTTTCTCGGATAAGTTGTGAGTTGTAACGCACTATGTGTTGGCGGAGCGGTACAGGATGCGGGTTGTCCGTACACATGGCTTCGCCATGTGTCGTCCAACCCGTCGCCTACGATGCTCCGCGCTGCGCTTGTCTCATCGAGGCTCATCCCGGAAGTAACCGTGCACGCTTCGCGTAGGGAAAAGCAATGCCGTTTACATCACGAGCAAATGATCGCGCCGCCTCACGATTTGAAATGCGGTTAACGGCGTCAGAGCGCGTGCAGCTCCGCGAAGAGGCCGACCTTGCCGGGATGAGCATTAGCGAGTTCGTTCGCAGGCGCGTGTTTGGCAAAACTATCCACGCCGCGACAGACCTGATGATGATTCGCGAACTGCGCCGTTTGGGCGGCCTTCAGAAATATGCGATGAACAAGCTTGCCCTGCACGGCGAAGTTGTGGACGAGTGCGTCGCGACTATTCGCGCATTACGCGCAGCTATAGAACGAGTCGCCAAAAGTGATCGTTAAGTACATCGCCAATCCAAAAACGCAATCGAGCAAGGCCGCGCGCGTTGGTAGCTTACTCGACTACATCATGGCCGATGGACACGCAGACCCACAGAAGGCCGAGTACATTGGTGCAAACGGAGACTTCTATTCTGACTCGCAGCAGGGGCAGCGCGCCGAAATGGTTGCTCTTGCAATGGAAGCGACCCGCAGTAAGGACCCTGTTGATCATTGGCTGCTGAGTTGGAAGGAAGGCGAGCAGCCGACGCAGGCGCAATGCAATGAAGCCGTCGCTATCTTGAAACGGCATCTCGGTATGAGCAGCGATCAGCTTGCCGTCTTTGCATTGCACCGCAACACCGAGAACTACCATCTTCATGTCGTTCTCAATCGCGTACATCCCGACACGTTACGCGTAGAAGACAAAGGATGGTGTATAGACAAAGCGCACAAGGCCATCGCAGAGATTATCCATGCGCAGGGTTGGGAGGCGGAGAAGAATGCCCGCTATCTTGCAGGCCGAAGTGGTGAAGTGATACGAACCAGCAGTGTGCGCGAGCCTCAGCCCCGCTCGAAAGCACGGGACCATGAGAATGCGACGGGCGAGAAATCCTGCGAACGAATCGCGCAAGAAAGGGCAGCGCCAATTCTGCGCAATGCGAAAACGTGGGCGCAGGTGCATGAAGAGTTGGCTCGCGTGGACATGCGCTATGAACGCAAGGGCAGCGGTGCAATGCTTTGGGTAGGAAACCAGCCACTCAAGGCCTCCTGCATCGGTCGCGAATTTAGTAGGACTCGAATGGAGGCGCGGCTGGGTGAATTTCAACCTGATAGCCACGACAATACAATGCCGCAGCAGCAGCGCGAGGCGGAGCCCCTTCGCCAGGATATGCCAGCGAACTGGGCTGAGTATCGAAAGGTACTCGAAGCGAACCGCAAACAAAAGGACGCTGCTCAGGTCCGGCAACGCACCGATCATCACGCAGCGCGCGAGATGCAATCCGCTGATTTCCGAAAAGAGCGGTCCACGCTTTATCAGGGCGGCAAGTGGTCCGGCAACGCCCTGAATGTTGCCAGGAGCCTATTGGCCGCCGACCACGCTAAGCGCAGAGCCGAGCTGATGGAACGGCAAAAGCGCGAGCGTGACAGTCTCAGAATGAGGTTCGGCCGGCGGAAGACCTTCGAGCAGTTTCTTATAGAGCAGGGAGAGCCACAGCTTGCGGAGCAATGGAGGTATCGGGAAACGGAGACGCCCGGTACCGCGATTCTTGGAGACGGTGACGAAATACCACGCAAGCGTGACATCCGCGACTTCATCGCGCATGTGCGTCAGTCCTCTCACTCGCAGTTGGATGAAATTCACTATTCGTCACGCTCCGATCCAAGCCACGTCAGCTTTACAGATCGAGGAAAGCGCATCGACGTCTGGCAAGCGCAGGATGAGGCTGCCGTTTTAGCCGCGCTCCAGTTGGGCGTACAGAAGTGGGGAACACTGACCATCACCGGCCCCGACGAGTTCAAGCAACTGTGCGCGGAGCTTGCCGCGCAACATGGATTCAAGATCAGCAATCCGGAGTTGCGCGGGAAAATCGTTCGCGGTTCCAGCGAGGGCCAGTCAGTTCCAGTAATTCCGGCTGGAATGCCGTCGCCGAGCAGGTCGTATCAGCTGCACAAAGCCGACATTCTCAATCGAATCGAGGTGCGGAATGCCTCAAGGCTTGATTGGATGATTGCGGTAAGAATGCGCGTAACGGGCCACGATCAACAGGCCGTTGTGCAAGCAATGAAGGAAAACGCCAGCCAGGGGCGCGAAGCAGAGAACCGCGATTGGACCAACTACGCGGAGCGCACCGCCGAGGCCGTCTTTGGCCCACGCGGTAATCGAGAGTGCGACAGGATCAAACCACGCGCCGAGGCATGGGCGCGAGTCGAAGGCAGAGACCTTGCGCACGAACGCCTTGTGCATCACAGCCAGCGCCGCGAAGGTCGAAAGCGGGGCCGAGGGGACTTTGGGATCGGATGAATGTGAGCATGCCTGCCGCCTGCTGCGCTGCCCCCGAAAAGAAGCAGCGGAATTGGATGCCTAATACCGTGCGATATATAACATGAAATGAAGAAGATGCACGACGTAGGCTTCTCCGGCACCCAGGCTCCTTCAATGGGAAGATGATTTTTACGTAAACCTAGAACTTTCCCGACGACATCGGCGTTTGCGAGGACCGATCCTAATTGGGCTGAACCGTTTTGCGCCCGTTGAGGTCAGTGGACCCAGGGTGCGTGAAGCAGTGTTAGCGATTTGGAAATAGGCTGTCTACAAACCGATAAAATCAGAATATGGACCCTGAGGATCTAACGTTCTCAGATTTTCTGCCGACAATCGCCAAGCTTGGGAAAGGCGAATGGACGACAGTCTATTCTTCCCGAGACAGTCTCGATGGCGTGGCGATCTACTCTGCGCTCATAAAGAACACGCTCGTCAAACGAGCACTACAACGCCCCTCTTGGGATTTAACTATCGGAGACGGAGCCCCTGGCCTGGAGTCCAGCTTTGGGGCCGGGGAGGAAAAGACGCGCTATGTTCGCTCTTCGGATAGTGGAATTGAGCCCCTTGTTTTGAAGCGCAGCTTTCACGAAATCAGACCCGGCTACTGGGAAGTCTCCGAAGACTTCCGGCTATATTTCAATCTCTACGATGACAAGTTGGGCCGCAAGCTTTTGCGGATCGATGATAACGGTGACGAGCACGAAGCGGTCCTGATGAAGGATGGCGAGATCAAAATCAAGACCTTTTTGATTCGCCAGTACCTCACCATTCGCAAGATGAAATTAGCTATCTTTTTCGAATACAACCGGCTATCGAAGAAAACGATCGAAGAATTTGGCGTAAAGGAGCATTCGAGAGAGGAAAAGGGGGCAGACTTCATATATTCCGTTGGCGTCGGTAAATGGATGGGGTTCTCCGATAACACAAAGAAGTCTCACGGGCGGATCCTGGGGAAGAAGTTGGTGTCTGGCGATCCTTCGTTCAAACCGGATATTTTCGGGCGCCAGAAAAAGCAGTACATCGATTTCATCGTCGGTGCTGATGATGACGGGAAGGAAATTCTCTTTACCTGCAACGAAGCGGAGCTTGCCAACAACTTTGGCGCCAATGAAGGAGCTCCGAATTACCTAACGCCGGTGTGCTTCCGAAAAGAGGTTTTGAATAAGTACTACTCGCAGCCGGAGAAGTACACCGTGAGCGATGGGTATTTATCATGTGGAGCGTTGTGGAGCCTTTACATCGACAACAATCATCCCGAGGCGGTGATGGTGTTTCTTGGTGATCTCGGGCACCTCTCGCACACGGAGCAGATGTACTGGCGCGGATTTAATCTCCCGTCCGGGACGATGAGCAGGGTTGCGTTCAAGCGAAGCATTCTCGGGCAATTCGCAGACCCTCAGACCGCCGATCTCTACTTCAAGCAAAGATTCACTATCTTCAACGAATACTGGAAAAAGAAATTTGGCTGGGAGTTGTTTAGACCTCTGACCGGCAAGGATGAATACGCCTTTAGGATCCTGCGCGTGCCACTGACAAACGATATTCGAGAATTTGACGAGCAGATCGCTACGCTAACAAAGGTCTTTGTCGACTCCCTGAATGAGAAGCAACTTGCAAAGGGAATTACCAATAAGGAAAATGCAAAGGGCCTCGATAAATTTGAGACCTGGCTCGGGGCTCAGAACTTTTGCAGCGATAAGATGATGGAGTTCTTGCGGAAGCTTCAGGCATTACGCTCGGCCGGCACTGCGCACCTGAAGGGAGACAATTACGAAAAAATAAAGCCGTTCTTTCAGATGGATAAGAAAGAACTGGCCGAGGTTCTCGAAGACATTTTCATCAAGTGCGTTTGGACTCTAAGGACGCTCGAAAAGTTTTTCCTGCCAGATATACCCAAAGAAGAAGACGTCGAGTATGGCAATTGAGTTTTGGCAGCTGGCCCGGTCTAAGTCAACCTTCCTAGCCACAAATGATGGTGCTCCTGTTCCTCGCACTCGGGGACCGGGGAGGCCAGGGAACCCAACAAGCCGATAGACCGGTCATGATCGGCCCGATCAATCCTACGAAGTCGGCCAGCGTCCGGGATTCCAGCGGGCGGAGTCCGCCAAATCATTACTTGCCGAAGCGTTCTCGCACAGCATCGCAGCGCTCACGCATCTGGGCGGCCAGGGCTTCGGCGACTGGGTGTTCGATTCCGGTCTTGTCCAGGTTCAAGAGGATCGCTTCAGCCAATTCCGGGACACGACGGCGCACAAGCGGCTTGGCTAGCCCGGCGTCTTCCGCAAGTTGCTCGAAGTTTGTTTTCGACACTCTGTCGGAGGAATACTCGCCGCCGATCTTCATCGCCATCTCGCGGGTTAGCTCAGGGTAGTAGTAGGTGCTGACGACATCGTAGAGAGGCGCAAGCCGAATCTCCTGATTTGCTTCGCCCGCGCCGCTATAGAGCAGCGAGAAGTTCTTGCCGTGCGCATCATTGTTGCCGATGAGGAAGTTGAAAACCACTGCGTCCAACAGATGACCCAAATCGAGTACCGGCGCACTTGAGACTTCGCGCAGCAGAGCAAAGCACCGCTTGAGCGAAGGCCCGCCTTCTTTTTGATATTTGTTTTCAGAGACGATGCCCAATGCCTGACAAAAATCCTCTTGGTGCAGCCGTTCGAGCAGAGTCACGCCCTCTGGACTCTGGCGGTGCGTCCTGTCGTAGCGCTCGACCAGCAGGTAATCAACATCTTCCACGCGCCTGATCTCAGCCTTGGCCGCGGGCAGGCCCACCGCCGCGGCAAGTCTCATGCAGAAAGCTTCATTGAAGACGACCCCGGCGAATCGCTCCACCGCCGGTTTCAAGATGTGCGTACTCGGCGCGCCACCGAGGGGGAGCGAGATTGCATCGCCCTCCATACGAACGGCGATTTTGTCCTGTGCACCGGCAAGCGAAAGTCGGATTCCAGTCTCGCCGGCCAGAAGCGGACGGCGCGGCAGTTCCCTGAGAATCCCTGCGAGTTCGTGGGAGGTAAGCGCTCGGTAGTGGTCGTCGCGGGCAGGCAGGTTTTCTCCAGCGGGAATGAACGTAACGGCGCCCGCGCATTCCCCGCCGATCCGTTCCAGCATGGCGTAATCGTTGCGCTCACTGATGCCAAGGTTGCGGGCTATGATTTCGCGCTTGCTTTCCTCGGGCAGAATACCGGCAAAATAGCCCCGGCATTCGTTGCGCTTGAAACGTTCCCGTCGCAAGGGTAGTGAATGGGACAAGGGCGTGGCGTCGGGCTTTTGCAGCCAGCTTTCCGCGTAGTCAAAGACCATCTGGCCGCCGTCATCCTGAATCAGGTGACCGACCAGTTCGCGGTGCAGGTAGACATCAAGGGTTCTCGCCATGCTCTACTCCTTGCTCTCCGAGACCGCTGGCGGCGTCAGCGCGATCCGGATTCCCAGTGTATTCAGGACGGTCAGGACCTTGCCGATCTGGCAGGTTTCCTTGCCCTTTTCGAGGTCGATGACAAAGCGCAGACCCGTGCCGGAGGTCAGCGCTAAATCTCGTTGCGTGACGCCCAACTGCTTCCGGCTCGCCCGGACGATTTGGCCGATCTCTTGCGCTGTGTATCTCATCGGATCACCACGATTATTCCCGTACGGGAATAATTATACTTTCTCGGAGCAAAGTCAAGGGAAAATTCCCGTACGGGAATAAATCACGCTCTCGACGCGGCTTTATGCGAGAGAATCCCGTTCGGGAACTTCTAATTGCACTCTTTGTAATGAATATTGAGTTTTTGCGGAAACTGGCGTAAAGGAACAGCCAACCCACTGAAAGCAAAGGTATAGCAAGACAAACCGCCCGCACGGAAGGAAAATGCGCCACTGCTGATTCTGTTGGATTTAGCAGAGCCCGATTGAGCCTGTACGTCGCAATTCACGTCACGGCAGACCGAGCATGCTCCAGCCCCTATGCGCGACAATTAAATTACCCGCGGTAAAGCTAGGATCCTGCGAGGGGTGTCGAAAGAGGGTTGCGATTCTCCGGCTATTCGGCGTGCGGGTGAGGTGTGGCATGAGCAGTCCTGAGATTGCCCAAGTTCAGATCGACGACTGGCTGAAACAAAAGCTCTCCGAATGGAAAATCGTCACTCTCACGGACATCCAAAAGAAAGCACTAGCGGCTGGTGCTGCCGATGGCGAAAGCCTTATCGTTAGCGCCCCCACCTCCTCTGGCAAGACTTTGGTTGCTGAAATTGCTGCTGCCTCGGCTCTCCGTAAAGGGATGCCAGTGCTCTATTTGGTGTCGCACCGTGCACTGGCAGACCAAAAGTACCTCGACTTCGAAGCGAGATTCGGCGAAACATCTAACGACCCAATCGCAACTGTTGGTCTAAGCACGGGCGACCGCTCTGAGGGAAGTGTCGATGCGCAGCTAAGAGTCGCGACTTATGAAAAGGCTATTGGCTTGCTCATCGGTGGACAGATACGACCGGAGAACACACTGGTCATCGCCGACGAACTGCAAATCCTCTCTGATCCCGCCAGAGGGCCAGACATTGAAGCGCTCTGTGCAATTTTCAGGCAGCGTCAGGTTAAACAGTTCATCGCGCTGACCGCGACGGTTGAGAACCCATCCGACTTGGCGGGTTGGATGAACTGTACTCTCGTACAGAGCTTTGAACGAAGTGTGCCGCTACACCAGGAAATATGGGCGAACGGGCGAGTCTACTGCGTCACGTTTGGGCAAGAGGTTGGACAGGAGAGACCATCCCCGATTTCTGGGGATGACCTCGATGCAGTTGTTTCTCACCTCGTTCAGCAAGGTCGTGGCCCCGTGCTTGTCTTCACAGAGACCAAGAAGGAAGCGTCTCGTTACGCTGCGGATTTTATGAGGACCCGGCCTCGAACGACTTCGGGACTGGAAATTGCGGAGCAGTTAGACCTCTTTTCAGAGCCAACGGATTCTTCAGATAAGCTCAAAAGCTCGGTTGAGAGACGTGTTGCGTTTCACACTGCCGACCTATCCGCCCAGGAACGTCAGGTGTTGGAGGCGGGCTTCGCCAAATCTCAATTCGAGGTTTGTTTTGCAACATCGACACTAGCGGCTGGAGTGAACTTCCCATTCAAGACGATTCTCTTTCCCAAACTCACGTTTCAATATCGCGGGTCGAACGACTCCAGGCTGAGCTTGACTGACTACCGCAACATGTCCGGGCGTGCTGGGCGGCTCGGATTACATGAGGAAGGGTTTGCGGTACTCCTTCCGAAGAACAATGTGGAGACTGCGTACGCACAAAAGCTCATTGGACCGGCGAATGAGAGGCTTGAGTCCGTCTTGCTCAAAATGAGTCTGCGAAAGACCGTGCTTTCGCTTATTGCATCGCAGATTGCCAACAGCCGCTCGTCCCTCCATGATTTCTTTGAGAACACGCTTTATCACTTCCAAACTCTCGAAAAGAACCCGAAAAAGCTGGCCCAACTCAAGGAGCTTAGCGGAAATGCTGTCGATTGGCTAATAAAGAACGAGCTGGTTCTTGAGGAGGAGGGCGAGCTGCGGGCTAACGCACTAGGCAAGGCCAGTGCGATTTCTGGTCTCCTTCCACAAACGTCTGTCAAATTCGCGGAAATGCTCAGGACTTCGATTGCGAATCTTAGCAGTTCATTCGATGCGTATGCAGATGGGATCATATACGCTGGTGTTTTGTCTGACGAGTTCTGCACAGATCAACCCTCGCGATTCCTGCCGTTTCCTTCGAACGACGCCATCGGTACATTAAGCTTCTGGCGCGGTAAGACACTTCCAGTGCGTTTTGATGAAACTGACACAAAAGTGGCGAAATGTGCGCAGGCCGTGGCGCTATATGCGGCGGGAGAATCGGAACGCAAGATCGCCTATGCCACTGGCATTTCGGCAGGATCGATTCAGCGGCTTGCCTTAGATGTCGCGTGGGTCCTCGAAGGGCTACATCGCATCTCGATGGTCCCGGACCTTAATTGCCTTCAGCGTGTGAGCAATCAAATCAGTCAACTTTCTCGCAGAGTGCGATGGGGTGTGCCAAGTGAGGCGTTAGACATTCTGCGAGTTGCAGAACGCCAAAAGGTGCCAGGCGTGGGACGTCAGCGAGCAATGGATTTGGTCCGAAGCGGGCTCTCGACTCTCCAGGATGTTCTTTACGCGGGGCAGAAAAAACTGATGGGGGTCTTAAAGCACGCGCTTCGAGTGGACGGGTTATTGAAGGGCGTAGCTGCGATGACAGGTCACAGCGACGATCACATGGAGACGGCTCACATCCGAGTTGCCAAGGACCTCGGTATCGATTCGATTGTCTCGCGCTGCTATAAGGACAACGGAATCGAATATGAGCGGGCAATCCTTGATCTGCTCTTGGCGGCTAAGTCGATCTGCGCAAAAGCCGTCGATGATGGTGCGCGGCAGAACGTTCCTGATTTACTCGTGCAGGTCGGCAAAACTGAGGCACTTGTAGAATGCAAGGCTTCTACCAAGTCGCCCGGCATCATTGGCAAAGAGGAGGCGTGGGCTGTGGTCCAGAAGTCATCCGACTTCGATCCCGGTATTCGGCGGGTGACGCTTGGCAAACCGGCATTCGACGAGACCTCAAAAAAGAAGGCGACGGCGTCCGATGAGCTTACTTTAGTGGAGAACGCGCTCTTTGTGGAAGCCGTCTTGCGCGTGACAAAAGCGGAAGTTACCGCCGAAGAATTCATGGCGTGGCTGACGACGCCCGGCGTGGCAGAACTGGGTAGAATGCCAGGGAAAGCAACTTGGTCGGCGTGACGCTGCGATTCTCTTGCAATCTGTACGGTGACGCTGCCTAACACCTAGAAAGACAGCTAATTCGCGCCTTTCCATCTGAACTCCCGTGAACGCAACCGCTTAAGCAACGCCTTCTTGTTGCTCTCGGTAAGCTCGGTGATGGAGACCAGAATTACCTTTTTGGACGTTGCGCTTCTCGCGGCTTCTTGGTCAGGCCAAGAGTAGAAGAGTCTGTTTCTCTTCACGTCTACAACTAGAAAGAAGACGGGGATATTTGAGGCAGCCAGCCGACGTAATAGGTGTGCGTTGATCGGAAATCGCGATCTGAGCTCTTGCTCGGTGGCCTTCACTTCGACGGCGAAGGTGTTGACACCGCCGTCAGCGTTTGGAAAAGCCACGAGAAAGTCGAAGCCCGCATCTTGAGTCGATGAGCGCAACAGCGAAACTGGCCCAAGCTCCTGTAGAAAAAGCTCCGCCAGCAGTTCACCTCTAAGACCTATAAATGAAGCTTGCGTTCGAAATGGCGTCATTTGAATACCGATCCACTTGGTTTAACTCCGTTGGTCTTCCAGAATGCCCGGACTTCCCGATATAGAAGACGAAGATTGCTCGGCGTGAGCTCATTTGCCAACGGGATCCTTGTGATTGCACTGGCTGGGATCCCATCATGCACGGACCGGATGAATACTCGCTTCGATGGTTCGTGAACCCCAAGCAGAAAAGTCGGGCCCGGATATCGAAGAAGGCGCTCAATGTCCCTCGACTTCGCAGAAATGCTAAGACTTTTCGCCTTGCTCGCAATCCTTCGAGCGGTCGTCTTGGTCTGCGCGAAAAAATAAGGCGACGCTCCCCGAACCCCGCGAAGCTCCACGTAATAGTCAATCGACGGCCACTTCGCACCAAGGAATCCTAGCCGAAACAACGGACGCGCGAAGGCGCTGAAGTCGGTCAAACAAACCACTACGATGGCCTCGCCGCGCTCCCCGATAGCATCTTTCAGATCGGCAATCATTTGATTTGGCACACCGTTCGATGAAGAATTACAAAATCATTCCGGCCTACACAAATGCGTCCCATGTTCAGACTTCTGAGAAGACTAACGCCACTTTCGAACCCAACCACCCGGCACCAGAAAGCTTCAGAATCCTCGGGAGATTGGTATCTGCCCAATTTTAGAGTCGGCCATAGCGTTTCGGGTATAGCTGGGTGTTGGAAGTGGCCTATCCTTCGGCGACGATCTCTAGCACACGATCAAGGTACCGGGCGACTTGCCTCGAATCAACGTTAATTCTGAGCTCTAACGGAGCCCGGCGGAGCCAATCCTCGCGAGTCTTTGGCCGCCTTTCAATGAAGAACCTCATCAGTTCATCGCAGAGCAGACCTTTGTTTGCCGGAATTTCAGGGAATTCAGCGTGGATTTCTTTGTCTCTGAGCTCCTCTAAACGTCTTTTGAGGGAGTTAGTACGTTTGACCTGCGCCTGATCTTGGCGATAGTCGATATCAGCGTACAAAAGGGCCTCAAGCCGACTCTTTAGCTTCGCTATCGTGCTTTCTCTGCTCTTAAACCAGTCGGTGGACCAAATACGAAAAATATTCCAGCCGAGGTTTACTAGAATCTCCTCGCGGAGTCGATCCCGATCCCTGGCGGACCGCCCAGAGTGGTAGCTCGCTCCATCGCATTCAATGCCGAGTAGAAATTTGCCCGGTTTTGTGGGATGTTTCACACCGATGTCAATGAAGAATCCAGCCACACCGACCTGCGGAATGATTTCAAATCCGAGTTCCTTAAGAACAGCTCCAACAGACCGCTCGAAGTCATTTGTTGGTTGCTCGCTACCGGCGTCGGCTTGCTGCAAAACGCCGCTGCGAGCATAAACAAGATACTGCTTTAGTGCGCGAACACCCCATGGACTATTGGGGTTGGTTTGAATTCGATCGGGATCAAGCGAACTAAACACGACAACGCGTTTCTTTGCGCGCGTGAAAAGCACATTGAGCCTGCGATGACCGTTCGCGTTGTTAATGGGCCCGAATCGTTGATACTGGTTTCCGCGTGCGTCCTTTCCATACGTGGTGGATATAAAGATGACGTCGCGCTCGTCGCCTTGGACATTTTCCAGATTCTTTACAAATAGCGATTCGAGACCCTCCTTCATTCGCTCTTGATAGGCGATGGCGAAGGGATCTTCTCTCAACTTGTGGTCGAGAAGCTCCTCGACAAGTTCGGATTGCTCAAAGTTGAGCGTCACGACTCCGAGCGACTCGTCAGGATTTTGGCGCATATGCTCAAGCACTGCGTCTGCAACGACCGCAGCTTCTCGCGGATTGCGACTGTTTTCAAAAACGCCGTCTGCTACGTAGTTGTATTTGATTCCGAGAGATGGATCGTCGTGGTAAGCGGCCGGGAAGATTATGAGATCTCTTTGGTAGAACTCCTCGTTGGAAAAAGCAATGAGGCTGTGATGACGTGAACGGTAGTGCCACCGTAGCCGTCGCACTGGTTGGTACAGCGTGCAAGCAACGTCCAAAATGCTCTCTTGTTCTTCGGCTGCCGCTCTGACTTCTTCTTCGCCATCTTCCGTCTCCATGCCAGAGCGTTGAAAGAAAGTGGTCGGGGGGAGCTGTTTAGGATCTCCGACAATCACAATTTGCGCGCCCCGAGCAATTGCTCCGATTGCATCTTCCGGCTTGAGCTGTGAAGCTTCGTCCATGACAACCAGATCGAATTTTAACTTCCCGGGCTCAAGGTATTGGGCCACGGAAAGCGGCCCCATCATGAAACATGGCTTCAGCGAAATGAGCGCATTCGGTGCCCGCTTTATTAGTTGTCGAATCGGAATGTGTCGCTTCTGTTTATTGATCTCGTGGTACAGAAGGGCCATGTCAGTCCAATCACGAATAGGGCCAGTTTGGTGGCCGTGGAACGTCGGACGTTTATCTATGATGGCGGCTACCCTTTCACTATAGAGTCGAATAGATTCTTTGTCGGCAGTAGCGAATTGGCGGCGCACCTCCTCTTGTCTAATTGTGGTCACTTGGTCAAGCTCAGGATGGTCGCTGAACACCTTCCTGGAAAGGGAATTGTAGAAAACAAAACGGTACGCTTTAGCGAGCTCAAGAGGTGGCAAGTCTTGCGAGTCGGCAAGTTTCGTGAGCTGTTCAATTCGCTCTTCTTGACTTCTGAGCCGCAGTCTGAGAAAGGAGTTCCACTGCGCTAGACCTTCAGGATTCGACCGTATTCTCTCAACGAGGAACCCCAAGCTTAACAATGTGTCCGTAAACTGCGATTTCCAATAGTCCGAGTGTCCCAGAGTATCTAGCTGTTTCAGTGAATTCCGGAGCTGGTCGGCACAATCTCCGCAAGCGATTAGCAGATTTCGGAGTTGACTGAAGCGATTCTTGTGCTCCCCGCACAGTAACCAGTTGACGGTTCTTTCCGGTAGGCCGCACCTCACTAATCTCTCTACATAATCGAGCGTCTGCTTGAGGGTAACAACCTCCGTCCCGACTCCTTGATATGCGTCTCCCAGAACTGCGTGAAGATTCACGGCCGCTTCGATAGACGCTTTGGAATCCCGACACTTCCGCGCGGCCTGCAACGAATTCGAGAGCTCGGTAAGGGTTGCGTTTCCCTTAATCTCGTACTTTGCGAGAACATCCAGAACGCCGCTCAGCTCCCGGTCGAGTGCGCGGGTACAGTTGTGTATCGCCTCGAATGATCCAGATGCAATTAGCGCAAGTTGGTCCGGCACTGCGCGTGAAAAGTCCGCAATCCTCGAAGCGATCAAATGGAGAGCATCGACACCTTCTTGGACGCTGGCTATATTGCTCTTTATAGTTCGTAGCCGTTCCACACGGGCGGCGAACAGAATCTCGCGGAACGGTTGAGTTTGGTCCCTGTGATCTGGTAGGGCAATCAGCACCCGTTCGTACCACTGAAGAATCGAGTCAAAATCATCCCAGGCGCTCTCTAAGCCAATGAAATCAGTTCCAAGTGATGCGTTGAGATTCTCGTCTCTTTCAAATCGCTCGCGGCGCTGGATATGTCCAGCCAGTTTTTGTAATGAGCGGCTCATATCGGCCCGCCCAGGCTTCTTGCCCGGAAACACACGGACATAGATCTTGACTGATTTCCGGTATCTCTTCCCAAATAGACGCTGCCAGAACGAAGCTGATTCAATTTCAGAAGCGCATTCGATGAGCTCAATGGGTCTGAAAATCCCTCCTCCAAGAGAAAGATCGCACGATTGCTGCAAGCGCTCCGCTTCTTCTTTTAGCTCTCTCGCTTCCTTCTTTGCGCCCTGCAACATTGGCCTGATGTGCTCTTGCTCAAAATTAGGTTTCCGAAGATGCAAAACCTCGAAGGGCGTTGAGTCCAAGACGCGCACGAATTCGAGCAGGTAGGTGATCGCTTGGTGCGTTGGTTTCAAGTCGCAATCGAGGATTCCAAGGAGCATGCGAAAAGAGGAATTCGCGTTTTCAAGAAGCTTTGCAGCTTCGGTGGCAATCTTCCACGTGTGTAGTAGATCTGCCACCTCTTGGTCTTCCAACTTCCAGCGCCCGAGACATTCAAGAGCGTCGGCAACATCACCGTCGATCTCCGGTTCCAGAAGGGTGTCCGGATGAATCGAAACTGACGTCAGCTTCTCGTGGAAAGCATGATAAGTTTCCACACTCTTGGCGAAATGCGCGAGCTCCTCCCTTGTCGTAAGCACTTGGCATGGAGTGAGTATTCCTTCGAGTATGCCTTCTTCGGATTCGGGTAGTGCGGCGAAAATCTTTCCAGCCGCTTCGAGACCGTGCCCCGAGTGAACGAACGTAAAACCACACGTTTCCTCTAATCTTTGTAGGCAGTCTTCCGCTCGCTCAAACGTCGAAAGAATTTCTGAAAATGAATTGAAAATTTCCGCTTCCTTATCGATTCCGAGAGGAATTGTTACCCACGCCCATGGATGTTTCTCCAAGGAATCACAGTTTTCGAGGAGTCCAGCAAGCGTTTGACCGTATATGGAAGCCAGCTCTTCGACCTCAGCGAAGTCTGTCTTAGTAAATTTTGCTACATGCGGCAAGAACATCTGCCTAAGGCGTTCGTGATATTTGCCAATCTGCTGAAGACTTTGTTCCCTGGCCCAAAAAACATCAAATATGGTGGCTTGGAACGGCTCCAGTGTTTTGTTAATGAGTGATGCGTATGTCGTCAGATTCCGTTTCTTCTGTTCAACAATGGCCAGGTGGCTGTTCAACTCTCCGGGCTCGCGGAAAGTGCCTCGCTTGCCGACCCGTTGAGCAATGTCGTTGAGTAAGGCTCCTTTCTTCGTCTTGTGGCTGTGAAGCTCAAGACAAAAGATCCCCAATCCGACCTCATCAAGTCGACTGCGTACAACCTCAAGGGCGGCCAACTTCTCAGAGACGAAAAGTACCGTCTTGTCACGTGCAAGAGCGGCTGCTATTAGATTGGTAATTGTCTGAGATTTTCCAGTGCCAGGGGGACCTTCGATGACCAGATTCTTACCGCGTAGAGCATGAATGAGAGCGCTGTGCTGGGAGCTGTCGGCATCGCGAATTAGGAGAGGTATATCCCTTTTCAGGTTCGGGTCGTCGATGGGATATTCCTCTGCCAGACTGATATTTGGGTTCTTTACCCCTTCAAACAACTCGCGAACCAGCGCGTGATTGGCGATACTTTGGGCCCTGTTGCCCCGGTTTGGGTCAAGGTCTCGATACATCAGGAGCTTACCGAAGCTCAGAAATGTTAGAGCGACCCGCCGGCGAATTCTCCATCGCTTTTTCAAATTCAGCAAATCAGCGAATCGCGCAAAATACTTTTCTGGCGTATCATCCTCGTCCAATAGCGGAATCTCGATTCCAAAGTCTCGCCGCATCTTTTCGACCAAGGATAAGTTAGAATCGACGTCCTCGCCTGAGTATTCGATGATCGTCTGCGCCGTATTGCCAGCGCCCCCGGCGCGTTCGATGAGCACGGGTACAGCAATTAGGGGTGCCAGATATGGCTGGTCCGAATTGTCTGATTCGTACCATTCCAAGAATCCGAAAGCCAAATGGAGCATGTTCGCGCCGGATTCTTCGATCACTGTCTTTGCGGCGCTCGCAATCTTACGGCTCACTCTGTCGAGCGATTCCTGGTAATGCAAGACAGGAAGACTGACGGCATCTTCTGCGTCCACATCATCAAGGTCAATCGATGTATTCCAGCCCAAGAGTGATGCTTGGTCCTTTGCAGTGATTTCCTCTTCAAATTCTTCTCTATTGTCGGGCTCCGGAACAGGTGTGAACGCAAGCCTTTCACCGTCGCACACTCTTGTGAACAGAGGACCGATTGGAACGCCAACGACCTCAAGACAAGACGACTTGGATGGACGGAAATTGAGAAGCCTATTGCGCTTCGTGAGGTCGAGAAGGCGAGTGCGAATCCGTTCCAGACCTGCAGCAGTATCTCCCGCGAGAAAGACCTCGGGAATACCAGGTGCTGCTAGCACACTGTCGTCCTGGCTTCCGTTGGCGTCTGGGGTTCCATCGGTCGGCACGCTAGTCACCGCTATTCATGAATTGCAAACAATTATAAGCGCGATCGTCACCCGAATTCTCAGGATTCACACTCGACTTTAATTGAACGAGGTATCCGCCGAAGCTTGCTCGCGTGTATTGGCATCGGCGAACACGAGGCAGGTTCTTATCGCTCGGGATTCCTGCGAGGGAGCCGGTATGCTTTCCCTTGACATCGCTTTTACTTTGCCCAATAATCGGGCTACCCGACGCCAAAGATCAAGGTTTCCTCGCTGATAACAGGTCGGGCAGGCTGGATGCACTTTCAGAAAACCGCCCAAGCTAGCGTGGCATACAGGTTAAATCTGGAGAAGCATCAGAGCCACTTGGCGCTGAATCTGTTTATTCCCCGATCTAAGTCAGCGAATGTTTGCACCCATTCCGGGAGGCAAACCCACGAGAGGTGACACTGAATGCCAACTCAGATCACGCGTCTTGTTGTCTTGATGCTTGAGAATCGTTCATTCGACCATATGCTCGGGTTCCTCAAGAAAACCAATCCCGCGATCAATGGCTTGAATGGCGACGAATGGAACTACCCGGCGGGAGAGAACCCAGCCAACATCATTGTCGGCGACGATGCCGGCGACGTTGAAGACCTCAACCCCGACCCAAACCACGAATTCGCCCACGTAACCAACCAGATCTCCTCGACCGGCGACCCGGTCGGCAATCCCGATATGAAGGGCTTCGTGCGTGACTACTTTGAGGATTGCAACGACGCAACGCATGCCGCCGGAATAATGAAATGCTTCAATCCGCAGACGCTGCCGGTTCTTTCCGCGCTGGCCACGCAATACGCCGTCTGCGATCGCTGGTTCTCGTCGGTGCCCGGTTCTACAATCCCTAACCGCCTGTTCGTTCACGGCGCCAGTTCTGCCGGCTCCCTCACGCAGGACGCCATCGCCGCTCCCTTCGCTGTGCACACCATCTTTGAAAGCTTCGACGACACCACGCCCCACGACTTCGCCATTTACACCGCAGGCTCCTCCATTCTCTTCGCCAACAAGTACCTCATCCAGAACATGGACAAGTTCCATCCCTACGCGAATTTCGTCGTTGACGCTACGAGCGGCAATCTTCCTGCATACACCTTCATTGAGCCCGCCTATGACGACGACGGCCAGGGAACATTTGCCAGCAGCCAGCACCCCGACTTTCCCATCGACCGCGGCGAGGCCCTCATTCGCGAAATCTATTACGCCCTCACCAAAAGCCCCGACTGGAATAGCACGCTTTTCCTCATCCTTTACGACGAACACGGCGGAATCTTTGACCACGCCTCGCCGCCTGTCCTCACGCGCAACCCGATCTACAATAACCTTCCCGACGTCGAGCACTCCGGGCCGCCCGACGTGTTCGATTTCACCCGTCTCGGCGTCCGGGTTCCCGCGGTCTTCGTCTCCCCGTGCATCCCGCCCAACACCTTGATCAATGACCGGGACTATGACCACTGCTCCGTGGTCTCCACCGTCCGCAAACTCTTTTGCAATCCGGCCAGCCAGCCGCTGAACTGGCGCGAAGCTCAGGCCGCAACTTTCGAAAACGTGCTCACTCTAACCGGAGCAAACATCCGAACCGACGTGGTCAATCTGCCCGACCCCGTTATCTCTGCCGGTGTCAATATCAACGCCGCCGCGGACGCGCCCATTCCCCGCGCCTCAACCGATCTCACCGTTCTCATGGCCGGCGCTATGCAGTACTCGCTCCAGCAGCAAGGCCTTCAGCCGCCTGGCGACTATAAAACTCTCACGAACTCCACTCAGGTGTCCGCTTACCTGAAACAGGCCCAGCAGATCCTGCAAAATGCCGCAGGAGGTGGACAATGACCCCTCTCCCTCGCGCTCACAATCTTTTACGTTTCCTGGCAGTCGTCTTCGTGCTCACTTCCGCATCCATGTCGCTTGCGCAAACCTACGCGAGTTGCAAGGGCTTCTCCGAAAGCCTCTCCAAGAACAATCTGCATTTCAAAATCGACTGCCTTGAAGCGTGGTTTTCTGAAGACCCCGCTCACCTCACCTTTTCTGGCATGCCTCCCGGTAACGGTATGGCCTTTGGCGGAGTGCTCGAACAGAACAACCACTACGTCTCGCCGTTCGCGCTGCCCGCCGGCCCTGGCACAGTTCCCGGCCTAACCAGTCCCCGGCAGCCCGACTTCACAACTGGTAAACTTCCTTCGGTCGCGGACGGCTCGCTGTGGAGTGCAGATGGCAGTCTCGCCGCGGTCTTTTCCACAAACGGGAGCTGGGTTACCACAGGTGCTCTGACCGTCTTGCCCAGGGGCTACAAAGACGGCCACCGCGCCGACCACGCGGGCGTCCAGATCAGTTGCAACAAGCTCGGCCCCCTATGTACCAAACAGATCCTCGGCCTGCACGTCCAAGCCTCCCACCGCAGTCTTCAGACCATCTCGTTCTACGGCATCGGTCCTGATTCGCCCTTGGCGAAGTACGTCTTTCACGAAAACGACACTTTCGCATCCATCCGCGCCGCGCTTCCCCTCGCCGACTGGTTCACCTTCGAGGCGGGCGCGGAGTTCCGCCTAACGGATCTGCCCCATATCACTGCATCCAACTCCGTCAGCGCAAACTTCGCTCCCGCAACAGCTCCGGGGCTCTCTTCACAACCTGGCTTTGGTCATTATCACTTCGCGCTGCGCACCACTCCCATCGCTATTCTGTCGCCCCGAACCGACGACCAGGACGAAAACCATACCGGGCCCCTGATGAAGCCGTACGCCCAGTTCACTTTCAACAACATTGTGGAATACCACTGGTACTCCGCGCCGGGGCACTCAGCCTCATCGTTCCAGCAATTTGTCGAAGACTCCGACGAAAACATTCAGCTTGGCACAAGGGTCCGCCACTACGTGCAGGTTGGCGACGCGAAAACCGGCGCCGAGCACTTCTGGGATTCTTTGCTCGCCAAAACCTGCGGCGACAAAAACATCGACTGGTCCAAAACGGCCAACTACGTGCTCAAAGTGCGCCAACCCTGCGGCCTGGGGGACCTTGATCTGGTTTCCCATATCGTAGCCTCCAGAACCGCGCCCAATTCCGCAGTCCCGTTTTACCTCGAGCCCACTGTCGGCGGCTCCGATATCGACTCCCGGCTCAGCTTGCGCGCATGGCCCGACTACCGCTTCCGCGCCCCCGACGCACTCTTCGTTCAGACCAGCTACATCCTGCCCCTCTACAACATTCTGCTCTTCTACGACGCCGGAACTGTCGGCCCCACCTTCTCCAGCCTCTCGTTCGCAGGTCTTCGACAGGATGCGGGCTTCGGCGTGGCCTTGTCGCTCCAGGGCCATATCGCCGCTCAGGGATACCTCGCACTTGGCGCAGGCCACGGCCCCACCTTCGGCTACAACTTCACCAAATTCTTCTGAGACTCAAATGCCCCTAAGGTCTTGGTGACCTTCCTCCTACCCCTGGTGAGTCGGTTCCAATTGGTATCGGTAAACGCCGCAGCGTGTGCCCATCTCATCTGGCAACAATATGTCCATGAACCCTTGTGCGCGGGTACATTAGCGGTACACCCGTCAGCTTTGCCCAAACCCAGAAAATTGCGTTAAATTACGGTCGCTCAATTACTTAGGGCTTTTCTAGATTACGCTAGCATTCTCTTTATTATCAACAACTTGCAGCGTTGTGTCTCGACTCATAATCCCTTGGTTGGGGGTTCAAATCCCTCCGGGCCCACCACTTAATGCACACTACAACAAGAAGTTAGAGGCATTTTGAGAATCACATCGCGGATGGCCTCCTTTTGCTGGTGCACGTTCTGGTGCATGTTGATAAGATCAGAACGCATCAGGGAGGGGTGATGAAGAAAGCGAGAATCACGACAAGAGCAAGAGGACTATTTGAGCGACCAGCCGGGTCCGGCTGCTGGTGGATCAACTACTACGTGGGAGGGAAGCAACACAGGGAAAAAGTAGGACGCCGAGGGGATGCACTCGCCCTGTATCAGAAACGCAAAGCAGATGCCCGGCGCAAGCTGAAACTACCGGAGTTGGTTCCGGGAAAGGTCGTCACGTTCGCGCAATTATCGGAAATGGCAGTGAAGTACGCGGGGACGCATCTCAAGAGTGCAGCACACCATAAGACTAAGGACAAAATTCTACAAGAGCCATTTGGGAATCGACCAGCGGCTCAGATCACTCCACAGGAGATTAATGACTGGCTTACGAAGCACTGCAAAACGCCAGCAACAGCGAACCGCTACCGAGCGTACATCTCTCTCGCCTATCGACTAGGGATGGAGAATGGCAAGGTGGAGAGTAACCCGGCTCGTCTCGTGAGGCTCCGAACTGAGAACAATGCACGGATGCGGTTCTTAAGTCGGGATGAATACAAGAAGTTGCTAGGTATCATCCGGCGGGACAATCCGGATCAGACGCCCGCATTCGTCGTCAGCGTCTACACCGGAATGAGATGGGGAGAACAGTTCTCGCTCACGTGGGATCAAGTGGACTTCAAACGAAAGATCATCCGGCTGACGCAGACAAAAAACGGGTCAGCGAGGAATGTGCCACTGAATAGCGTTGCTATTGAAGCTCTTCAGAAACAAGCCAAAGCGCCTCACGCATCAACAGAAGTTGTCTTCCCGAGACCGGGTCCACGCTCTGATTGCCGCTGGTGGTTTGTGCCCGCGCTCGTGAAGGGGAAGATCAACGATTACACATGGCACAACAACAGGCACACGTTCTGCTCATGGTTGGCGATGGCAGGAGTGAGTACGAAAGAGATTCAGGTGCTGGCTGGTCATAAAACCATCGCGATGGCTGCACGCTATGCACACTTGTCACCGGAAGTTACAGCATCGGCGTCAGAGCGACTCGTTACGGGTCCGTAGTGATGGCTCGACGCATACTTCACCAATGAGGCGTGCGTGATGAGCACCCTCTTCCCGATACGCCGGGTCTCCAGTTGCTTGCTGGCAATCAAATAATCAACCGACCGCACGCTGATGGACAATTGCCGTGCAGCCTCTTTCCTGTCATACAAAAGTCGCTCCTCCATGTTGCATCCGTTCTCGGTGCTTCCATGAATTGCGGCGGTGTTACGCCGCTGTGCAAGCATCGGAACTTCACCCCATGGGTGCTGAGGAATGACCGAATAGAACGAGCTTTAAAAATCTGGATATGCATGTAAAACCTCCGACTCTTTGTGTATGTGCCCATCAGTATTTGATAATCCGTCCAACTGCTGCTTTTTCATCTCGACACTAGTTCCCGTGGCCGCAAAGGCGTGCGGCCACTAAATTTTGGAGAACCACCCGGTCTTACATGTCTTCAACGTCAGGTTCGATAATCAGCCGCTTGAAGGTTTGGTTTCGAGCAATCTGCTTGAGCCGCTCGATGGGGTCTGTTGACCTCTCCTCGGGTGGAATAACCGTGTGAGAGAATTCAGCCGTCACTAAGCACGGAACACCCCGGAACTGGTCAAGGATGAGGGATATGTGGTTGTAAGATGTTTTCGAGCAGCGGTAGCAGCCGCTCAAGCTTGATGTCGCCGAGGCATTCATCGAATATCTGTCCATCTGTTGCTGTAGGCACGTTAGCCATGTTTACTCTCCATTCTTTGTGAAAACTTCGTCGGTGCGGCTGATGTGCTCAAGCGCAATGCGCCCATGGCTACCGCACCTCTCCTCAATTTGACCGGGGGTTCTTGCCGCTCAGCTTGTCCAATTTGTCCAAGGTCACAATGCCGTTGCACGAGCGTACTACATACCCCAACGTCTCTCCTTCCTCCATCAGCCCGGCCTCCCTGAGCGTCATAGCCAGCGACGAGGCCAATAGACGGTTATGCGCGTGATATGTGGTAGCCGCAGCCGGAGCGGTAAGCTCAAATATTTCGTTAAACTTCTGGTCGGCGATCCGTACGAGGCGGCTTCCGTTCGTGAATGCGGCGAAGAACCGGTTATCTCCTGCAAGCGCCTTAAGCTCCTGATAAAGCTGCTCCTTCTCGGTGTCCGTCAAATATGACTTCATGATGGTTTTACCTCAAGTTACTTCGGGCGCGGGTTTCCATACTTATGCAGCGGTGTCCTGATTAGGCCATTCCATTGCGCGGAGGTCGTCTGGAAAATTAGATGAGCATTTTCCGTGGACATCTTTCTTCCCGTTTGTTTGAGGCTGCAAGATCGGGAATGAAGAACCATCCGCAACTGGCTCTGAGCCCAACTGCTTCATGAAAAACTTTACGTGGGCTTTCTTGCAAGCAGCGTGCAGGTTCCGCGCCCATGACAGATCAAAGCGCCGTGCATGGTGACCGCTCTCCCCGCCCACAATGAGCCAGTCAATGCTGGTCAGATTGATACCTACCAAATCCTCAAGCAGGGGTTCACAGGAGAGGAAGCGCACCTTGGCAGGAGTATCCCGCAAAATATCAATGCGCGGATAACCATTCTTGCGGTTTCCTACTGAAACGCCGAGCCACACATTCCCGTACCCATTCCCCCAATCAGGGGGAAGGAACTTCTTGAAATTCTCGGGGCGCTTGGTTAGAACTTGGTATGTGAGGTGTGGTGTGCGAGATATGGTATCCCAAACAGACTGGCGTTCCTTGTCGGGGGCATATGGATCAAATAGGTCGCCCATATCTTCAACAAATACCAGCCAGCGTTTGCCGTCTTTGCCGACGCGGCCAGCGGCTGCAAGCCGATCCCACTTGTATGGGAGGCGAGCATTGGCCTCACTCAATATAGTGCGCGGCTTATTGTTGCCCCATTCCGCCCGACCATACATTGCCGCCATTGCCTTTGCGTAACAGTTGATGCAGTCCTCAGATACCTCAGTGCAGCCCCACCACCTGCCCCAAGTGCTGTCTGTCCATGCAATAGATGTATGTTCTGACATATATCCTCAATTCATCGTGCCCGCATTAGGAGATACTTTCAGGCCATACCGCTCTTCCATCTGAGCCGCACGATCCTTCAGGTACTCGGCGCCGATTGGCGAGGTCTTGTAGGCTTCGCGGCGTTCCTTGTGAATCTTGTGGGCGGGGGCTGAGCAATAACGGCACCCCTCACCGGCTGGAGCCCCGCACTTGGGACAAGGCGTAGTGGCAATCACGTCCGATGGCTTAACCCAGTCCGGAGCCAGCATGGTGTTCCACGCGAGATACCCGGCGACGGACATCTTCCCGAGGCCAAGTTTAAGTCCGATCTCTTCTGCGGTCATCTCGGGATTTCCCAACTTCAGCCGCACCGACTGAATGGCATTGGCAACTTTCTCGGCAGTGTTTTGCAGCCGCTGCCACATGATCGGGGAGTAATAGTCAGAAAGGACGCCATTGCTCCTGTCAATTTCGTCCATGATGAGGGCCAGATCGGCTCTCAACTTTCCGAGACTCAGCGGTTTCAGTGGTTTCTGTTTCTTGGTCAGTTTCATTTCAATTCTCCTAACAACTTGCCAGTGGTGCTGTGGCACCCGCATGGGATTTTGGTAGTCGCGGGGCATGTATTTGCTAAGGCTCATCGTTGCCAAGACTGCGTGGATTCACGTATCCCGTAATGTCCATCACTGATCCTCCTCGATCACCTGTGCGGCTTTCTCGTGCTCAATCTCTTCTTGCTCTTCTTCCCTCATGTGCCAGCATTCAAGAATGTCCTGTTCTGTTCCTCCCCCCGGCCAGTTGAAGTTGGTTGGAAACTCCGGAGCCGTATATCCGGGTGCCCTGCGGTCGATGTTCAGCGATCCCATCGAGCGCCAGAAAACAAGAATTTTCTCCGCTGCTGCATCGTCAGCCGAAAGTTCGGTGTTAGACAAGACGTTCAACATTCCGCATTTGCCAAAATAACGGCGTTCCTCGGCGTCGAGTGATGCGTAATGATCGCCCCACCCTGCCGGGTCGACGGTCACGACATACTCGGCTGGATTGCGGTCGCTCTTGTTGCGATTTTCAGAAATCCAAATCCAGCCCTTCTCGTATCTCCATTCAAATAGTGCTGCCATCATCGCTCCCCTTTCATCCCATCATTGACGGAAACTCAACGTCCCAGTTGATGTTTTCCAGTTCACCGCTGAGGCTCTCCAATGAACCGATGGCCTCTTCCAATTCGCTGGCCTTCTCGCCGCTCTGCAAATTCTCTGGCAGGTTGTCCCTCCATTCTTCAAGTTCGCCACGGAGTTCATCCACCGTTTCTTTGGCGGACTCCACTTGTGCGGCAGCATCATCGAGCCGGTCGGCACGCGAGGCTCGGCCACCAAGCTTCTCCACTTCCATGTCATCTTTTTCAAGGTCAGGGAACATCTCATGCAGCTTCTTCTGGACACTCGACAGCCGCTTGCCGCCGACTGTGAGCGTCACCCGGTACTGGCTGAGAGCACGCTCCTCTTCAGATTCTTCTTCCTCTTTTTCATCCACAGGCGGTGAATCTACCACTGGTGCTGCTGGCGCGGCTTCGGTCTTTGCTAGTGCGTCCTCATACTCACCCGCGGACCCCGCGATAATTTTCGCAGCATCCGCACTTCCTACTTCGGCTGCTGCTCCTAATTGCCCATGGGCGTCGGCGAGATTCTGCGCGGCCCTTGCGGTTTCAGGATTGGTCGGTTCCGGACTCTTGCTTCCCTTACCACTGCCCTTGGGCCGTCCTCGACCACGGGCCGGAACCGGTTTACCATCGGTCAACTGTTTCAATTCAATTTGGATCATCCGTAAGGATGGCAGCGGGGTGATACCAACGGACTGCTGTTCAGCGACCGCACCTGTAATCAACTGATTTATGTCAATTGCGAAATCTTCATACCACTCCGTCCAACACGGCAAATCGTTGTTTGGATCGTGGAACTTTCCGCGCTGCGAAAGCACATCCCGGACTTCGCCCAATATAGGAACGATCTGCTTCCGGAATCCGCCCACGATACCGTAAGCCCATGCCTTAGATGTTTTGTACGCCTCGGCATTAAGTTCATCGTACTTAGCCTTCAAATCCGCGAAACTCGCGAAACTAATTTCGCGAGTTGGCTGGACCGCCGGTTGGACCGTTGCTGTCGGTTGGATGGCCGACTTGGTCTGACGCATTTGTTACTTCGCTTTCACCATGGATCATCTTCTCTTTCTCCTTCTCTCCACTTTCAGTCTCGCACAACATATAGTTCCAGAAATGTTTTTTATTCTGAGTGTTTCGACTGCTCCGAGAAATTATTTCCTGACTTACTCGGACAATGCTAACTACGGTATAAGTAACATAAGCTGTGCAGCCGCAACTGGCGCTGGTTTTGTGGTACTCAGTCATGGGTACTTATACTGTAGTTGGTTGCGGAGTAGATTTTAGGGAGAATAACTCACGCACATAAATGTTCATTGCATTAAAACGAACTTTCTTGCCGTCCCGTGACATTCGGCTATACTCAGGATTGTGGCACCTGCGTGACAGGTCACGGAGGCGGAAATGACATTGGATGGGCCGCTAAGTGTCGAGGAGTACATCGCACTGGGCTACGAAAAGCTACACAGCAAGCTGAAGACCATGATCGCTCAGGCCAATCGCATGGCCACATGGTTCAATGTGGACAAGCAGTTAAGATTGTTACCCGCCCTGATGGCGATGAAATCACTGGTCGCGCAGCCCGGTCGCCGCTTTCCCAAAGAAGGCCAGCCGAGCTTCGAAGAAGAATGCCGCTTGCTGGGTCTGAGCGCGGAACAGGTACGGCAATGGAAGCACCGCACCGCCACCGAGACCGACATCCGCGCACTGCTTGGCGAGGAAGGGAACAAGCCGCGTTCTCGTGCGATCCCGGCTCCGACTGCCGAATACCATAAATTGATGATGTTGACCAAGGCTGTCCTCGATGGCGACGACCGGAAGGCTGAGAAGCTGGCTCAGGCCATCGCAGAGGAGTATGGCGTCTAGGCCAGAGCGGTCGCGGACACGGCCTTCAGTTGAGAGTTTCGTCACCTAACGATTGGCTTTGCTGGCCTTGCTGTTCCGCTTGGCAAGGGTCGTCGCCGTCAATTTCCCTCGCCCGGATGGCAATCTTTCCATCGGAGCGAACCACACCACGGCGGGTCCAAGGGGCAAGGTGGAAGGCCAAGGTGCAACGGCTGGGACAGTTTAGGTGGTCGGTCAAGCAGAAGTTTGCGGCCCGAACAGTCCGGTGGTTGTATTTGCAGCGGAAGGTAACGGCAGGAGCGATTCCTTCGGCTTCAAACTGCCATGATGCTACGGTGTATGTCGGCCTCATTGGATTCTCCTTACCGACTTGTTGAAGACGGCCCACGTGCTGCCGGTTGTGTCGCTGACGATGTAGACATATGTCCACCGTTTGTTCTCACCGTGCAATTCCTTACGAGCGCAGGTAAGAGCGGACGCCTTGGACTTGTGTTCGTGTGTGCAACGCCAAATTGGCTCATCCCCCACTCGCATGTTCTCAATGACTTCCACGTGGTATTTCATGGGCCTCCTCAGACGGTTGGATTTGTCTTGTTCCACTTTCGTCCCTAACTGAGTTTCCACATATAACACAGAAACAGAGGATATGGACACAAATCTTTATCGAATAGTTTTTAGAACACTTCTTTCTTTCTCTGTGACCTAACTCACATGTAACTTTCTGCCAGTCACCTGACTTTTCCTTTGTCCGCGACCAATCCGTGCAGCAGGGTGCGATGGTTGCTGAGCAGCTTGTAGATTTTGTTATTCTGCTGCACCGCTTTCCTGAGAAACGCAGTATTTGTAGGTTGGTACCTCGGCAGGGGTACCGTACTTTACTCGCCCGAGTAGAGTAACTGGGGGGAGCGCACACTCCCCCCCGGCTTCCTGTGCGGGAGGCTGGTCAACATTTATCCCGCCTTTAAGCTTCTGCAAATTCCTGTGCAAGGAAGCTATATGCAATTCTCAAAGCCAGTGCCATTTCCAGAAGCGGACGCGCCCAAAACTAAGCGTGACAAAATGCGCTACGCATGACCCTTATAGACGGTGGTTTCAGATAGAGCCGTCCATGGAGACTACTAATGACGAATCTCAAAAAGAATAAGTTGCAAGACGCGATGAACGCAGTGCGGGAGGTCTTTTATGACTCAATCGAATGCAGGATTCGATACTCGGGGCGTTCCTATGCCGCAATCGCCTCGGAATTGGGCTGCTCAGAGCAGCTTGTGTTTCAAGTTGGAAAATTGCGGCAATGTGGCCGGAATAGCCAGCAATCCAACAATCATCAGGATGTGGCCGACGCTGGCCTCGATGCCGGAAGAGGGGGTTCCCATGGATGATTACCGGGCTCCTTCACCAGACGACCTCAACAAATTTGTCGTGCTGATTCGCTTCCTCGGGCAAGTGCATACGCTCATGCAAGACATCAATGAGGAAGCCGAGCGGTTCAACGGGCTGCTCGACCAGCAGTGTGAAGTGCTGAACGAGCATCGGCAAGACATCGAAGACCTCACATCCGCTTTGTCGGACTACGAGAACGAGATGGAACGGGTCAAGAGTATCGACCTGCCCAAGCAACGCAACAACTTATAACTCGGCCACCAAGGCCGACGGAAGGATAACGACATGAAACAGGAAATGGCAAAGCGGAGGCCGACTAATGACGGATAAATCAATGCAGGAGAAGATTCAGCAATTACGGGAGGCGCTCGAACTCCAGAAGCAGCAGGTCGATGTGCTCAGTGAATACTGGGACACCCTGTTTCCCAGCCCCATACACAAAATTGAACCCGGCCAGTTTCTCATCTGGCTCCGCAAATATGAGTTCGACCATATCGTGTCCTCGTTTGAGGCGGGGGCGGATTGGTTCAGCACCGAAATGCAGAAGATTGAAGAGGGCGCTGAAGACGCCCTGCCTCAACCTCCGGGACGCATTAGCTTAATCAAGGTTGTCAGTAAGAACATGGTCAACCGGAGGATTCTCGCTGAGCAGAGGGCTAAGAGAGCGAAATGACGAGCAAGGAGCTAAACCAACTCGAAGAGATTCTATCCGGAAAAGGCAGGTACAAGCTGCTCGATTGTAGCCGGAAGAATCTCTTCGACCTACCAGCGGGAGCATTCAAACTGTGGCATGTCATCTATAGTATGGAGTCGAGCACCCAAGAAGCTTACCCATCCTTAAATACTCTGGTTCGGGAGTCTAGGATGGATAAGAAGACGGTTATTAAGTGGAAAAACTACTTGCTTGATACCGGGTGGCTCGTAAAGACAGGTGGCACGGCGGCGGAGCATTACTCTAACCCATCACAGGGGGCACACCGTGTTCCTGTGGTACGGGTAGATGACCCAACCAAAGGTATAGGCAACTCTAATGGAAAGGGTGGTGGAATAATTCCACTAGGCGAAGAAAAGGAGGAGTGGAATAACTCCACCCCAATTTCTCCACCTAATGTTTGTAGTTGTTGTTGTTCTTGTCCTTGTATTTGCTTTAAAACTGGGATTGACACTACCCTTAACCTTAAGGCTGAGAGTGGTGGAGCCATCCCTTCGGAAGAATCTTCGCTACGCTCAGAGCCCGAAGAACAAAAACCAAACCAACCGCAAGAACAAAAACAAAGACCCTCCCGTGTGGAGTCCGCTACGAAGTGGCTAAAGACTTATGACAGTCCCAAGCCAGTTGAGTTCGACTCATGGAGTCAAGTTGCCCGTTCCGGTTGGTGCATTGAACATAAGCTGAAGGCTCTTCCCGTTCCAGCAGAAGAGAAAGCTTCCGATCCGGTTGAGACCAAGGTACCAGCTAAGGTAGAGCCACAGGTGGTTCTTCCCGTTGAGGAGAAACCGAAGGTTCCCGCCCCGCCTGAAGTAAAGGCTCCCGTTTCGTCGGCTTCGCCGACGCCCCCCAGTTCCGCGCCACCCCCCGCGAAGGTGAAGTCGGCTCCGCCGATGCCCATCAAGGCGTGGTTCGATCCGGACGCGGATTTGGACGAGTTGGACGATAAGCCTAAGCCATACGCAATCTCACCCATTCAATGCGCCAAATGTGACGCAACCTTTCGCGGTGGGAGGAAGGGTTTGGAAGCTTTCGACCAACACGCTTTTGACGCGCATGGGACACCCATCCCGAGGTATTGATATGGAATCATGACCATTTTGACCGTGGTACCGCAACCGACAGATAGGAGAAGAAAATGACACAACAATCGGCGGGTCCACGCGGGCCCCGTAGCGTTACTGGCACCGGCCAACTTGTTTTTTGGGAAACGACAAAAGTGACTTTCCGAAAGAAATTCAGGGTCCGCCATGCGCTTCGCCGCTGTGCCAGACATACCAAGGCCACTCTTGGGTGTGAAAAAGGGAAAATGTGCCCCTCCCCGTCCACCCCCGCCGCAGAGCCCCTACAGCGCGTCGGCGTTCGGGGACGGGCGGTTGGGTGGTCAGAGGACTGCTACTTCGGAAAGAGAATCGCCACCATCTTGGCGTCAGCATCAAACTCCCGATGCACCTGACCATTTAGCTTCAACTCTTCGATGGCAGATTTCGCCTTGGCGGAGGTGAATCTCCATGTGCGAACAAGGTCTTCCTCAGCAGTGTCAGCATTCTTGGTTAGAAGGGAGTTGTTTCCCGTTCCCATTTGTCCCGATCCGGGTATGAAGACGAAAGCAACGGTGCCGTTAGCCAGCAGTTGCAAATGCAGAGTGCCTCTAATTCGATCTGCGGTGGGCATGGCGTCGTTCCTCCGGCAATCACTAGGGTACCGCGCCTACACCCTCGATTAGGTATAGGTGTCCCAAAGAAAACCCCCAAATCCTGCCCCTCGACCTCGCCCCGCCAGCGCCCCTGTGAGCGGTCATCAGGGCGGGGGTGGGCGGAGGGGTGGTGCAGGGAGTAAGAACCTCAAGCGGAGTTTATTGACCAGTTTGGAGGAGTATTTCAGGTGTTGATGATGCTAGAGCAGGGAGTCAGACCACCCGGTCGGGGATAGAATGGCGCGTATACGAGGTCAAAAAGGAAATTTCGGTTGACGAGAACCCCGCTGTCCATCCAGTTCTAGGCAAGAAGCACTAGCCTCCTTGTTGTTAGTCCAGCAGTTGTGTCACAATGGCCGCACCACCGGCCGGAGTGACCATGAAACGCACGTCCCAAACGCTCATTTCCCTGATCATCGGAGCAGCGACAGCGCTCCATTGTCCGCGTATGCTGCCCCAAGGCGGCTCAGGAATCTCGCCCGAGGATGAATCCCAAACAAATCAATCACCCACCACCGCCAGCGTTGAGCCAGAGAAAGATCAGGCTTTAGAGCTCCTTATTCGGAAGTATTCTTCGGATGCCTCGTTAGGCACCGCGGGCCGAATTCAGTTCATTTGGCTAAACCCCGAACTAATCGACGCCCTGCTCAACAAATATTGCGGCGAGCATAATACGACCGCCGCCGAGAGAAGAAAGCTCAAGACGCGGCTCAATCTAAAACTGCACAGTGCGGATTCACTTGCCTTTCTAGCAATTTTCAGACCCGCAAAGGACGGTTTCATAAGCAACCCACTCTGGATAGTCCCCCAAGACATTGGATACCCGGATGTCTACCTCAGAGGGAGCGGTGGCCAAAAAGAGCTCCCCTATAAATGGGGGCAGATCGTTGGCGACGAAAAATTCCACTGGTATTCACAACCGACTTGGGGATATCTAATCTTCAAAGCGCGTAACGCAAGCGGGCTCCCCCTAATTGCCCATGACGATTTCTCGTTCTCAGTGGAACTCACGAATGCAGCTCAGACTACCGACCGCGCCCTCTACGACACCACGACCGATTTTAATTACGACCTAATGCCGATCCAGTTGCAGAGCCTCGTAGATTCATCCATTCCGTCGTGGAACATTTCGCTCGTCCAAATGCGAGAGCAGAGAAACAATTACGTGAACTACGCAGATAACGGAACCCCGTCAAACAGCTACGACTCGGGAGGAAGCCTTGTGACCACCGAGGCCGACGCCACAAAGCTGTCGCTATCAGACATCCTCCAAATCGCTGGCCTCGCAGTGCAATTCGTCGAGTTCTTCCTCAAATAAGACAGGTCGCCCCAACTTCGATTCCGTGACACAGGTGAGAACCCTGCTCAATTATCACCGGATTAGCAGTCAGCATGACTTATGCTCAAATGCCAATTTGAAGCCTAGGATTGATTGGCCGAAGACGAATCGGACTCTTCTTGTCCGGTGACTATGCCAGCAACCTACGGTTGCTTGCTTCTCAGCCACTCAAACACTGCCCACGTAGCCGCGAGGTCTTCTTCGTTATATTTCAAAATCTCGGCCATTCGAGCATTCCGTTCAGCCTCATCATTCGTCTCCGTTGCGAGAATGAACTGCGCCATCGCCCATGTGCCACCGTACTCTTCCTGAGTTCTCATAAAACCAACGTATTTTTCGACCTCCTTGAGACTGTAGCTCGGCAGTGGTAGAACAATCGCTTCCCTCGTTTTCGGCAAGAGGTCGAGCAGATTCTGGAGTACGCGTGCTGCGACTCCATTTGGGTCACCGTAGCGGTCAATGTACTGCTTGATGTGGGTGCGCTCGTAATGGTGCCAGTGAACAAACGGGATGTCGCCATATTCCGCAAAGATGTCATTTGCGGTGGCGAGGAATTTTTCCCAACCTTCCCGGTCGCCATCTGCTCCGAATCCGGAGGTAACGCCCAAAAACTTGCCGGGCTTCTTCCCATAGACCTGCATCCCCCATAGGTATATCTTTTCGAGGTCGTCTAGCTGAGGAGGCAAGCCTTCCAGATCGAACATTAGGTAATTGTCATGCGCGGGAATATTCGCCGGGCAGAGGACACGCTCTTTGCCGCTGTTTAAGACTTCCGCATTCAGTAGAATTGTTTCAGCTTTCTTTCCCACTTTCTGCTGGCGCTTACCCCAAGGGCGGTTCAAATCGCTCAGGCGTTGACTATCGAAGTTAGACACTAGCTCCTGCGCGGTAATGATGCCGTCTGAATGCAACTGCCGTGCAAGTCCTTGGTCTACTTCCATCACAACGGATACGTCCTGATTCGCAACTGCTTGTGGCCAACACCTGTCAACGTATCCGCAACCCGCCTTGCATTTCGTCCACCCCGCGGGTTCGTAGGGTTCCGCTTGCAATTTCTTCAGTGCCAATACCTCCGCAAGCTTGGCGAGGGCGGCGTTTCCGCCATCATTTGGAATTTCCACGACCTCGCCGGTGCCCGTATGCACCTGCAAGCGTTTCGCCGGTGTGCCCACTGTCCGTTCAAACAGCCAACCGTAGAGTTGAAGCTGGAGAATGATCTCTTCGTGATGCTCCTCGTCCACTTTCCGGGAAAGTTTCGAGTCGCGGATGATGTAGCCATCGCTATCGAAAATGAGGAAGTCGGGACGACCAACGACAACCACGGGGACTCCACCGATTGTGGTTTCGTTGGTGAATTCCCCCTGATAGATAACAGGAGTGTGGTTCTTGATGGCTTCCAATGTTCTAGTGCCTTGCTGGTCTCGTCCAACTTTGCTGATGTCCTCGTAAGAGCCTAGCGTGGCGAGATGGTTCTCCTCGTGACGTTGCCCGAGTTCTTCAATGATTTCCTCGAAGGCACTTGGCTCGGCTTCCGGAACGCCTTGTTCACGCAGGTACACGCGGAGGGAGCAAGGTGTGGGGCGATACAGGCTAACAATGTCCGAGGCGGTGAGTTGCATGACCCCTCCCAACGGAAATCCTTAGACAGTTAAGACACTAGTGGCCTGTCGCAGAGTAAACATTACTAGCATGGCTGGCATCTAAGTAGTCATGCTGACGGTTGATGTGGTGTTGAGTAAAGAGCAGCGAGCGGAATTGAGCAGCATT
>Ga0209517_10001349_pt1 | contig 37476 bp, 25 predicted proteins | sample PeaSoiMetSII2010_FD_187695 | JGI IMG/M metagenome (GOLD analysis project Ga0209517, IMG submission 187695) | Peat soil microbial communities from Weissenstadt, Germany - SII-2010 (SPAdes) (version 2) | ecosystem: Environmental > Terrestrial > Soil > Wetlands > Peat | place: Germany... | reverse complement strand
GGAGACGAAGGCGGGACCCTCTTTGCGATAGAGGCGCGCGATTAAGTGGGCTAGTGACGCGTTGGTTGGTCCGGCAACTGCTGCGCCCGGCTCGCCGATTTGTGCGGCGATATCTTTGACATTGATCAGATCGGCGTCAACGGCGATGCGCAGGCCGTCCTCGGATGCCACTTGCTGAAAATCCCAGCGGCGGGCCACGCCTAGCGCGGCGGATTTTCCGGCGACGCCTTCGCGGGCGGACTCGCCCGGCATCGCCAGGGCGGCGAGCATCGCTTCGATGCCGGCCGGTGAAAAATCGGCGCCGGGTTGTTGGATTCCGCAGATGCCGCTCATCGCGCGTCTAGGCTCCGAAAGCCTGCCTCCATTTTCGGAACATCAGAACGGCCCAGAGTTGCGGCGAGCGATCGTAAAGGCCGCGCTGATGTTCGTCCCAGATTTTCCGCAGCGAATTGGTGTCGAGGATGCCGTCGTCGTTCGCGCTCGAGAAGATGGCGTCGTGCGCGGTTTCGCGCAGTTCGCCGCGGAACCATTCGCCGAGTGGTACGGCGAAACCTTGCTTCTTGCGCGTGGTGACGCCTTTGGGCAGAACGGATTCGACTGCTTTCTTGAAAATGTATTTGCCGTCGCGGCCGCGCAGCTTGAGCGATGAGGGGATCTTCGCGGCCAGCTCCATCAGCACGTGATCGAGCAACGGAGCGCGGACTTCGAGAGAGACGGCCATGCTGGCGCGATCAACTTTGGCGAGAATGTCGTCGGGGAGATAGGTTTTGATGTCGACGTACTGGATGCGCGAGAGAAGATCGTCCGTTTGGGCGCGATCGTAATAGTGCTGCAAAACATCGCGGGAATTGTAGCCATTGAGGCCGCGCTCGAAATCGCCGGTGAACAGGCGCGATTTGAGATCTTCGCGGAAGAGCGAGACTTCGTGGAAATAGCCTTCGAGCGGCGAGCGGGCCAGGCTCTGCAGCGTGGCTTTGGCGCGCAGAAAACGCGGTGCGCGGGGCATCGCGGGATAGGCGCGGCCGAGCGGGCCGAAGATTCCGCGGCGGACTGGAAGCGGGAGATAGCCGCGCATTTGATTTTCAAGCTGATCGTAATAGTAGCGGCGATAGCCGGCGAAGCTTTCATCGCCGCCGTCGCCGCCCAGCGCGACGGTGACGTGGCGGCGGGCTACGGCGGAAACGTAGTAAGTCGGGATCGCGGAAGAATCAGCGAAAGGCTCGTCGAAATGCCAGGCCAGCTTGTCGAGGACTTCTACGGCGCTTGGGCGGATAAATTCTTCGTGATGGTCGGTGTGGAAATATTGGGCCAGTTCGCGGGCGTAGGCCGCTTCGTTGAATTCCTCTTCTTCGAAGCCGATAGAGCAGGTGGTGACGGCGCGCTTCATGAGGTGGCTCATCATGGCCACGACCGAAGAGGAATCGACGCCGCCGCTGAGGAACGCGCCGAGCGGAACATCGCTCATCAAGCGCACGCGAGTGGCGGTGCAGAGTTCGTGGCGCAGTTGCTCGCACCATTCTACTTCGGAATGTTGCTCGACTTCGGCGAAGGAAATATCCCAGTACGCTGTCTCGCGAACGCCTTCCGCGGAAGCGACCAGATAGTGGCCGGGGCGGAGCTTTTGCGCGGCTTTGTAAATCGTCTTAGGCGCGGGAATATAGCCGAAAGAGAAATAGTCGGAGACTGCTTCTTGGTCGACTTCGCGCGAGAAGTCGCCGGCGGCGAGAATGCATTTCAGCTCGGAGCCGAAGACGATGCGGTTTTTCGTGGCGGCGTAGAAAATCGGCTTCTTGCCGACGCGATCGCGGGCGAGTAGAAGCTTGCGCTGGCGCGAATCCCAAAGCGCGATGGCAAACATGCCGCGCAGGCGGCGGAAGCAGTCCTCGCCGTATTCCTCGTAGAGATGAACGATGGTTTCGGTGTCGGAATGCGTGGCGAATTTATGCCCGCGGGATTCGAGATCCGTACGCAGCTCGGGGTAATTGTATATTTCGCCGTTGAGCATGACCCAGAGCTTGCCGTCTTCGTTTGAGAGCGGCTGATGGCCGCCTTTGAGATCGATGATGCTGAGGCGGCGGAAACCGAAGCCCAGACCGCCATCAATGAAGATGCCTTCGTCATCGGGGCCGCGATGAACGATGGTTTCGTTCATGCGATGGACGAGCTCCTGCGCGATAGGCTCGTGGCGGTCGAATTCGAAAATGCCGCAGATGCCGCACATAGCTTACGCGCGAACCTCTTTCAGCAAGCCTTTGCGCGCCGCTAGATCGCGATAGAGAGAGCGATAAGCGGCGAGCATTTTATCTAGACTGAAATCTTCCAGGACGCGGTGGCGTCCTGCGGCGCCGAAATCACGGCGCAGTTCTTCATTACCCGCCAGAAGCTCGAGCTGGGCGGCGAGCTGGGCGGCGTCACCCGGAGCAAACAAAAATCCCGTGCGGCCTTCCTGCACGAGTTCGGGATTTCCGCCGACGCGCGTGGCGGCGACGGGCAGCGCGCATGACATGGCTTCGAGAATCGTGTTCGACATTCCTTCCATGAGCGAGGGAAGGACGAAGACGTCGAGCGCGTTGAGAATTTCGGGCACGTTTTCGCTGGCGCCTACAAACGAAACGCGGCCCACTAATGCCGGGGAGAGTTTCGCTAACGATTCGAGGCGCTCTTGCTCCGGACCTGAGCCTGCGACCACCACGCGCACATCTATTTTGTGGGCGGCGAGGAGTTCGGCGGCGCGAAATAACGTGGCGTGGTCCTTAATCGGCACGAGGCGGCTGACGATGCCGAGAACCAGGCTACTGGGCTGAAATTGCAGACGATCGCGTGTGGCGCAGCGCAGCTCGGGTTGCGGTGAATAGCGCGCGGTGTCCACGCCGTTGTGCAGGACGCCGATTCGCTCGGGGGCCAGCCAGGCCTGGCGCGCGTGATAATTGCGCAGCTCTTCGGTGACGCAAAAGACGGCATCAGCCATGGCGTAGGCGCCGCGGCGGACTATGCGCTGGCGCGCGGGAAGGCCTGCGAGCATGTCGGGGATGTAGCCGTGCTCGCTGTGAATCGCTACGGGCACACCGGCCAGGCGCGCGGCGGGAATCGCTTCGATGGCGCCCCAGTTGCGCGAGTGGACGATGTGCGGGCGGAACTCGCGCATGATGCGCGCGAGGCGGAAGAGTAGGAGCTGGAATTTGGATTCGTTGCGGCCGGCGACGAAGATCTTGTCCTGCATTTTTTGGAGATGCGGGAGATTCTCGTTGTAGCCGCGCGCGGCGCAAACGCGATGATCGAATTCGCCGCCGCCGAGGCCGGCGATCACTTTCAGAATTACATATTCCGTGCCGCCCATATCGAGGCGATCGATTACGTGGAGAACGCGCAAGGGCGCGGGCCCGGCGGACGTGGAAGTCTCGCGGGCAACCGGAGAAATCGCGGCGGAAGCCTCAGTTGGAGCGACTGCTTTCATTGCTCGAAGTCCGATTGATGCGCCCAGGTCCAGGAATTTCTTGTTTCGACGCCTGCACCGCAGACGGTGAGGAGCGCCACGACTCGGCGCTCGCGGGAGGGCTAACCCGGCCCTCCGCTACAAAGTCAACTACAGGGCCAACCGCTCTACGGAAACCACCGAACGACGCGCGGGCCGACTTGCTTGGTTAGCCAGAGGGGCAAGCGGCTCCAGAGGCGCGTGGCACGTTCGAATTTCGGATTCTTGGGTGAAAAATTGGGCGGCGTCTTGCGGCGCACGAGCAAAATCTGGTAATCGAGCGGCTCGATGGCCATGTTCCACTGCGCTTTGAAATCGTAGGAGCCGGTTCCCAGCTTGCTGCGGCCGAAATCGAATTTGCGCATTCCCGCGTCGGCGGCGAATTTCATCAGCTCCCAATAGAGAGCGTTATTGGCGGCGAGCCGCGGCGCTTCGGGACCGGCGCCGGCGTAATAGGGGAGCACCGTGTCGCGGAAAAAGAAGGAGATCACCCCGGCGACTGCGGTATCGCCCTTACGGATCATCAGCAGATCCATCTTGTCGCCGAATTCGGCGTGAAGATTCTCGAGCCAGCGGCGCGGGAAGGCGGGAGTACCGTGGCGCTGGAGATTCATGGCAAAGAGATCGAAGAATTCTGGGAGCTGATCCATGCCGTGCTGGGCGCGCAGGCCCGCTTTTTCGGCTTTGCGGATCATGTAGCGGGTGTCGCGCGGCAATTTCTTCAGGTTGGCTTCGTGGTTCGCGGTTAGCTCGGTTGTGAAGGTGACGTAGAGCGGATTCTGATGGAAGCCCGCGAGCGGCTCGCACTTGCGCTCGCGCAATTCGAGGAAATCGACTCTGGCGGCCTGCGCGGATGCTTTGGCGTGTTCGAGTAGAGCGGCGCGCGACGCTTCATCCGCGGCGCAGACTCCGCCGTAAACGCCGAATGGAACGGAATTCAAGACGCGGCCAATCACCCAGTTGGAAATTGAAAAAAGCGGAAGCACGCCCGAGATCTGCCCGTCGCGCTCGGCATAGACGTAGCGCGGCTCGTAGCCAAAGGTCTTTTGCACGGCGCGCATCCATCCAGTGAGGTGAAACGGAGATCCGGCAGGAGCAGAGAGAACGAAGTGGTCCCATTCCGCGGCGCGCTCGGGTTCGAACACACGGATACGCACGGGAGAGGATACTTCTCGGTTCCCTGCGTCCATGTGAGGGAGCGTGGCGAGGCTAGGATTCCCCATCTTTGGCTTCCTGCATTCCTACGCCGCCATTACCGTTGCCGTTCGAGCCTGCTGCTGCGACGTCGAAACGCTCGAAGAGCCACTTCTCGTCGGCGCGAAGGTATCCCGCAAGGAGCGTGCGCTCGTCGGCGGAAGGCTCGCGGTAGCCGCGGATGATCTTGCTGAGGACGGCCTCATTGATGCCGACCGCCCGTGAGAGTTGATTTTGATGAATGCCCTTCTTGAAAATTTCAAGTTTTAAATTCGGATACATAAGCTGGTCCTCCTGCGCTCTCTCAGCGGGCTCCCGGGAAAAAACTCCCAGGACCCGGTGTGGGGAGCGCAAAGCCCCCCTTGGACTCAGAATTCGGACGTGCCGCGGATGGCTCCGCAGCGCGATCCGTTACAGCGATGATGTGAAATCCGTGGCTCATTTCTTGTGTCCGTTCCCTGCGTAATACGTGTGGTAGTAGCTCTTGTGCATTTCGGCGTCGGTGGCATTGAAAACCACGCCGAGATTTTTCTTCGGGTCGAGGGTGGCGACGGCCTTGCGGAGAAGCTGGCGCTTGGTGCGATTGGCGCGCACAACCATGAGAACGCCGTCGCAGCCATTGGCCATCAAGTCGATGTCGGAAAGGCCGAGGATAGGCGGAGCGTCGATGAGCACGAGCTTGAACGTCTCGCCGCACCAGCCGAGGAATTCCTTCCAGTTATTTCCGGCGAAAAGCTCGGGAGGAGCGCCGGAAGGCGAGCCCGCGGCCAGCGCGAACAGATTCGGCTGGTCGGTGCTCAAGATGGCGTCCTCGTAGCGAGCGCTGCCGGCAAGGATCTCGGAGAGTCCCGGCCCGGAAGGAGCGCCGATGAGTTTCGAAAGCCCGCGCGTGCGCAGGTCGCCGTCAATCACCAGCGTGCGCATTTCATGAAGCTGCGAGCAGCAGAGCGCGGTATTGATCGTGGTGAGCGTTTTCCCTTCGCCGGGAAGAGCGCTGCTGAAGAGAATCGAGCGGATTCCGGAAGTGGCCTGCAGCCGCAGCAAACGCGTGCGCAGAGTGCGATAGCATTCCTCGGCCATGTGATTCGCTTCCCCGTGCGACATCAATACGGGCCCGTCTTCGAGGCGAGGCAGCAGGAACTTGCGGCAGCGATCGAGGCGGTGATCGCTCATGTCGGTGGTGACGGAGCCGGCTTCCCGGACGGTGTCCTTCACCGACTCGAGCACCTGATGGATCTCGAGCTTCTTCGCCAGTCCTTCGCGAGTGCTCCAGTCCTGCGCTCTCTGTGTTTGATCGAAAAATTTGCTCATCATTTGCTCCCGCGCAATGGCGCGAATCCCAAGACGAAATCTAAGATGGCTTTACCGCCGTGCTGTCCGCACCCGCCGGCCGGATTCCGGTTCGCGCAGGCGGCGCAATCGGAGCGTCGGTGAGTTCGAGCACCGCCGCCGCTTCGACCACGAGATCCGGAGCGATCTGCTTTCTCTGGTGCGAAAAGCCCAACGAGAGTGCGCCGTCGCAGACCAGATTGATCAAGCGGGGCACGCCCTTGGTGACGCTGTGAATTTCCTCGAGCGCCGGGCCGGTAAACGGCGAAGGTCCGCGCAGGCCGGCGGCATGCAAGCGCTCGGCGATATAGGTGCGCGTTTCGGCGGAGCTCAAGGGCCGCAGCACGCAGCGGCTGGCGATGCGCTGGCGAAGCGCGCTCATTTCCGGCCGCGCCAGCAGCGGCTGGAGTTCCGGCTGGCCGCAGAGAATCACCTGCAGCAATTTCTCGTGGTAGGTATCGGTATTGTTGAGCAGGCGAACTTCCTCGAGCAGCTCGGGAGTGAGCAGGTGCGCCTCGTCGATGATCAGGACGGCGGTGCCGCCTTTATATTGCGTTTCGAGAAGCATCTGATGCAGCGCCATCAAGCGCCGGGGCTTGCTGCTACCCGTCGCGGCGATATTGAATTCGTCGAGGATGGCTTCGAGCAGCTCGTCGCGCGAGAGCACCGGATTTAGAATGAACGCCGAAGAAATCAGCGACTTGGCGATGGCCGGGCCGGAAAGAAGCTGCAGCGCGGCATGGAGGAGAGTGGTTTTGCCCGTACCAATGGGGCCCGTCGCCACGATGATGCCCTTGCGCAACAGAACACCTTCGACCAGCGAAGTCAGCACCACGCGATGCGGCTCGGCGAGGTGGAGGAACCGGGGATCCGGGGTGAGCCGGAACGGCGGTTCTTTCAACTGGAAGTAGGACAAATACATCTTAGAAGAACCTCGCAGCGACACCGGAAAGCATGTAGCCAAGCCCCGCGGCCAGCACGACAGTGGCAGCCAGAGCGGCGGCGGAACGAATCTGCTTCAGCGTGCGCTGCTGCCTGGTGAATATCTTCGGTATGCCTACCAGGATGCCTTTGCCGATGATGTTCTCGGCCTCGCGCTCGCTGCGCACTGTTTCGTCAGACATTTCGACGGCGACTGCGAGGCCGAAGCCGGCCAGAAGACCCAGAACCACGCCGACGGTAATGAGCAAGCTGCGATTCGGCCCGGCGGGAGAATCCGGAACCGGAGCGGGATCCAGGATCACGAAGCGCTCGCCTTCCTGCTTGGCATCAAGTTCAGTGGACATTTCGGCGGAGAGCTTTTTGTCAAGGAGAGCGTTGTAATGGCCGCGCAGAGTATCGTAGTCGCGCATCAAGCCGGCAATCTGCTGCTCGAAGACGGGCTCGCGCTCGAGCTTCGAGGAATGGAAGTCGATTTCTTCCTGAAGCTGCGGTTGGCGCTTGGTCTCGGTGGCGATTTCCTCGTCGAGCTTCTGGAGTTGCGCGTCGATGACGGGATTCTTGACGGTCTTGCGCACAGGCATCGCCGTCTGCGACGGAGGATTATTCTTGTCCTCTTCCGCCTTCTTGGCCTTCAAATCGTCGAGTTGCGCCTGAAGCTTTTTCACGTCGGGATAATTCGGGCCGTAGTGAGTGCGCAAGTCGGAAAGGTTTGTTTCAATCTTCTGGATTTGAGTCTGAAGCGGTGAAAAGTTATCGACGGTATCCGAATCCAGATCCACGGCCGGCTTCGAGGTGGCCAGCATGGCTTGCAGGACCGATTTCTGCTGCTGATCGTAAGTGACGCGATCCTGGCTCTGGCGGAGTTGCGCGCGCAAAGTGGTGAGCGCTTCGAGGTGATACTGCTTCGATTCGGGCAGGTCCATGATGTACGTGGACTTGATGCGGCCCATTTCCGCTTCTTTCGCCTCGAGCTGCTTCTTGGTGTCTTGGAGTTCGCTGTTCAGGAAATCGGTGGTGCCCTTGGATTGCCCTTCGCGGGCGCGCAGATTTTCGTCGATGAACTGGTTGGCCAGCTCGTTGGCGGTGCGCGCGACCATCTGAGGATCGCTGCCTTGGAACGCGATGCGGAACGAACCCATGGCGCGGCCGTTGGCATTCACAACTTCAATGGTTGTGGCCTTCTGCATCTTGCGGATGATGTCCTGGTCGGAAACCTTGCCGCGCATATCGGGATAGAGACCCAGGGTGTCGGCGACCTTCTTCAGGCGCGACGGAGACATGACCTGCTGCTGAATCGTGGCAAGTCGGTCGAGAACGCTGCTGGTAACCGAGGAAGGCACCAAGCTCGGCGACACTTGCTGCGCGTCTACCATAATGACGGTTTCAGAGCGGTAGAAATTCGGGAGCCGCATGACGATCACGGCAATCATCACGGCGACGGCGGCGGCCGTGAGGGTTATGACCAATTTCCTCCGGCGCGCGATATCGAGGTAGTCTTTCAGTTCGAACTCGCCGAACATCCCGCGGTCCGATGAGCTGGCTGGTCCGTATTCGCTCAATTCCGTCCTCCCGAACAGTGCTGGCCTAAAAATAATTGTTTCGCAGAAGCTTAATGCAACTCGGTGCCCAAATCAGGGCAAGCCGGGAAATCCACAGAGATAGCTAAGTTATTTCCTTTGAATCGATTACAGAACCAAACACCAGGGCTACCGGTGAGATTGTCTCAAACGTGCCGCGGCGTGGAAATTTATTTCTCAAATCTAACTTCTCGTTCCGCTCGGCGCTGGGCCAGATGGCGTCTAAATTTGAGACAGAACCCAAGGCCTGCGTCTGGGCTAGGATGGTGGCTGAGCGCGAAACGGAGCCAGGACCGAGCTGCGATGGCGTCAAAATGAACACTTAACGGCCACCGGCCGCATTCGGGTACCAGCGCAAGCCGATCGACGCGAAGTCCCGCGAGCCTTGAAAGAGCTGTACGTTGTTGCTGTCCTGCACCTTGTAGGCGTAGGTTGAGAAGACGCTCCACGTCCGGCCTAGCATGTAATCGACTTCACCGGTCACGTATGTCCCCGACACCTGGTCGGGACTCGCTTGCTCGGACTGGTAACCGACGCCGCCATCGAAGGAAAGCCTGGCCGTCGCGCGATAGTGCACGATGGCATCTACGCGCTGGGTCAGGTAGTTGGTGACGTAGCCAGTAGTGGGCTGTCCGCGCGTATACAAGATCGAGAATCGCGTGCGTTGAAAGGTCTTGAAGAACGAGATTGATCCGCTCATATCCCAGTACTTCTGTTGACCGACAAAAACGGACTGAGTTACGCCGAGATCCGCATTGATGCCCGTCGTCGCGGTGAGCTGCCGCGAGACGCTCAAGCCCAGGGTGTAATAGGAGGAGCTCGGGAGCAATCCGTTGAACTGGACGAATCGTGTATTCGCGTACGCCCCGATGGTGGTGCGCGCGTTCAACAGATGCCGGACCCTAACATCTACGCCAGCGTTGAGGCCTGAGATGTTACCGCCCAAGGCCGGGGTTAAGCCGCTGGTACGATCATAGTCGAGGCTCGGCGACAAAGTGATCAAGGTTCGTGGGCTGATTCCATAAGTCAAAGACGCAGATGCAACGTTTGTAAGAAACGTCTCCGAATTATCCAGGAAGTCGTTTTGCAGAGTGGTTGAGGTCAGAGCGTTGGCATCAGCAAAGACGCCACCCTGCAGGCCGGCATTGCTGGTGGTCATAAAGACGTCGGAAAGTCCCAAAGTCCAGCGCGATCCGAGCTGGAAATAGGTGGTCACGCCGACATTCTGATTCATGTAGTCGTAGGCCACCTGGCCGTTGGTGACTGCGACGCGCGGGGCGTACTGGAGGGTTAAGCGGCTGCGTCCAAACGGCTGGTCGAGGATTATGCTTGTCTCCATCAAGCTCAAAACGTTGTTCTGCGCGGGACCCTCGGCTGCGTTCGAAGGCCGCACGAGGTCCACAGCGCCGCGCACATCCGAGGCCCCAAGATAAAGAGGGCCCCAGCGAAACGGTCCCGCCGTGGGCAAAGAATTGGCTGTACCCAGCTGGGTGATCTGTGTTTCCGGCGGCGTAACTGTGACTAGGGGAATCGGCTCGTTCTGGTCTGGTGGCGCGTTATTGTCGGTGCCGTCTGGATTCGGCGGCTTCTGCGTGTTTCCAGTGTTCTGATTCTGCGGATCCGATTGGGACGAGGAGCCCTGCTGCGGCGCTTGGGCCGCTGCCGGCAGCGCCAGAAAGGCGCAAGCCGCAAGCACAGCAATCCCTCGAAGCGTCCAGTTTCGTGTGCGGGTTTCCATGATGGTCATTTCAATCCAGGCGTCCGAACACGGCCTATGGAATGACGACTTTGTCTCCCGGCATTAGCAGCTCGTCTTTGCCTTTTCCGTTGATCGCATCCTTATAACGCACGGGAATGCGGACTTCCGAACCGTTGACGATGCGCAGGATATAGATCGAATTGGTCTTGGCGAACTGGGTCACGCCGCCGGCCTCGGCAATGAGCTCGAGAACGGTCTTGTTGTCGTTCAGTTGAAACGCGCCCTGGCGCGCCGCGTTGCCGATCAGATAGACCTTGCGGCTTTGAATTTGCTGCACGCTGACGGTCACCTGCGGCTCATTGACGAACGGCTTCAGCTTCTCGGTGAGCGAATCGGCGAGCTCCTTCGGCGTCATGCCCACCACGTAGATATCGTTGAGCAGAGGCATGGTAATCACGCCGTCGGGGCGGACGACTACCGCCAGCGAGAGATCATGCTCGCGCCATACGGAAATCTGGATCTGGTCGGCCACGCCGATGCGATAGGCGGCGGAGGCTTGATCCGCTGAATTCGGATTGGCGGTACGCGTCGAGTCGGTGTCTTTCGGAGTTTTCTTTGAGCCGGACTTCTTCGGCGTCTCGTCCTTCGTGGCCGGCGCCGTAGATTGCCGAGCGCCCGAGCGGCCGTCGGCAGAAATGGAAGCGTGCGCGGGCTGCGGAATTGCGAGCGCACCAAGAAGCAGCGCCGCAGTGGATAGCGTTAGGAATTTGAAAGATCTAGTGAAAAGCGCGGGGGCGAACAAGGTTCGTCTCTCCTTCTGAGTCCTCAGTACGGGCTCAAATCGTAGGGTGGCTTGCACGGGCCGTACCACATGTTTGCACACACAAAAGCCCGGTTTATAAAGAGTTAAACCGGCGAAACGCCGCCGTCAATGGAACCTCTGAATGGTTGTTCCTCAATTGAGAAATCGGATTCACATTCACTGCGTCCATTCGAGTTACACGGTTGAATCTCATTGCACACTTCCTGCCGGAGGCGCCGCTGAAACAGCAGCCGGCGGCGTCAGGCGCAGCGTGTGCGTGTTGATGTTGGAATCGTTGACCAGCACAAATACGCCGGCTGATGGGAAATACTGAAACCGGCCGAAAGTGCCGTTGGAGGTGTGCCCTGAGCCTGCATGCGCGGAATCCTCCGGAGCGTTTGCGGCGAAGGTCTGTGCGGTACACGAATTCGTCGCGGAATTGTAGAGATAGACGGTCGGACCGAAATCCGGCCATCCGACGATGCGGTCGAGCGTTGGGTCGTAAGCCAAGCCGGGAGAAGAAGATCGCGCCAGGGATTCACACCCCTTGGCCTTTGATTTGTCCTGCGGGCTACGGCGCCCTTTGGGGCCGATTGGGACGGCCCAGATTTGGCCATCGCCGAAGGCGAGGAAGAGCTCGGCCTTCGGATCGACGACTCCGTTGGCGTGAAGCCCCAGCGGCGTGAAGCTGCTTAAGAACTTATAGGCATTTCGATCGTAATCGTAAGACCAGAAACCCGTAGCGCGGTCCCAAACGTAGACTAGTTTCGTGCCGGGATCGTAGGCCGCGATGGTGCCGTGATTCTCGCCGTTGGGCGAGCCTCCGTGGACTGGATCCATGCGCTTCCATTCCAGAGTTTCGAAGTTCAGCGTCCAGGTGTCGCTCGAGGAATTGCCGCGCGGGCAATAGGAACCGCCACCGAAGACGAACATGCGGTCGGCGTGGGCGATATACGCGAGAGCGCCGTAGGTATGGCGAGTGTTGGCGCGGCCGTCCGGCGTGGCTTGCGCACATTCCGCAATGGGGCTTGGGTCGTTCAAGCGCGTCAATCGAAGTGTGCCGAGATCGAAGGCATAAATTTCATTTCCGGCATAGTCGCTATGGCCGCCGCCCCAGAGAATCATGCGGTTGCGGCGCGTGTCGGCGATGCCTCCGCTCCAGGCGCGGACGACGGCGGAGCAGTTCGAGGCGAAGGCGTACTTCGTGCCGTGGAAATCATTCGGTGGGCAGGCGGCTTGAAGCTTCGAATCCGGGAGTTCAAACCAGCCCAAAGCCGCTGGAATTGAAGCAGATGCGCCGCTTCCGCCGGATTGCGCCGGCAATGATCTGGCCTCGGTGCCGTGACCCGATCGCGCGCCCAACGATGCCGTAATCGAAAGCGCGGCAAAGCCGACCGCTCCAGCAAGCGAGCCGCTCCAGATTGTGAGTTTGCGCCCGCTCATGCCGCGCCCTTCAAATCCCTTTGCGCGCCGCGATTCGATTCGAACCAGCGCATCATGCGAAAGACGCGCACGATTACGGCATAGGCGCAAAGCCACACACCGAGAAGCAAGACATCCGAGGTGGTGTGTTTGCGTTTCATCCTACGAGGGCGGCGCGATTCTCTACGCTTGACCGCCTTGCGACTGCCGGGCCCGTTTGCGCATCGAGTCCATCTCTACTTTGCTCCGCGCCCGTGCAGAATCACTTTGGCAGTCTCAATCAGAATCGCGATATCCAGGAAGATCGAGAGGTGCTTGATATAGAAGATGTCGTATTCCAGCTTCGTCTTCGATTCTTCGATGGTCGAGCCATACTGATATTTCACCTGCGCCCAACCCGTGATGCCGGGGCGCACCGTGTGGCGCAGGACGTAGTAGGTGGTGGCTTCCTCGAGCTGCCGGCAGAAGAAGGGGCGCTCGGGGCGCGGGCCGATGATGCTCATCTCGCCGCGGAAGACGTTGTAGAGCTGCGGCAGCTCGTCGAGGCGGCACTTGCGGATGAAGCGGCCCACTTTGGTGATGCGATTGTCGTCGCTCGCCGCCCAGGAGGGACCGTTCGCTTCCGCGTTCTGATACATCGATCGGAACTTCAGGATCTCGAAGCTGCGGCCGCCTAGCCCGACTCTTTCCTGGCGGAACAAGATTGGCGAGCCGGATTCAAACCAGATGGCGGCCGCGACGAGGGCCATGATCGGCAGCGTCACGATCAGCGTGATGGCCGACACCACGAAGTCCAGCGTGCGCTTGGCCGCCAGAAGAAACGGAGACTTGCGGAAGCCCTCGGAGAGCACCAGCCAGCTTGGCGACAGATTTTCGAGTGGAATGCGGCCCGTAATTCGTTCGTGGAAGCTGTGCGCGTCCTCGACGCAGACGCCTGCAAATTTGAGCGCCAGAAGTTCGCGCATTGGAGTGCGGCCGCGGCGTTCCTTAAGGGAGAGAATTACGCGCTCGATTCTCTCTGCGGCCACCACGGATTCCAGATCGCTGGCCGCGCCGATAATTCCCGGATTTACGAGCGACTTCCCGATATTCTCGCCCTTCTCGTCGAGGAAGCCGATCACCTTCATGTGCAGCTCGGGCTTGGCGATGATTTGGCGCACCACGGAGATTCCCGCCGGGCCGGTTCCGAGCACCAATACGCGCTCCAGGCCGCCGAGGAAAACTCCCTCGTGCTCCAAGAAAACTCTCCAGCCGAAGAGCAGCAGCAATATTGCCGGCGCCGCGAAGACCGCGATTCCGCGGCCCAGGCTCAACTCCGGGAGGAAGTAATACAGGATGGCCAGCTCGATACACGCCGTCCCCAGGGCCTGCAGGAGCCGCAGGAACAATTCAAAATGCCGCGCGATGACCTCGCGATTGTAGAGATCGTTGTAATAGAGGGCGATGCCGCAAGCCGCCACCACCAGGAAAATCCGCGAGTAGGTGTGAACGGGCCGCAAATAATTCAAAATTGCGCGAAAATCATGAAAGCGCAGCGTGATGGCGAACAGCAGACCCAAAGCGATCAGAATTCCATCGGACGCGAAGAGCATCAGGGTTCGCGGAGGAACTTTTTGACCGCCGATCTTCAGCATAACTTTTGCAATTCCCTTTGGATGGCAGCAGCGCGGCTACGCAGAGCCGCCGGGCGCGTCTTCAACCCGAAACATCTTCTTGGACTCGTGCTCGTGGTAGGCGGAGCAGGGGTTGAACCTGCGACCTCCCCCGTGTAAAGGGGGCGCTCTGCCAAACTGAGCTATCCGCCTGGAGGTCCGTCGCGTGAGATGCACGTTTCTGTCCAAAAGTGACGTGCAGCTCGCGCGGTTATACGGAGAGCTAACCGCTGAAATACTTAGGTTTATCTACGATTGCCGGAGTTGCTGTGCACGGTTGAGGACTAAGGACGGATGAACTTAGGAAAGCCATTTCTCAACTGAGAAATAAATTTTCTCCGTCTCAAAGACGCCCGCATGACCCGTCCAAATCCTGTAAACCACTGATTCTACAGTCCGTACGGCGATATCGATCTCCGGGCCTCGTCTCAAGCGTTTGCACCGAAATCGGCTCTTTCGACACCTGCTCCATTCAACGCGGTCTGATCGCGTCGCAAAAACCCATATAATGCTGAAATAAGATGATTTAAATCGTACCACAGTGTCTGGCAGGGAGGTTGCTTCGTTCTTGTTGCGTGTCTATACAGATAAGAGCGAGCGTGTGTCTATGCGATTTGTGACGCGCTTGAGAATTACCGAGAGCATCAGTGCGCGCATGCCGCGCTGCGCCGCCTCAACTCTGATTGCTGATGGTCTTCCGAAGGCGCATTGCAGCCGATGTCTCTGAGCATTCGCACCGCGAATCTGGAAACTGAGCGCGAGGTGCTGACGGAGTTTTTGCGTCAGCACTTGAACCCGCAAGCTGATGCCAAGCGATTCGATTGGTTGTACTTGCGCAATCCGCACGGCGTGGCGCGGACGTGGCTTGCGTGCGAAGCCGGGAGCGGCATGATCGTCGGCGCGAGCGCTGTTTTTCCTCGGCGGATCGTCGCGGCGGGCAAGCCTGTATCGGGTTGCGTGCTTGGCGACTTCTGCATTCGACCGGACTTTCGCAGTCTGGGTCCGGCGCTGGAATTGCAGCGCAGGACGCTCTCCGGGTTGCAATCGGCCGGGTTCGAATTCGCCTACGACTTGCCGAGCACAAGCATGTTGGGCGTCTATAAGCGGATCGGCATAACGCCGCAGGATTCCCTGGTTCGGATGGCGAGGCCTCTTCGCGCGGACCGACAGATCGCCAAGCGAGTGAAGAGCGAAACCGTGGCGCGAGGCCTGAGCGCTGCCGGTAATCTGCTGTTGGAATTGCGAGATTGGAAATTGAAGGAAGCGGCGGGCTGGACGGTCGAGTTGCACAACGGCAAGATTGGCGAGGAGTTTTCGGAATTGGCAAATCGAGTGGCGGAGGCGGGCGAGACTTTCGTGCATCGCTCGGCGGAATTTTTGAATTGGCGATACTTGGAGCATCCGTACCGCAAATTCGAGATCCTGACGGCGCGCCACGATGGCCAGCTCCGCGGATACCTGGTATTCGATCAGATCGTCGACGAAGCAACGATTGCAGACCTGTTTGGATTGGATGAGCCCGAATTGTGGCAGAGCCTTCTGGCTCGAGCCGTTGCGCTGAACCGCGAACGCGGGGCGGCGATCATCAATGCTCCAGCTCTGGCTTCGCATCCGCGAGCGGCGCAACTCGAAGCGCTCGGATTTTCTCCGCGCGAAGCGCAGCCGCTGGTGACGATCGGCGCGGCGCCGGGCACGCGACTTTTCATCATGGATGGAGACCGTGAAAGTTGAAAACGCAAGCACGCGCATTTCCGAAGGCGGCAAAGTGAACGAACGCATCCGCGGTTTCATACTGGACACATTTCCGCTGGCGCGAAAGCAGAACGTCAAAGACAGCGATAACCTGCTAGATAGCGGGATAATCGATTCGCTGGGGATGCTCGACGTGGTGAGCTTTCTCGAACGCGAATTCGGCATTCACGTGGACGACGAGGAACTGGTTCCCGAGAATTTCGAGTCGGTCGACAACCTCGCGGGGTTTGTGGGGAGAAAGAGTTCGGCTGCACCCTCGCACTAAGCTAGGCGCACGCAGGACGATAATCGGCCAGCCCGCATCGAGCGCGGACGGATTGCCGCGAATTCCCGACGGATGTGGCAAGCAAGAGACGCAGCCTTCAAGGAGCAACAGCGGATGGATTTTCTGATTCATCACATGCTGCGGTCGAGCGCGCAGCGGCTTCCGAACAAGGAAGCTATGGTTCATGGCAAGGAGCGGCTGAGCTACAGCGAAGTCGCGCGGCGCACCGCGGGATTGGCGCGCGGGCTGCGCGAAGCGGGCCTGCAGCGCGGAGACCGCATCGGCATCTATCTCGAAGCTTCAGTGCCGCAGGTCGTCTCGATTTTTGGGATTTCGGAAGCGGGCGGCGTTTATGTGCCGATCAATGCGCAGCTCTTCGCCGAGCAAGTCGCGCATATTGCGAAAGATTGCGGGATGAAAGGTCTCATCACCACAGCTTCCAAGCTGGCGGCGCTCGAAGGCACTCTCAAAGAGATTCCATCGCTTGAATTTCTGGTCGTGGTTGATGAAGGCACTACGCCGGTCGTCAAGCTCCCGGTTCATCACTATGAAGCGCTCTGCGCGCTTCCGCCGGATTCGACGTTCCGTGAGATATCCATCTCCAAAGATCTGGCTGCAATTCTTTACACCTCGGGCTCGACGGGCAAGCCGAAGGGCGTGATGCTCAGCCATGCGAACGTGATGGCGGGCAGCTCGATTGTCTCGACCTATCTCGGTATTACCGAATCGGAGCGCATTCTCGCGGTGCTGCCGTTCAGCTTTGACGCGGGCATGAATCAATTGATGACCGCGTTTCAGCAGGGCGGCACGATCGTGCTGATCAATTTCGTTTTCGCGCGTGAAATCGTACAAACGCTGCTGAAGGAGCGCATCACCGGGCTCGCGGGAGTGCCCACGTTGTGGAGCTTGCTCTCGCAGCCCAATTCCACGCTGCAAAAGCAGCCGCTTCCCGATCTGCGCTACATCACGAATACCGGCGGCGCCATGCCGCAGAGCGTGCTCAAAGTGCTTCGTGAAACGCTCACGACCACGAAGATAGTTTTGATGTATGGCCTTACCGAAGCCTTCCGCTCGACGTATCTTCCTCCGGAGGAGCTCGATCGCCGTCCGACTTCGATGGGCAAGGCCATTCCGGATTGCGAAATCATCGTCGTGAATGAGCACGGGCGACTTTGCAAGCCGGGAGAAATCGGCGAGCTCGTGCATCGCGGGCCCACCGTATCGCTGGGGTACTGGAATCGCCCGGACGACACGAATCGCGTCCTGCGGCCGAATCCGCTGCTGCCACCGGAACTCGGCGATTGCGAACGCGTTTGCTATTCGGGCGATCTGGTGAAAATGGACGAGGATGGATTCCTCTTCTTCGTTGGCCGGCGCGATACGATGATTAAATCGTCGGGCTACCGCATTAGCCCGACGGAAGTGGAAGAGGCACTGACTTCGAGCGGCAAACTTCGGTATGCGGCCGTGATTGGCATCCCCGATGAAGTTCTCGGCCAGACGATCAAGGCGTTCGTCGTGGCGCGCGATGGCGAGCGGCTTGACACGGACGCGCTCATCGAGCATTGCGGCTCGCGGCTGCCGCGTTACATGTTGCCGAAGACGGTCGAAGTGCTGAGCGAGATGCCGAAGACTTCGAGCGGAAAAGTGGATTATCCGGCGCTGCGCAAGCGCGAAGGACTCTAGAGCTTGGGAGACGTTGCAGAACTGACGGCGAAGTATTTTCCAGATTCCGGCGCGGAACTCCGAATGGGCGGGCTATCGGTGCGCTCGCTCGCCGAAAAATACTGCACGCCGCTTTTCATCTACGACCGCGGCGTTCTCGATGCCAAATGGAATCTGCTTCGCGCCGCGCTTCCCGCGCGCTTTGCCATCAGCTATTCCGTGAAGGCGAATCCGAACCGCGCCTTTCTTGAATATTTTCTTGAAAAGGGCGCGGGGCTCGAGGTCGCATCGCAAGGAGAATTTCATCAAGCCCTCGCCGCCGGCTGCCCCGCCGAGCGGATCCTCTTCGCCGGGCCAGGAAAAACAGAAGCGGAAATCGAGTTCGTTCTCGCGCGCGGAATCGGAGAGATTCACATCGAGTCGCCGCGCGAAGCGGAGCGCGTGATCGCCATTAGCCGGCGCCTCGGCAAGCGCGCGCGCGTTGCGGTGCGCGTGAATCCGGCGTCCGAAGTGCAAGGCGGTGCCATGCGCATGGGCGGCAAGCCTGCGGCTTTTGGAGTGGATGAAGAGTCTCTGGATTCCGTTCTCGATCCGCTGCTCGGCTCCGACGCGGTCGAATTTCGCGGGATGCATATTTATATCGGCACGCAGATTCTCGATCACGCCATTTTGGTGAGCCAGTATGCCCATGGCCTCGAAGTCGCGCGCCGCATCGTAAAACGAATCGGCCATCCTCTCACGACGCTCGATTTTGGCGGCGGGCTCGGCATTCCGTATTTTTCGAATGAGCATGAACTCGATAGCGTCGCGCTTCGAGCGGGACTCGCAACGCTCTTCTCACCGATCGAGAAGGACGCTGATTTCACAGGAACGAAATTCATGGTCGAGCCGGGGCGCTATCTGGTGGGCGAGGCTGGCGTTTATGTCGCGCGGATCACGGACATCAAAATTTCGCGCGGCAAGAAATTCCTGATCTGCGATGGCGGCATGCATCACCATCTCGCCGCATCCGGAAATCTCGGCCAGACGATCAAGCGGAATTATCCAGTGGCGATTCTGACCAAGCTCGACCGCCCGGCCTCAGGAGCCGTCGAAGTTGCAGGCCCGCTTTGCACGCCGCTCGACGTGCTCGCGCGAAATGCCGAGCTGCCGGAGGCCGAAATCGGCGATTTGATCGGCATATTTCAATCGGGCGCATACGCGCGCGCGGCCAGCCCGCTTGGCTTCTTGAGTCATCCGGCACCGCCGGAAGTCTGGGTGGAAAAAGGCGAGTCGCGGCTGATCCGGCGCCGCGGCGAAGTGGACGACTATCTGCGCGATCAGATCGCGCCGGTTTCCGCGAGAGCGTGACGCGCGCTCGGCGCAATCTATGAGCTGGACATTCCAACCCGCGCAATCTTCCTTCGAAGCGGCCCGTAGCGATTGGGACGCCATCAATCGCTCGCATCACGATCACATCCTGCTCGATTCCGGATTCATCGCACCGCTGGTGCGTCATTTCGGAGCACAGGATCTTCTTCTCGGCGCAAACACGAGTTCCGATCGGCCGGGTATGACGCTGGTGCTCAAGAAAAAGCCGGGCTACTGGGAAACGTTTCAGCCCAGCCAGGCACCGCTTGGACTCTTTGTCGCGGGCTCGCACGGTGAGGCCGTGGCGTATTTTTCGGATGTGATGCGCAGCTTGCCCGGCGTTGCCGTGCAGTTTTCCGTCTTGCAGCAGGATCCGGATTTTTCGGCGTTTCCTCCCGATCTCGCCGGGCCGAATCTCGAAATTCTCGATTACATCGAAACCGGACGGCTCACGATTGAAACCGGCTTCGAAGAATTCTGGGCCACGCGGAACAGCGACCTACGCCAAAACTTGATGCGGCGCATGCGGCGGCTGGAGAAGCAGGGGCAGAAGCTGGAACTCATCACGCTCACCGATCCGGCGCCCATTGCCGAAGCGATCAAGGCTTATGGCCGCATCGAAGCGCAAGGCTGGAAGGGCCGCGAAGGCACGGCGCTGACCGAAGATAACGATCAGGCGCATTTTTATCGTGAAGTGCTCGAGCACTTTTGCGAGCGCGGCGAAGGTTACATCTATCAACTATTTCTCGACGGCCGTCTCATCGGCAGCGAGATCTACATCGCGCGCAACGGGATGTTGGTGGGACTCAAGACGACATTTGACGAGGCGATGCGCGAAATCTCGCCGGGATTTCTGATGAAGTACCTAATCATCCGCGAGGTCTTCAACCAGAAGAAAATGCGCGTGATCGAATTCTATGGCGCGGTGAAAGACTGGCATTCCAAATGGTCCACGGGCTTCCGGCCGATGTACCACGTCAATTATTTCCGGAATAGCTGGGTGCGCAAGGCGCGCGAGCTGGCCAAGCGCTACGCATGAGCGGCGATCGGCAACGCTTTATCGTGCCAAAGGACCCGCGGCCGTCATGGTCGTCGCTGGCGTTGCGGCAAAGCGAGCCGCCGATCGCGGGATTGCCGGAAACATCGCGGCGAGTTCCGCTCTTTTGGGCGCGCAACGCGATTTATCACGCGCTGCGAGCGTTTAAGATCGCGGCGGGCGATGAAGTTCTCGTACCCGCGTATATCTGTTCGGCCGCGATCGAGCCGATTCTGGCGGCAGGTGCGAAGGTTGTGCTTTACGATGTCCGGCGAGACGCGAGCGTGGACTTGCGGGCTCTTGAAGCCGCCGTTTCCGGCCGCACTCGGGCCATCGTGCTTGTTCACTATTTTGGCTTTCCGAACGACGCCGCGGGCGCGCGTGCACTTTGCAATCGGCGCGATTTGTTCCTCATCGAGGACTGTGCACATGTCCAGTCGGGAACGATTGCGGGCCGTTCTCTCGGCGCCTGGGGCGACGCGAGCGTTTTTAGCTGGCGCAAGTTTTTCCCGCTGTTTGACGGCGGTGAATTGATTTTGAATCGGGCAGACTGCGAGCTGAACTTTCAGCCTGCTCACGAAAGCGTTCTGTTCACGTTGCGCGCTGCCAAAAATGTTCTGGAGAGTTCGTTCGCCAAGCCACAGATCATTTCAACTCCGCCGCTGGGCGATAGCGTGGAGACATCGAACCAGAGCGCATCGAGCAATGGAAACGCCGGCGCGCGCCGCGCTGGACCGCTGGGCGTGGACAACAATAGCCCTTCGTTTCAATCTGAGATGGTGAACTTTCCGATGTCGCGGACTTCGCGTTTCCTTCTCGAGTGCGCCGATTTTCCGGCTGCGGCTCGAGCGCGGCGCAAGAATTACAAATTCCTGGCCGACGCGATGCGAGATTTCGCCGGCGTAAAGCCGCTTTTCGCGGCGATGCCTGCGGACGTAGTGCCCTATGTGTTTCCCGTGTTGTTTGACGCGCCAGACGCGCACCTGCCGCTCCGGCGAGCCGGAATTCCCGCGGTGAGCTGGGAGGGCGTGCGTCATGCGCTGGCGGACAAACGCGAATTTCCGGGCGCGGGGTTCCTCTACGATCATGCGGTGTTTCTGCCGGTGCATCAGGATTTGACGCGTGCGGACCTTGAGGCAATTGCCCGCGCAGTTCAGGCCGTGAACGCACCGGTGAAAGCGGCTACGAGCACGGCCTTGGCGTGAGTGGCGCGCGAATCCGCGGTTAAGCCGGGCAGATCGACGCAAGAAAATATGGCGGAGACAAAACGAGTGCTAATCGTCGCTTACCACTTCCCGCCCATCGCGGGGAGCAGCGGCGTGCTGCGCGCGCTCAAACTCTGTCGCTACCTGCCCGAAAACGGCTGGCAGCCGACGGTGCTGGCGCCGAATCCGCGAGCATACGAGCGCACGGATTCGAGCCAACTCTCCGATATTCCTCCGGGCGTGCACGTGCTGCGAACATCTGCATTCGATACGCAGCGGCATCTATCGATTGGCGGCCGCTATTTCGGCTGGATGGCGCTACCCGACCGCTGGGCGAGCTGGGTGGTGAGCGCCGTGCCTGCAGGGCTGCGCGTAATTCGCCGCGAAAAGATTGATGCAATCTTCTCGACCTTTCCGATCCCGTCCGCGGTGATGATCGGATGGCTGCTGCATCGCTTGACCGGCAAGCCATGGATTGTGGATCTGCGCGATTCGATGACCGAGGACGACTATCCGCGCGATCCGGCGATTCGCCGCCATCTGCGCAAGCTCGAGGCGCGCGTGGTTCGCGACGCCTCGCGCATACTTTTCACCGCCGCTTCGGCCATCCGGATTTATCGCCAGCGCTATCCCTCGTTGACGGCGGACAAGTGCGTTCTCGTGCCGAACGGTTACGATGAAGACGATTTCCAGAACATCCCGGAAGCGCCGGCGACGAATCGATCCGCCGATCGGCCACTACGACTTTTGCATCTCGGCTTGCTCTATCCGGCCGAACGCGATCCGCGGCCATTTTTCCGCGCGATTGCGCGGCTCAAGTCGGAGGGACGCGTCTCGGCGAATTCGCTGACGATCGATCTGCGTGCAAGCGGCTACGAGCCGCTCTACGCCGCGATGCTCCGCGAAATCGGCGTGGACGATATCGTGCACCTATTGCCGCCGCTCCCGTATCGCGAGGCGCTGCGAGACGCCGCGCAGGCCGATGCGCTACTGCTCTTCCAAGCGGCGAATTGCGATCATCAAATTCCCGCGAAAACTTTCGAGTATCTGCGGCTGCGGCGTTCGATTCTGGCGTTGACCAGCGAGACCGGCGACACGGCCGCGCTATTGCATTCAACCGGAGGCGCAACGATATTCGATCTCGCCAACGAAGAGGCGATCTACAGCGGCCTGCCGGGCTTTCTCGACACCATCGCGCACGGCAACCATCCCATGCCCGATGATGGAACGGTCCAGCAATACAGCCGTAGAAGCCAGGCCGCGGCAGTTGCACAATGTTTATCGCAGGTATTGAATGAGAAGGCGCGAGGCGCGGCGGAAGCGGCGTCGGTGCCCGCCAAGTAAGCCATGTGCGGAATATTCGGACTCATAAATCTCAAGCCGGGCGGCGAGCTGCCGCGATCGCTGATGGAGCGGATGGGCCGCGTCATCGCGCATCGCGGCCCCGATGACGATGGCTTTTATTACGGCCGCGGCGTGGCGCTCGGCATGCGGCGCCTCAGCATCATCGACGTTGCCGGCGGCCACCAGCCGATGTCGAATGAAGACGGCTCGGTCTGGGTAGTTTTGAACGGCGAAATTTATAATTTCCAGCAGTTGCGCGAGAGGCTCGAAAAAGCCGGCCACAACTTCCGCACGAAATCCGATACCGAAGCGATTGTCCATCTCTACGAACAGGAAGGCGCAGATTTTGTGAAATATCTGCGCGGGATGTTCGGCGTGGCGATCTGGGACGTGTCGCGCGAGCGCTTGATCGTCGCGCGCGACCGCCTCGGCGAAAAGCCGATGTACATCCGCCGCGAGCCGCACCGGCTTATCTTCGCTTCGGAGTTGAAAGCCATCCTCGAAGATGAGAACGTGCCTCGCCGCGTGGACATGAGCGCGCTGAAAGAATATCTCGCCCTCGGTTACGTGCCCGCGCCCGCCACGATTTTCGAAGGAATCGAAAAACTCCTTCCCGGCCACATGCTCATCATCGAGAAGGGGCAGATTCGCGACGAGGAATATTGGGACGTTCGCTTCGACCAGACCGACAATTGCTCGCAGGCCGAATGGATCGAGCGCGTGCGCGCGAAGCTGCTGGAGACGGTGCGCGCGCAAATGATCAGCGACGTTCCGCTCGGCGCGTTTCTCAGCGGCGGAGTCGATTCGAGCGCCATCGTCGCGGCCATGGCGCGTGCGAGCGATCGCCCCGTCAAAACCTACTCGATCGGATTCGAAGGCGAGGACTCGTTTTACAACGAGCTGCCCTACGCGCGGATCATCGCCGATAAATTCCGCACCGATCACCACGAAATCATCGTGCGGCCGCAGGTCGCGGAGTTGCTGCCGAAGCTCGTGTGGCATCTCGACGAGCCAATTGCAGACTCGGCGTTTGTCACCACGTATCTCGTCTCCCGCATGGCGCGCGAGAGCGTCACCGTAATTCTCTCAGGCGTCGGTGGTGATGAACTATTCGGCGGATACCGGCGCTATCTCGGCGACGAGCTCGGCCGCTACTACCGCTGGCTGCCCGGCCCCGTTCGCAACAAATGGCTGCCCGGACTGCTCTCACGACTGCCGCAAGACCGCCATTCGTCATGGAAAAATAATATTCGCTACGCGAGCGCCTTCGCGAAGACTGCCGGCCTCGATATCGCGGAGCGCTATTCGAGTTACGTCACGGCCTTCGCTCCGGAAGTGCGCGCGCGCCTTTTGCGGCAAACGAACGGCGGAAATGGAAGCGACGCGGCTTCCGATGTTCTCCTGAGTTACTTTGAGAAAGCCCGCGGCTGGGACAGCCTTCACCAGATCATCTACGTCGATCTCAAAACCTCGCTCGCCGATGATCTTCTGGCGCTCACCGATCGCATGAGCATGGCCTCCTCGCTCGAATGCCGCGCCCCGCTCGTTGATTACGAGCTTGTCGAGATGACCGCGCGGATGCCGGCCAATCTGAAAGTCCGCGGCCTGACGATGAAATACTTGCTGAAGAAAGTGCTCGAGCCTCTTGTGCCGCGCGAAATTCTGCATCGCAAGAAGCGCGGCTTCGGCGCCCCCATGGGCGCCTGGCTGCGGCGCGATCTCGAGAGCCTCGTTGGCGACACACTCGGCGAATCGCAAGTGAGACGCCGCGGCTTCTTCGATCCCGCGGTAGTGAACGAAATCATCGCCGCGCACCGATCGCAGACCAGCGATCACACCGACCATTTACTCGCGCTCATCAATCTCGAGCTCTGGTGCCGCATCTATCTCGATGGGAACGACTGGCGCTCAGCGCCCGAAGCTCCCGTGACCGCGGCGCGAACCACGTGATCCGCCCGTCCGCAGCAATCCCGATGCAAGCCCGCGAGAAAGTCTAAAGTGCGAATCCTCTTCATCTGCCATCGCTTTCCATTTCCCCCGAATCGCGGCGGCAAAATTCGCCCGTTTCAAATGATCCGGCATCTTTCACAAAGCCACGAGGTCACCGTCGCGAGCCTCGCCTTCACGCAGGAGGAACTCGACGCCGGCGCGGGCCTGCGCGAGCATTGCTCCGAGATCATCGCCGAAATTTTGCCGAATTCCACGCGCTGGCCTCAGGCGGTGATGGCGCTGCCGGGAAGCACGCCGTCGTCGGTTGCGTATTTCCGCTCCAATAAGCTGCGCGCGCGAATTGAAGCGGCCTGGCAGAAGAAGAAATTCGACGCGGTGATGGTGCACTGTGCGTTCGTCGCGCAGTACACCCTCGGATTATCCGGCGGCCTGCGCATTCTCGATTACGGTGATATGGATTCGGCGAAATGGATGGATTACGCCGAGCATCGCCGCTTCCCTCTTTCGCTCGGCTATGCGATCGAATCGCGCAAGCTTCGCCGCTACGAACGCGCCATGGCCGAGCGCTTCGACCGCATCACAATTACCACGCAAGGCGAGAAGGAAGAATTCAAGACGCTGGGCGTCCCAAGACCCTGCACCGTGATTCCCAACGGCGTCGATGGCAATTTCTTCCAACCCGCGGCAATGGGCGGCGGCACGAAGCCGAATATTGTGTTTCTCGGCCGCATGGATTATTTCCCCAATATCGACGGTGTCCTCTGGTTCGTCCGCGAGGTCTATCCCAGCATTCGCCGCGCGATGCCGACGGCAGAATTGCAGATCGTCGGCGCCGATCCCGCGCGCGAAATTTTGCGACTGCGCAGCATCGAGGGCGTCACCGTCACCGGCTTCGTCAAAGATGTCCGCCCTTACCTAACAGAAGCAGCCGTAGCAATCGCTCCGTTGCGCATCGCCCGCGGCACGCAGAACAAAATTCTCGAATGTATGGCGGCAGGAATCCCGGTTGTCTCGACCTCGCAAGCCGCGAAGGGAATTCAAGCCGTTCCTGGCGAACACATCATCGTCGCAGACGGCCCACAAGAATCGAGCCACAGCATTCTGGAACTCCTGAATGATCGCGACCGCCGCATCAAGCTAGCCACCGCGGCCCGTGCACAAGTCGAGCACGCCCATTCCTGGCCCGAGTCGATGAAAATTCTGGATTCGGTTCTAGCGGAAGGATTTTCTGCAGCAGCTTCAGAGGAAATCGCCACGCCGCAACGCACTCGCGCGTAAAGCGCGCGCAGCAAAGCAGCCGCTCAATCAGCTATTTCGGATCAGCAATTCTCTCGCGGGAAATAATCAGTTCGTCGTACCACGTATACGCCTTGTCGTGCGGCGCCTCGCCATCCTTATTCGTCTGATATGGCAGCAGCCACACTTTCCCAAATTTCGCTTTCCCCATGCTGGTATTCACCAGGTCGTAGCCAGTCTTGTTCTCGGGACTGAAATCAATCACCGGCACCGAAGGCTTGCCTTCCTCGGCCACCCAAAGCTGCACGGTGCTGTCCCGATGATAATGACGCGAATTGTCCTCGTACCAAGTCCCCACTTTCACGTGAACTTGAAACGTCATCCACTGATTCGCCTTGTAACCAACACACGGCGGAATCTTCGGCGGAAATCCCGTGACCAGTCTGCATTTTCCCGCAGGCGGCGCCGCATTTTGCGGAGAGAAAACCGACGAGCCGGTGACGTCCACGCCTTGGGGAATCGAGAGTTGCTCGTACTGATCATCCTTATTCCCGCAACTGTGATACATCCGCGGCATGCCGAACTGCCCGCTATTCTCCAGCACCAGATCGATATCCGTACACGAATAGGCCCGATGATCCGGACGATCGCCCTCGCCGATAATCGCTTGCTTCCAACCATTCGATCCCTTGAAGGGCACCAGCATCTCTGGCGAAAATCGCTGCCGCCATTGCACGAAGAATTCATCCGCTTTGCTCTTCGGATCGCCGTTCACCAGCGAATCAAATTGCACCGACAAATCATCCGAAAAATTCGTCCAATATTGTCCGGAACTATTGGCTTTCGAAAATGCAGGCACAGTGAATTTCAACGAGCCGCGACCCGAAGCCGCAACGCTCGTATCAATCTCCGGAGAGTAAACTCCGCTCGCATCCGGGTCGGTGTGCCCGGCGATATCGGCGCGCGAATCAAATCCGACGCAGCGCACAACTCCCGGCGCATGGCATCGCGCTTTGAAATCAGCATCGTCGCCAAGCTTCGCGGAGCCGCCAGATGATTCCGCCTTCGCCGCGCCCAAATTCTGCGCCATCACGGCCGCACCGGCCAAAGCTCCGCCGCCACGAATTCCAATTCCGCTTAACGCAATCGCTAGAGCAGATAAAGTCAGGAAAGAAACAACGAGGAGGAAACTCTTACTCCGCACCATTCCGAATCACCGCGCCTCTCCGATTTCACGCCAATAATCTTAGCGCAAAATGAAGCGGCGGCGCCACGGGGGGATGTGGGCGCCGCCGCTCCTTAACCGGCTGGGGGGCCGGTAGCTCGTTGCGTCAGAACTTCGGATCAGGGATCTGCTGACGCGAAATGATGAGTTCGTCGTACCAGGTATGAGCGGCTGCCTCACCCGGGCATCCAGAGCTGCACTTGTTCGTTTGGTAGTTCAGCAACCACAGCTTGCCGAACTTGACGCGCGGGTTGCCGCTTCCCGATGATGCCGACCCGCCGTAGGCCGTCGGATTGACCAGGTCGTAGCCCGTCTGGCAGGACGGAATGTCCTGTTGCTGCGCATCGCACGCCGCCGAAGTGGCGCCCGGACGGAAGTCCATCACGATCTGCGATGGCTGGCCTTCCTGCGCGACCCACAACTGAATCGTGCTGTCGTGCTTGAACGTTCCCGGAGGCCCGCCGCTGGAATTCACGCCGCCTGGATACCACGTGCCAACCTTGATGTGCAGTTGGAACGTCATCCATTGATTGGCCACGTACGGGACGCACGGCGGAATCGTCGGGATGTTCACTTCAGCCGCGTAGGTGCAGTTCAGGTAGCCGCCTGCCGCATTCTGAGGCGAGAAGAGCCCGTTGCCCTGACTGTCGGTTCTGCCGGTGTTCACGTCGAGTGGATCGTATTCGTCGAGCTTCACGCCGCAGCTGTGGTACATGCGCGGGATTTCGAACTGGTTCGAGTTCTCGACCACCGTCTCGAGATCCGAGCACGAGTACGCTTGGAATTGAGAGGTGTCGCCTTCGCCCACGATGATTTGCTTGAAGCCGTTCGACCCGGCGAAGTGCTGCAACATGCTCTGGTCGAAGCGCTGCCGCCACTGGATCCAGATTTCGTTGCCGCACGGGCCGCCGCCGCAAGCCGTCGTCTTGGACGCCGGATCGCCGTTGACCAGCGAGTCGATTTGCGCCGAGAAATCATCCGAGAAGTCGATGTCGAACGACCCGGATGTGTTCGCGGAGCCAGCCGACGCCGGCACTGTGAACAGAAGCGACCCGCCGCCCGAAGCCGACTGCGTCGAGTCGATGGCCGGTGTGGTTAGCCCAGGCATGATCTTGGGCATACCCGGCGCTGCATTTCCTTGAATGTCCGCAGAAGTATCGAAGCCGACGCAACGAATCACGCCGGAGCCTGCGCAGCGGGACTGGAAGTCCGCCAGAGCGTTCGAAGTTGAGTTCGACACCGTCACGGTTACAGACGCGGAAGTCGCCGTATTTCCCGACGTATCCGTTGCCGTTGCCGCGATCGTGTGCGACCCATTGCTAGCCGTCGAGGTATTCCACGACATGCTGTAAGGAGATGCCGTAATCGCAGAGCCGAGATTGGCTCCGTCGAGCAGGAACTGCACGCTCGCCACCGCGACGTTGTCCGACGCGTTCGCGGAAACCGTCACGGCTCCCGAGACTGTCGCGTTGTTCGCCGGTGCCGTCATCGAAACCGTCGGCGGCGTATTGTCGGTCGTGTTCGTGGTGCCGAAGGTGAAGCCGCTCGCCGTCACCGGATTCCCGCCGCTGTCCACAGACTGCACGCTGAAGAAGTACAGCGTGCTCGGCGAAAGCCCGGAAATGGTCTGCGAATGGGTCGTCGACATTGTTCCGTTCTTCGTGGTCGAAGAACCCAGGCTCGACGTCGTGCCGTACATCACCTGCGAAGTGCCGGGAGTGCTCGTTGACCAGGAAACAGTCGCCGAGGTGGTCGTGATGCCTCCGGCTGCCACGTTCGAGATGATCAGGTTGCTGCCGCTGCCGCTTGCGGCAGTCAGGCGCAGAGTGTGCGCGTCGATGTTGTAGTCGTTGATTAGCGCGAAGACTCCGAGCGATGGGAAGTACTGGAAGCGGCCAAAAGTCCCGTTGGTCGTGCTCGAGGAACCCGTGTGCGCTGAATCTGGAGGAGCGCTCGAGCTGTACGTCTGCGTGGTGCACGAATCTGTGTCGGGATTGTACAGATAGATCGTCCCGCCGAAATCCGGCCAGCCGACCACGAGATTCTGCACGGTATCGAACGCCAGTCCAGGCGCATTCGCGTTCATGAGCCCGGAGCAGCCGCTGGCGGTCAGAGTCTGCACCGCGTAGCTGCTTCCGCTGGCGATGCTGATCTTCGAGGCCTGGCCGTCTCCGAAGCGCAGGAACAGCTTGCGGGTCGGATCGATGATCACCCTGGTGTGCAGACCCATGTTTGCTGCTGCTGTCTGTAATTGTGTGTAGGTGTTGGTGCTGTAGTTGTAAGACCACAGACCGGAACCGCCGCACGAATCGTTCACGAACACGAGATCGGTGTTCGGATCGTACGCGGCTTCGCTGTTATTGAAATCGCCGCAAGGAGTGCCCGATCCATTCGTCGGGTCCATCCTCTGCCAGCCGTTCGGGCTGCCCGATCCCACCTTCGTCAGGTCCAACGTCCAGGTATCGCTCGAAGAGTTGCCGCTCGAGCAATAAGACCCGCCGCCGAACAAGAACATGCGGTCAGCCGTCGGGATGTAGACGAGAGCGCCGTAGTTGTGCCGCGTATTGGCCGAGCCGTCCGGCATGGTTTCGTTGCACTGCGTCGGCTGTGCGGGATCATCCGCGCGCGCGACTACCAGGCTGTTCAGATCGAAGTAATACATCTCGTTGCCGGCATAATCCGTGTGCCCGCCGCCCCAGAACCACAGGCGATTGCGCTTTGTATCGGCAATGCCACCGGACCAGGCGCGCACAACTCCGGAGCAGAAGGCCGGGAAGTTGTATCCCCATCCGCCGAAATTGTTCGGCGGGCAATTGTTGGCCTGCTGCTGCCCTTGCACGTCGAACCAGCCGAGGGTCGTCGGAATTCCGCCGCCACCGGAGGACGAATTGCTCACCGTCACGTTCACTGTTGAGCTGACCGCGCTATTGCCGGCGGCGTCCTTGGCGATGGCCGTCAGAGCGTGGCTGCCGTTCGCGTAACTCGTGGTATTCCACGAGAAGTTGTACGGTGAACTCGTGTCGGCTGAGCCCACGTTATTGCCGTCGACTTGGAACTGAACGCTGGCCACTCCGACGTTGTCGGAGGCGTTTGCGCTGACCGTAACTGTGCTGCTCACCGTTGCGTTGTTGGCCGGTGAAGTAATCGACACGGTTGGCGGCGTTGTGTCGCCGTTGTTGACCGTCACCTTCACGCTGGCGCTCGTCGTCGAATTCCCCGCCGCGTCCTTCGCCACCGCCGTCAGCGTGTGGCTCGCGTTCGAGACCGACGTCGTATTCCACGAGAAGCTGTAAGGCGCCGATGTATCCGCGGCGCCCACATTCGCGCCATCAACTTGCAATTGAACGCTGGCGACTCCCACGTTGTCCGAAGCTGTCGCACTGACTGTGATCGTCCCGTTCACCGTCGCATTATTTGCCGGCGAAGTGATCGAAACCGTCGGCGGTGTGGTGTCGGCATTGTTCACCGTCACCTTCACGCTGGCGCTTGTTGCCGTATTCCCTGTCGCATCCTTCGCCACAGCCGTCAGCGTATGGCTCGCGTTCGAGACCGACGTTGTGTTCCACGAGAAGCTGTAAGGCGCCGATGTATCCGCGGCGCCCACATTCGCGCCATCAACTTGCAACTGCACGCTCGCGACTCCCACGTTATCCGAAGCCGTGGCGCTGACTGTGATGGTCCCGTTCACCGTCGCATTGTTGGCCGGTGAAGTGATCGAAACCGTCGGCGGCGTTGTGTCGGAATTGTTCACCGTCACCTTCACGCTGGCGCTCGTCGTCGAATTCCCTGCCGCATCCTTCGCTACCGCCGTCAGAGTATGGCTCGCGTTCGAGACCGAAGTCGTATTCCAAGAGAAGTTGTACGGTGCAGTCGTATCCGCCGCTCCCACAATCGCGCTGTCAACTTGCAATTGAACGCTGGCAACTCCCACGTTATCCGAAGCCGTGGCGCTGACTGTGATCGTCCCATTCACCGTCGCATTATTTGCAGGCGAAGTGATCGAAACCGTCGGCGACGTGGTATCCGTGTTGTTCACCGTAACCGTCACAACCGCGCTCGTCGCGGTATTCCCTGCGGCATCCTTCGCCACCGCTGTCAAAGTATGCGTCGCATTCGAGACCGAAGTCGTATTCCAAGAGAAGTTGTACGGTGCAGTCGTATCCGCGGCGCCCACATTCGCGCCATCAACTTGCAATTGAACGCTGGCAACTCCCACGTTATCCGAAGCCGTGGCGCTGACTGTGATCGTCCCATTCACCGTCGCATTATTTGCAGGCGAAGTGATCGAAACCGTCGGCGGCGTGGTATCCGTGTTGTTCACCGTAACGGTCACAACCGCGCTCGTCGCAGTATTCCCCGCGGCATCTTTCGCCACGGCCGTCAGCGTATGGCTGGCGTTCGAGACCGACGTCGTGTTCCAAGAGAAGTTGTACGGCGCTGATGTAAGCGCCGATCCCAGGTTCGCCCCGTCCACCTGGAACTGCACGCTCGCGATGCCCACATTATCCGAAGCCGTCGCGCTCACCGTAATCGTGCCGCTCACCGTCGCGTTGTTCGCCGGCGTCGTAATCGCAACGCTCGGCGGCGTCACATCATTGTTATTCACCGTAACGGTCACGCCCGTGCTGGTCGTGGCGTTTCCCGAAGTATCCGTGGCGATTGCCGTCAGCGTGTGATTCCCGGTCGTCGCGGTCGTGGTGTCCCATGACACGTTGTAAGGAGCTGCAGTAACCGCTGCCCCAAGATTGCTTCCATCCAGTTGGAATTGAACGCTCGCCACCGCGACATCATCCGCCGCATTGGCGCTGACCGTGACCGTGCCGGAAACCGTCGCGCCATTCACCGGCGCGGTAATCGAGACGGTCGGCGGCGTCGTGTCCCCCGAGCTTGCATTGGTCGTAAAGGTCGCGTCGGGCGTCGTGACGGTGCTGCCGTCCGCCGCTCGCGATTGGCACATGTAGTGATATTGGATTCCGGTGGTGAGATTGGTCAGCGCAACCGAGTGGCTCGTGACCATGGTGCTGTTGAACGGCGTGGCTTGCCCGTAATCCGTCGTCGGGCCGTAAACAACTTGCGAAGTGCTGGGTTCATTCGTCGTCCAGTTGACCATCGCGCTGGTCGCGGAGACCGAGCTGGCGCCAGGAGCCGAGTCCGTCAATCCTGCTGGTTTGGTACTGGAACCTGCCAATCCGATACAGCCGGAGTTCAGGCTGGCGATCAACAGAACTCCGAAAAGCCCCCACGACGTCCATCGACGCGACAGGCTCAGTCCATTCTTAACTTGCATTATCTTTCCCCCAGTCAAGATCTGCCTAGAACTTCCCGTTGCACCGCCAGAGGACTGGTCCGACGGATGACCCCCATCACGCAACTAGGCTAGTCTCTGGGGTTTAGCTGGGGTACTGGTCGGGGGGCCTGATTAGGGCCAAGGTTCAGTACAGGTACTTTGCTGTACGGGTGGTCATTGCGGTCCTAGAACCACGATAAACACCTCAAATCCTTGAATATGCGAGGCAAAGCGTTACGTAAAAATGAGGGCAGGATTTCGGTGCGGTGAAAAGCCCAGCGGTGGGATTTTGGCTTGGGACGAGGACCGTAGAGCATGCGGGAACTAACGGCCCCGGGCCTGCTTCAACCTATCTTGAGGACACTCCGAACGAGGAACTTTGCGATCTCACCGGTCGACCGGAAGCCTTCACCGGCCTCAAACAGCCACCAAAACATCGCCAATTCGATCCACATCCCGCCGCTGGCGACGCGGTCTAGTAACTGAACCACCCTGCGGGACTCACCGGCTCGCCACGCCACCCAGAGGGCCGCTATGCCAATCACGAGTGACGCCGCCACGTCGCTTGGGTAGTGCCCGCCGATATAAACGCGCGGAAGCGATACCGCCAGCAGCACCCAGGCGCAGAGTATCGCGCTGACCTTCCGCGAAATGGGCCACAATCCCGCCGCCATCACGAAATAGACCAGCGTCGAGTGGCTCGGGAACGAGTTGCCGCTGCCAATATCCCAAAGGTACGGCGGAAACAACTGCTGAAATCCCGAGTCACGGCTTGGCGGAAGCGAGCCGATGAACGGCCGCATCGCCAAGGTCGCAAGCACCGCGGCGATACACGCGACAGTCAGCTCGATAATTCGCGCACGGCGCCATGCCGTCCGTTCATCGCGCAGGCTCCAGAAGTAATAGCACGCCGCGGCGAACACAAACCCGCTCACCAGCCGGTTGTAAATGAAGAACTGCGCGAAGTTCATCCGAAAGTCTGTAAAGGGAAACAAACGGAAAAGAGTTTCGAGGATCCAGTGATTAATCTTGAAGAACCGCGGACCGCTCAGGCTGCTATAACTGAGCGCGCCAAGCAGAGACAGCGGCACCGCGCTTATATTCGCAAGGGACATTCGTTTATCGTCTTAACGTTCGCATTTTACGATACATCCGTGCGCCAGCTCCGGGATTCCCGCAGTGATGTTTCAATCTGGAACCGGGTATCGCGGAAGGCATCGCGCTCGCGGCGGCTCAGCCGGGGATGTTAACCTCAAGAAGAGCTCTCAGAGGAATCGCGTTGGCAAGCGTTCACAAATCGGTGCTGCATGATGCTGCAGCTCGCCCGTTCTCGCTGCCCGCGCCTGCTGAACAAGCGATATGCGCGAGACTTGTGCTGTGCCTCGTCGCCATTGGCTTCGACTATCTTTTATCTCCCGCTCTTTATAATGGCTCAACTCTTTGGGCTTCGGCAGCCCTCTTGCTGCTGGTCTTCCGCCGCGGGCAAGCTCCCGTCGCCGATACCGCCGGGCTTGCCATCGCAAAACTCTCCGGCAGTCGCCTCGTGATCTTTCTGGCGCTTCACGCCATCATCATCGCGATCGGGCGCTACTTGAACGCTGCCTTCACGAGCGCCGCTGCCAGCGACGCCGGCGCAGCGGCGCTCTTAGCCGCTGCCAAGCTGCTGATCCTTCTGCCGGGCGTCGTTCTATTCACTCGATCGGATTGGCCGTTGCTCTTGCGCCGATATCGCGCCGAATTCCTGGCCGCGCTCGTCGTTCTGCTAACATTTTTTCCCTATCGCCTGTTTCACACGATCTGGCCGGCGTATTCGCAGGTTATCGCATCGCTCGCGTATTACGGCGCGAAGCCCTTTGTCGCTGGCCTTGGTTTCCTCGGCCATCCGATTCCCACGATCCTCGGGCCGCAACTGAATATTCAGGTCATCTTTTGGTGCTCGGGATTTTCGGCGCTGGCCATGTTCGACACGCTCGTCGCGTTGGTCGCGGTCCTCGATTGGAACGAATTGAATCACAAGCGGTTGCTCATCGCTTACTTCGCCGGGACGTTCGCAATTCTGGTGGCAAATGTCGTGCGCATCAGCTTTCTGGTGATTGCCGGCAACTTGATCGCACCAAAATACGCGATGGGCAGATTTCACGTGAATGCAGGCTGGGTTTTCTTCGCCGTGGTTTACTTGCTGATTTTGGCTATTTCTTATCGCTGGATGCTGCGAAGGGCTCCGCGGAGCGCCCCCCGCTCCTAACAAAAGGGTGCGTTTTCACGCGATTAGAATTGCCACTCGCCCTTTGTTTTCTTTAACTTACAGAGATTTCTAATAAATTCGCACGCGATTAGAAACGACACTTTACGGCGGGCATCAAGCCCAATACGTCCGGTCGAGCGTGCGGTACTGAATGGCTTCGCCCAGGTGCCGCGGCGCGATATCGGCTTCGTCGTCCAGGTCGGCGATCGTCCGCGCCACTTTGAGGATCCGATCGTGAGCCCGCGCCGATAACCCCATGCGCTGGATGGCATTCTCGAGCATCTTTTCGCCTTCCGCGGAAATCTGGCAATGCTTGCGAATCATTTTCGGGGGCATCTGCGAATTGGCATAGACCATCTTCTCGCTCGCATAGCGCTCGAGTTGAATCTTCCGCGCTTTCACCACGCGTTCGCGCACCGCGCCGGACGGCTCAACATCTCCGTTGCTCCGCAGTTCCTTATATTTCACCGCGGGGACTTCAATATGAATGTCTATGCGATCTAGCAGCGGCCCGGAAATCTTCGAGACGTAGCGCTGGATCAATGTCGGCGAGCAATGGCAATCGCGCGTGGGATCGCCGAAAAATCCGCAGGGGCAAGGATTCATCGCCGCCGCCAGCATGAATCGCGAAGGGAAACTCACCGAAAGCGCCGCGCGCGAAATCGTCACTTGCCCGTCCTCGAGCGGCTGGCGCATTACTTCCAGCACGTTGCGCTGAAACTCCGGCAGCTCATCGAGAAAGAGCACGCCGTTGTGGCCGAGCGAGACCTCGCCGGGCCGCGGAATCGCGCCTCCGCCGATCAATCCCGCGTCGCTGATCGTATGATGCGGCGAGCGGAACGGCCTCGTGCCCACCAGTCCGCGCGATTCATCGAGCATGCCCGCGACGCTATGGATCCGGGTAGTTTCGATCGCTTCTTCCAGCGACATCGGCGGCAGAATGGTCGGGATGCGCTTGGCCAACATGGTCTTGCCCGCGCCGGGCGGCCCGATCAGCAGAATGTTGTGGCTCCCGGCGCAGGCAATCTCGAGGGCTCGCTTGGCCGCTAATTGTCCGCGAACGTCCCTCAAATCCACCGAATAGCCATCGGCGTCGGAGAGCATCTTCGCGGCATCCACGCGCACCGGCGTGAACGATTCCGGCGCGTTCACCAAATCCGCAGCCTGCACCAGCGAATTCACCGCGAACACATCGATTCCCTGCACCACCGCTGCTTCTCGCGCGTTCGCCATGGGCACCACGACGTTTTTCGCGCCGCGATCCCGCGCCACAATTGCCGCCGAAAGGGCCCCGCGAACCGGACGCACGCTGCCGTCGAGCGACAACTCGCCCATAAACACATGCGAATTCAGAATTTTCCCGTGAAACGATCCTTGCGAGCCCATCAGGCCGAGTGCCATGGGCAGATCAAACGCGGAGCCTTCCTTGCGGATATCTGCGGGAGCTAGATTGACAGTGACACTCTGAGGCGAGGGAAAATCGAAGCCGCAATTCTTCAGCGCGGATTTGACGCGCTCGCGGCTCTCTTTCACCGCGATATCGGGCAGACCGACGACGGTGAACTCGCCTTCCCGCCCCGCGCCGATATCCACCTCGACTTCGACGAGGTACGCGTCGATTCCGAACACCGCGGCGCTTAGTGCTTTGAACAACATTTGAATGGGCTCTTTCGTGCCGCTCGGAAACGCGCCCGGAAATCAGCCCGCTCCGATCGACACAGCCAATGCGTTTAGAGACAAACCTAAACTCTTCAGCGCGCCGGTGCTCTAAGTCGTGTGTGAGGCCGCGATAAGACCAACCTCAGCGGCTAAAGCCGAAGTCATTTTACGTCGCTGGCGGCATGACTAAAGTCATGCCCTGACAATTCGTCTGATTTCTCAAACGGACTATTTAGCTCCAGCATTTCCCTCGGCTATATTCTCGAGCTACTGCGGGCTGGGATGGGTGCGCCTCGCACCGGTCCCTGCGGCGCTGGTTCCCATGCTATCCTGTTCGCGGCAAAGCACAATCCGTACATTCGCAGTTCGTTTAACTCCGATGCCCCTGAGCTGTGCCACATACCCGGATGGAAACTGGCGAGGCGCCGCCTCGCCGCTTCCCGCGCTAGCCGCCGTACTGGCCTTTCTGCTCCTTCTCGCTCCGGGCGCCGCCGCCCAATCCAAGCAGCCATCGCAAGCCGAATCCGGCGAATACTCGGACGCCAAGGCCGTCCAGCTCAACACCGAAGGCATGCAGCTCTATCAAAACGGGAAAGTTGACGAAGCCATCGCCAAATACCGCCAAGCCCTTGAGCGTCTCCCGAATTTTCCCGAGGCGCTCGACAATCTCGCTCTGGCCCTGGAATCCAAGGGCGGCGATGACGAGGCGGTCGCCGATCTTCAAAAGTCCTTAGGTCTCAGGCCGCGAGACGCCGTGGCGTATTCCAATCTCGGCCTCGCCTATCTGCATCAGCGAAAAAATGAAGACGCGGCCACGGCCTACCAGAAAGCGATCGATCTGCGCGCCGATTTTCCGGAAGCCTATAACGGTCTGGGCGTCGCGCTGATGAACAGCGGAAAAACCGCCGACGCGATTGCCGCTTATCGCCGCGCCCTGGAACTTCGCCCCAACTACGTGGATGCCATGAATAATCTCGGCGTGGCGCTGCAGCACAATCACCAACCGGAAGCCGCCATCGATCTTTATCAAAAAGCGCTGGCCCTTCATCCCAAGGCCAGAGACATTCAGACGAATCTAGCCAGCGCCCTGCGCGAAGCGGGCCGCAACGATGAGGCGCGCGCCGCCTACGAACGAACGGTGGAAGACTATCCGGGCGACGCGATCGCC
>Ga0209517_10001348_pt1 | contig 37477 bp, 40 predicted proteins | sample PeaSoiMetSII2010_FD_187695 | JGI IMG/M metagenome (GOLD analysis project Ga0209517, IMG submission 187695) | Peat soil microbial communities from Weissenstadt, Germany - SII-2010 (SPAdes) (version 2) | ecosystem: Environmental > Terrestrial > Soil > Wetlands > Peat | place: Germany... | reverse complement strand
CCGTGCCACCCCGCTCGATAATGTGATCGAAGTGCACATGGCCCGCCTGCGGCGCAAGGTAGACGTCCCCCCGCTCCCAAGACTCATCCACACCGTACGCGGAGCTGGCTACTGTCTGAGTGAGCGAGAACCGTGAGAATTTCAACGCGACCCATCAGCATAGGCATGCGGGTGACGCTGTGGTACGTCACAACGCTCTTCGCGATTCTGGTGGCGTACGCTGCAGCCGTGTACATATTCGTGAGCGCGAGCAAGGCCGCTGAGCTCGACGCTCAGTTGCACAGAGACTATGAATTGGTAGCCGAAGCTTTGTATTTCAATGCTGCGGGCGACCTCACCTGGCGCCCCCAACAGCACTTCCACGCAGAAAGTACGTTGGACCCAGAACCGTTCGTGGAGTTGCGTGACGCCAACGGAAAGCTCGCATTTAGCCGAGGCGACGCGCTGCTACCAATACTCCAGCTGCCGCCGCAGGACCCGAGGGCGGTAGGGTATACGAACCTCGCGATACGTGGGGTCCGCTTACGCGCGCTTCAAGAGAACATCGTCGTCGATGGTCGCCCCTATAGGGCCCGCATTATCCGATCTGCCGAGCAAGGTCACCGGGCGCTTCGCTCACTTATGGTGTGGTCCTTTCTGGTAATGCCGATTGGGCTGGCGCTGGCAGCCGCGGCCGGATACGCCGTTGCCCGCCGCGCCCTCAACCCTGTGGCGCAGATGACCACGGAGGCACGCAGAATAAGCGCTGAAAAGCTCTCGGCACGGCTGCCGATCGTCAACCCGGACGACGAACTGGGCCGCCTGGCTGCCACTTTTAACGCGGCGTTCGAGCGGATCGAGCAGTCCTTCGAGCAATTGCGCGCCTTCACTGCCGATGCAGCTCACGAGTTGCGCACGCCACTCGCGGCGCTGCGCGCTGTCGGGGAGAACGCTCTAGCAGGGCCGCACGATCTCTGCGTCTACCGGGACGTGATCGGCAGCATGCTCGAAGAGTGCGAGCGGCTCACGACGTTGGTGAACCGATTGCTGCTGCTGGCCCGAGCCGACCAGGGACGGGTCGTTCCAAAGATGCGCTCGGTCGATCTTTGCGAATTGGCCGCGCAGGCCACCGGGTTGCTACGTGCCGCTGCCGAGGAGAAAGGTCAGCAGGTAGTCGAGAACCAACATCACCACGTCATGGCCGAGGCAGATCCCGGTTTCTTGCTTCAAGTTGTACTGAACATCGTAGACAATGCCATCCGGCACACCCCAGTCGGAACAACGATCGAGGTAGACGCGCGCGCTGACGGCGCGGATGCTTTCATCGAGGTACGGGACGATGGCCCGGGAATCGCTGCAGAGGAGCATGAACGGATTTTCGACCGCTTCTATCGTGCTGATGCCTCTCGGTCGCGGGGGGATGAGAGCGGATTCGGTCTGGGCCTTGCGGTCGCACGGGCACTGATTGCCGCGCAGAGCGGACGCATCGAGGTCGAAAGTTCGCCAGGACACGGCACTACCTTTCGCATCGTTCTTCCAGCCCCTCCAAAGGATAAAACCTGCAACCAATCGGCCGAGACGGCCGCACCGACTATGAATCTGTGAGAGGAGCAGGATCTCCAATGAGTGATGGTGTTCAGCAATCGTCCTACGCAGGCTGCTTGATTGTTCGCGGCGTATACCTTTGTCTCTTGACTGAGATGTTGTTGGTTCTGGCGGCCTCCCCCCTGCTCGGCGTGCACTGGTTCACGTCGGGTGATTTTGTCTGGCGAGAAGCGATGACCTACCACGGCGCCATGGTACCTGCCTGGATGCTGTTGATTCTGGCGACGGGTGATCTGATACAGCGCCGGATGCCTGTGAGATTGAACCTTCTGGTTCCTCTGGCCGCGGCCGTTGCAGGTTTTTTCGTCGTGGTTGGATCGTTCGCAGTGCGTGGTGAAGGTCTGTCCTTTGGAAGCGGACTCATAGCAGTGGGTTTGGCGTTGGCGGACCTCGTAGCGATTGTGGTGCTGGCGTATCTGATTCGAGATACTTGGCGAGCCGCGAGTTCAGCCACTGATCGCCTGCTGCGATGGACGCTGGTCGCCACGTTGGGTGCCGTGTCGATCTCGACTCCGCTCGGCCATTTGGCCGGTGCGGTTAAAGAGTTCGGCGTAAGTTTTGGGCCGTTCAAGGCGCATCTAGCAATCGTTGGGGGAGAAGGCAAGGAGCTTATCGCTAACTACATTAGCAGTCACGGGCACGAAGCGATGGGCGGATTCCTCGCCGCTTTGCTGGTCGCTCTGGTTATTAGCCGAAAAGCGGTACCGTCACGCCGAGCGAATTTCTCAAATTGGCCAGCGTGCCTGTTGATTCTCCTGGGTACGCTTGTTCAAGTAGCCATCTACCAAGTTAGTGCTTGGACGGCATGGGAACCCCCAGTTGTGTTGTCTTCGGGCCCAAACGGCCTACCCCTCGACGATCTTGTATTGGGAATTGTCGGCACCGGGCAACTGCTGCTGCTCCCTGCGCTCCTATGCCATCAAGCTGATCAGGCATGTGCGCGACGTCGGTCGCCGCAGGATTCAGAACGATTCTTTGCCTGGGCGGCAATTGCGGGAGTGCTGGCATATGTGATTTCGGTTCCGCTCATGGGAATCTACATCGAGTTCCATGAGGAGTTCTTCGGACACGCACAAGGTAATGCCACGGGCGTCCCAAATGATCTGGCTTACATCCGGGCGCATCTAGTTGTCGGTCTGATGCTCCTTTCGGTTCTCATGACGGCGGTCGTAACTGCCGCGCGGCATAATAACCACCGCCTGCTGCGCACGGCCGCCATAATGTCCGTCATAACTTCCTCCTTCTGTGCCGCTGGTGCGGTCATCTGGACAGCAACCCTGAAACCAGCCTTGGCGCAAGTGTCTTACATAATGACCATTCTAGTGTTTGGGCTCGTAGTGGCTCACCAATGGGCGAGAATGGCTGAGTTGCTGAAGAAAAAGTCGATTGACGTTAATTCGGTATTATCCGAATAATGAACACGGCGCCGCTGCATCTCCATGGCCACTTGCGGGACGGTACTTCCCGAGGGGTCACTGACCTGTCCCTGCAGGGACCCAAAGTTTTGCGCGCTAGCCAGGCTGCCGGCGAGGAGGAACGCAGCGATAAATAGCGATCCCGCGTAAGAGGAAAATTTCATGGCTTACCTCCTATCGAAACGTTAGCGCTGACTTTATCTCAGCTTGCCGAAGAGCAGAAATACAAAGACTGAGTTGGCCTATACAGGAAAAACTTATACCTAGCGGCGCGAGTTTTCGTAGACGGTTTCGTCAATTGAAGGAACACCCTTGCCGTCGACCACCACCATCCACTTCGTCCTCTTACCCCGCTTGGTTTTTCCGACCCCGCAGCCCCTTTTTTCGCCGGAGCGAAACTGCAGTCCAGGAACGATTCGCGCCACTTCAGTTGCTGGCGTTCATGCAACTCGTTCAGAAATGCGCGCCGGATTTCCAGCCAGACCTCTTGCTCCTCCCAGTCCCGTAGACGACGCCAACAGGTCGCTGGCGATGGAACTCCTCGGGCAAATCACACCAGCGAGCCCCACTGCGCGGAATCCACAAAATGCCTTCCAGCACTTTGCGGTCGTCGGCGGGAGGCCATCCGCCGCGTGGGCGTTTCGGCCGCTTCGGGAGCAAGGGCCGGATCTTCCCCCACTGGGCGTCGGTCAACAGCCGACCGTATCGCGCCATCGGCCCTCCCTCGGCGCTGCTGACTTCGCTTATCGCCCATCTCGGGAGGAACAACTACTGTAAAATCACAACGCTGTACCCGGTTTTGAAACAGCTTGTAAGCCACTTGTCCCCGGAAAATGTCATTTCCCGAACACCAGAATTACGAAGCTATCTGGTACGACCGTGGGCTGGGGATGCGGATGCTCGGCTGTCGGAGGAGGCGCTGGCCGCGCAATATCGCCTCTAACCAAAAGGACGTCGTGAGTCTCCGGATCGATTGCCATCGTGCGGGCCTCCTTCTGGGTCAGTACGTTCTCCACCACGCTGAATTTATCGGGAGCCTCTTCGCGAATTACCGTCAGCGTCCCATCCACGTTGGAATTGAAAACCAGGCCAGTGCCTGGATCGAAGGCCGTGCTATCCACGCCAGCGCCAATCGGTAGGTCCGTCAGAACACGGCCATTATCCGCATCGACAACTGCATCCTCTGGTTACGACAGCCAATAAATAATCGCCGATTACGCTGGTCCATGGCCAAGGGGGAAGGCTCGTTACACGAAGGCAGTTCCCAGCGCGACGTCACGGCGAGCTTGCGAGTATCAAAGGTTACCAGCTGGTTCTTGTCGAACAGCGTGACGAAAAGCTTTCCTGCGCCATCGGCTATCTCTGCTTCCGGACTGCCACCTAGTGCGACCGTTTGAAGAGCAACTCCTCGAGAGGCGTCGATGGCCGTCAAATCCGAGCTATCGCCGTTCAGTGTAAAAACACGGCCAGACACTGGGTCGTAGGCAATGCCATCCGGATCGGTGCCTGTCTTCACGTGACTCAAAGTCTTAAGTGTTTTCAGGTCAAATATGGTGACCGTGTCAGCGTGCCCATTGCTGGTGAAGCCGCGATTAAACTCTGGCGCAAGGGCCACTCCGTGCACACCGGGAGTGTCGGGTATTTCGCCAATCAACTTGTTTTGCCCGACATCAAATACCAGAACGTGAGTGGCGCGTGCGATGTAAAGGCGACGAGCAGCGCTGTCCAAGGTCACGTGATCCCAGCTACCGTCCCCGCCAATTCGTATTGTCTTGATCAGGTGGTAGCCTGAAGCCCCTAAAGCTGCGGCCGAAACAACCATCGATAAGCTGGCAACTAGCGACAGACTTCGTACGAAGCATTTGCTCATTACGGACCTCCTAATGTTCGCAATTCCGTCAACAAACTGATACAGCCGCTTGATCCACACAGGCCATTAGCGTGCTGGCCTGTTGCATTCGGCTGACTAAAAGATCGTCGAAAGGCCTGCAACTGATTTCGCAACTGCTCTGCATTGGGCAGAAAACTGACCTCCCATAATTGTCCTGCGGAACAGAGGCCATCGCCTGAGCGAGCTTGGACTCGTCCTCGACGATCAGAATCTCTGCCATCCAGTTACCCACACAATTCTTGCACGATGCACTCGATGGGGATACTGAATTTTTCGTCAGGAACACGGGGTCGTGCGTAATCGAGTGTAAGCTGTGTGCGATGCAATGTGGGCGAATGTCAACTCCGGGAATCCGCCGACGAGGCAGTGTCAACGCCCCATTTCGGAGGGAGTACTAGATGTCTCCGGTGAATAGACGAACATTTCTTGAAGTAGTGGGCGTCAATGCCGGGATGCTGGGGTTAAGCAGAAAAACGCTGCTGGCCGCGTCCCCCACTGACCCTCAGCCCGTGCGGCCTGACTTGTCAAACACAAAGACGATGACCGAGCGGATCGCCGATTTCATCGTAGAGGCCAACTTCGCAAACATTCCGCCGCAAGTGATCCAGAAGGCCAAGGAACAGGTCGTCTACCATTTCGGAATCGCGTTCTCCGGCTGGTCTACGAAAGAGTCGCAAGAGATGCGCGAGGTGCTGCGCCCAATTGGCCAGCCCCGGGGCGCCACAGTGATCGCCGAGCGGCTTCGTCTCCTGCCTTCCGATGCCGCTTTCGCCAACTGCACCCTCATGCGTTCAACTTGGCGAGACGACGTCGTCTGGCCAGCTGGCATCCACGCCGGTTTGATGACGCTGCCAACCGCGTTTGCGATTGGCGAGCTCAAGCGGGTCTCTGGTCGGGAGATACTGGCAGCTATCGTTCTCGGCTATGAAGTACTCGGTAAACTTGGTCGTGCCGCAAACTCGTGGGCAGCTCCGCTGCCACGGCGGCCGACGATGATTTTCGGAAGCTTCGGCCCAGTTACGGTCGCGGGACGCCTACTTGGACTTAATTCGAAGAGCATGGCGAACGCTCTCGGTTACGCCACGAATCTTGGTATGGGCGTCCCCGAAGGTGGGCAGATGGAGCACTTCTACGGACTCATGAGCCGCAACGCGACTTTCGCGGCGCAGCTGGCTGAGCTGGGCGGGGCGCCCTACAGCAAAAGCACGATTGAAGGTGATACCGGCCTTTACCGTTCGTTTTTCGGTGAGTTGCCCAACGCGCTGAACACTTTGATTAGCAACCTAGGGTCTGGTTGGGAGATCCTCGGTGCCGCACAAAAACGTTATCCGGGCACATCGCAAAACACAGTCGCCACCGAATTGTTTCTGGACCTGGTGAGGGAACAGCGTCTGACGCCGAATTCCGTCACAAAGATCGACGTGTTCATCTCATTTCCTGAAGAGGCCGAGGACCGCAAGGAAGAATTGACTTTTCGTGGGCCATTTAGCAGTTGGACTGATGCGTATTCGTCGCTGCCGTATGCGCTCGCAGTCGGACTCGTTGACGGCAAAGTGGCTTCCGAACGGTTCAGGGACGGCAACCTGGACGATCCGGTAGTGGCCCAGTTGATGCGTAAGATCACGACTGTCTTTGAGGAGGGTCACGGAGAAGTACGATATTGTCGGCTCGAGGTCTATACCACTGACGGGCGGAAACTCGTGCGCGACTCCGAGCACTCCCGGATCTCAGAAAACTTCACGTTCACGTTTCCGCCAAGCGTTTGGGCCGATTGGTTGCAGGCGGACGGGAAGCGCCTATTACCCCTTGAGCAACTACAGAGATTGGAACACCTCATCAGCGACCTCGAGAATGTAGATGATGTGTCCAAACTGATGGCCTGCGTCTTTCCGCCCGCAGGGTCCGGGTAGGTGCTCGATTGAGAACAACACTAGCACGCACGATCGTTCTCAAACCTCGGCGTGCTGGATCCAGGATTTCTTATGAATGACGCGAAAGTAGATACACGCATCCTCTCGGCGAATCCCCTTCCAACGAGAAGGTCCTTCCTGGCGACGGCAGGCTGCGCATTAGCATCCCCGCTCCTCGGCATCAGCTCGCCGTTGCAAGCGACCTCCGTTCAGTCATCGTCAACTTCGGCTTCCAAGACATCCCTGGCGTCCGGATCGCAAACCGGTATTACGTCTGCGACTATGAGCGAGCAGATCGCCAATTTCATTGTGAGGTTCAGCTTCAAGGACTTACCGGCTGAGGTGATCCGCAAGGCCAAGGAACAGATCGTTTTTTTCTTCGGTCGTGCATTTCAAGGCTTGCCCTCTGATGAGGGAGTGCAAATGCGCGAAATCGCGCGCCAGATGCAGCAAGAGACCGGCGGCATGACTGTCATCGCGGAGCGCTTTCGTCTCCTCCCCTCCGATGCTGCTTTTGCGAACTGCAGCCTAATGCGGGGCTCGATGGGCCGGGATGACGTCATCTGGCCCGCCGGCATTCATGCCGGCGTCGTCACGCTGCCCACGGCGCTTGCGCTTGCCGAAGCGAAGCGTGCTTCCGGCAGAGAGTTGCTGGTGGCACTCGTCCTCGGTTACGAAGTACTCGGCAAGCTCGCCCGGGCAGCAGACCCATGGCAGGCGACACTGCCACATCGCCCGACCAATGTTTACGGCAGCTTCGGCCCAATCACGGTGGCTGGAAGCCTGCTTAAGCTTGATCAGCGCCGTATGGCCAACGCACTCGGTTATGCCGCGAATCTCAGCATGGGCATCGCCGAAGGTGGGATGATGGACCACTATTACAGCCTAATTAACCGCAACGGAATGTTCGCCGCACAGCTTGCCGAGGCGGGCGGAGCCCCATACAGCAGGACCACAATCGAAGGGAGCACTGGTCTGTACCGCTCATTCTTTGGTGAAGTGCCCGCCACGTTGCCGGGATTGATAAGCAGCCTCGGCTCCGGTTGGGAGATTCTTACAGCCGAGCAGAAGCGCTACCCTGGCACGGGACAAAACACTGTGGCTATCGAGCTGCTGCTGGATTTAATTAAGGTACAAAAGCTGAGACTGGATCAGATCACAAACATTGACGTGTTCGAGGTCGATCTTTTGGAGGCCGCCGACCGCAAGAATGAGCTTTCCTCGCGCGGCCCTTTTGTGAGGCCGGTTCAGGCGTATTCATCGGCGCCTTATGCGCTCGCGCTGGTGCTTCTCGAAGGCGATGTCCCTGTCGCGCGATACCTGGACAACGCAGACTTCAATGACAAAACCGTCGCTCGTGTGATGCAGAAGATCAACATTTTCTTTGAGAAAGGCCATGGGCCACGCTATTGCCGGATTGAGGTCCACACAACTGACAAGCGAAAGCTTGTGAGCCAAAGCGAGAACTTCGTGTATCCATTTCCTCCGAGCGTCTGGGGCGAATGGCTGCAGGCGGACGGGAAGCGCCTATTACCCCTTGAGCAGCTTCAGAGATTGGAACACCTCATCAGCAACCTTGAGAATGTAGATGATGTGTCCAAGCTGATGGCCTGCGTCTTTCCGACAGGAGTGGCGAAATGAGTGCCCGAACCAGGCGAGGGGTCATCCAAGAGGCAGTGATCTCTCTGATCCGCACCACTTATGGCGATGCTGGCACGCGGTTTTGCGGTAATTCAGTTCCACCCGTCCTACAGCAAAGGAGGGAGGCATGACAATCGGTCGCCGTCGTTTCGTGACGATCTCTTCGATCGGGGTTGCTGGGTGCGCCTTCGGGCGCTTGCCCCTGCTCGGACAAGTGGCAACACAAACACCCTTGCACACATCTCCTCAACCCGTGTCTCCCCAACGCGGTGCTAAAACAACCGCAACTCCACCCGCACGCTTCGCTCGTCAGGTTGCCGACTACATCTGCAATGTGCGCTTTGAGGACCTCGATCGAGCAGCAGTAGACCATGCGAAGGAACACCTCATCTATCACGTCAGCCTCGCCTTCACCGGCGCGCTAACTGAACCCGGCCACCAAGCAATAGAGATCGCGCGCATGCTGAGTGAGGGCCGCGGCCATACCACCATCGCCGGCCAATCGTTCAAGGTGCCGCCCCTCGAAGCGGCGTTCGCAAACTGTACATTCATGCGGGCCCTCGGACTTGATGACGTCCTGTTCCCTTCCGCGACGCACCCCGGAATCCTTATCTATCCGGTCGCGCTCGCACTCGGGGAGCAATACCACCGTTCCGGAAAGGATCTACTAACCGCGCTTATCACCGGATACGAGGTGCTCGGAAAAATGATTACCGTTGACGCGCAGATGTCCCGGGCACCCCGGCGGCCCTCAATGCCGTTTGGCCCTTTTGGTGCGACCGCTGTGGCGATCAAGCTCATGCGGCTTAACTCCCTACAGGCCGCAAACGCCATAGGATATGCTGCAGACACTGCGATGGGACTTCAGGAGGGTAACGAGTCTCTGCCCACGCATCAATACAGCTGGGTTTGTCGTAACGGAATCACTGCGGCGATCCTGGCTGAGGCAGGCGGCGAGACTGCGCCGACAATCTTGGAGGGCAAGTATGGGTTCTACGCCACGCTGCTGGGCGAGATCCCCGATGTAGACGCAGTCATATCGCGACTGGGGAAGGATCCCGAGATTTTGCGGGCTACTCAGAAGCGCTACCCGGGGACGGCAATGAACATCGTCCCTATCCAGCTATTGTTAGAGATGATTGAGCGAGAGCGCCTGTCGGCAAGTAACGTGGCGCGTGTGGAGATTGAACTACCCGACGATCGCCAGAACTTCGAGGATTCCTATTCTACTGGCCCGTTTCCTACTCGTACTCAGGCTGCTTCATCAGTCGCGTTCCAGACTGCGATCATCTTGCTGGATGGACACATCGACTTTGCCCGCTACGACCAGCGGGAGAATCCCGAGATCCTAGCGCAGATCCAGAAAATAAAGATCACGCTGGCACCACACAAGAACACCCGCTACGCACGCCTGCGCATCGCGACTGTCGACGGCCGGAGTCTGGAGCGTGAGGGGGACGATTACGTTTTCGCGCCGCTCGACGGGCCCGCATGGTTGTCAAAGGACGGAGAGAAGTTCGTGCCGCGCGCGAAGCTCACTCACTTCGCGGAACTTGTGCGCGATCTGGAAAACGTTAGCGACATAGGCGAGCTGATGGCATGTCTGGTCCCGGCGTAGAACTGACGCGATGCCCGATCAGCTTTTTCTTGGCGCCAGCTTGCGATCTAGTGCGCCTCAGCCGTCCGAATGGAGAATAGCAAGATTTTTTCGGTGACCGAGATAATGAAATGTACAGGCCAGAAGTCCGTTTCAATTGGTCGGTAACGGGAGGGACGAACTCACTCCGTACCGCGCTATGTGTCCTTGTAGCCATCTTACTTTTATTGCCCGCGACGGCGCACGCTGGACCGCCTTTCCTGACTGACGACCCTGAGCCAGTGGAATACCGGCATTGGGAGTTTTATCTCGGGACTCAAGACGAGATCACAAATGATGGAGCGACAGGCACGGCGCCGCACGTCGAGATCAACTACGGAGCGGCCCCAAACGTCCAACTTCACTTGATTGTGCCAGTTGGTTACTCGTGGCCAAGTGGTGGCCCCACCATGTATGGTCTAGGCGACGTCGAGGTAGGCGCGAAGTTTCGATTCGTCCAAGAGAGCGAGGGCAAGAAAATTCCGATGGTCGGGACGTTCCCGCTACTTGAGCTGCCGGTCGGTAACGAATCCAAAGGCCTCGGAGCCGGCCATGTGCGCGCGTTCATCCCCGTTTGGTTCCAGAAGAGCTTTGGCCCCTGGACAAGCTATGGCGGTGGGGGCTACTGGCTGAATCCAGGGGCCGGCAACCACAACTTCTGGTTCGTCGGTTGGCAGGTCCAGAGGCGCTTTTCACATCATGTAACACTCGGGACGGAAGTCTTCCACACGACTGCTGACAGCATCCACGCTTCCAGTAACCAAGGCTTCAATGTGGGGCTCGTCCTCGATCTTAGCGAGAAGCAACACGTGCTGTTTTCGGCAGGACGCGCCACTGCTGGCCACGGCGAGTACCAAGGCTACCTCGCTTACCAGTTGACCTTTTGATCCCGCCCCTTGCGGATACCATTCACCGCATGACCCGCGTTCCTGACTCAGCTCTCAAACATTGAGGAAACCGTCAGAGCGCACCCCGCATCCACTTATCTTGATGCAGATCGAAGCGATATAACACGATCAAGTGGCAAGCTTAAACGCTCGTGATCGGAGCACCCCTGAAATGAAGCCGCATCGCCCGCAGCCCCCCGAAACCACCTTTAATTGGAGGTTCCCGAGTCTGGTTAGAAATGGGCGTGCACTAGCATCCACTTGCCACTCAGCTTCACATAGACCCGCGTTACCTTGGCGGAATCGGGTTCGATCTTGCCATCCTTATCCTGCCGAAGTCCGGTGAAATTGTACGTAAGGATAGCAGTGTCCGCGTATACCTGCACTTTTGGATTCAGCATCTCGGTTGCCACGTAGACCCGAGGATCCCTCCAGCCGGCTTCCTCCAGGCGAGCAGCCACCGTCTTTCCATCTACTCGGGTCGCAGCGACATCATTGAACTCCGTGTAGTCATCGGCCGTGTTCTTGATTTTCTCTGCGACGTTTCTAGATTTCTCGGCAGCCCACTCACTCTTGACCAGGGCGATGATCTCATCGGCGACGGTTTGATTTACATCTGCGGCTGAGGTCCACACCCAAGAGATCGCCAGGCACAAAACCACGATAGATACGACTTCCCACTACCCGTCATCCCAAGGATCAGCGTGTGGGCGACCTCGCCGTTATGCAGGTTCAGAAAGTACGGTGTGCTGTTGTCGGTTTCGAGCACGGCCAGGTATTCCGTTCCGAGATGGGCGTTCGTCTTCTCACCTGGAAGGATCGTGAACAGAAACGACAGGTCGGCGTAGTTCGTATTGAGTAGATACAGCTTGCGCAGGTTGAGCGGATAGTTTCCGGGTACAGTGGCGAAGTATGCGTTGAGCTGGTTGTAGGTCTCAGAAAACAAATTGCCGTCGGCGTTGGTGAAAATGCCGCTAAACTCGGCCCCAAGCTGCTCCAGCTCGGCTTTTGAGCGGCCGTAGAGGACAATCGTGAGCGAAAACTCGCCGAGCGATTGCCCGTCGCCCAAAGCCCGCAGGCAGTCGCCAAGGTTCTCAATGTCGGCCTGCTTCGATTCATCCACCAGCACATCGCGTGGATTCGTCTTCGTCGCGTCATTGCCCATCTGCGAGACAAACCCGGTCTTCGACATGTTGAAGTGGCGGCGGCGCTTATTGACTTCTTTTCGGGCCTTGTCCGGCGCGAGGGGTGTCCATTCCGTAATGACTCGGAAGTTGGCTGGGATCTTCAGCAGCGCATCGAGCGCCAGGGGCCGCGTCTCGGTGATGGCCTCTTTCATCGTCAGCACCCGGACGATGTGATCGCCCACGCGCAGATGATCGCGTTCGGCTTCGATGTTCGAGTTGACGACTTGATAGTCGAGAAACTGTGTGGACTGCGGCTTGCCCGCAATGCGCCAGTCGTCGAAGTTAAGCAATCGGCGGAAAAACGTGAACTGTCCCTGCGGGTTCAAGACCTCGATTTGCATGAAGTCCGCGAGCTGTCGTGCGAATGAGTGGGAAGAGTTCCGAGACAGCGACGGCGACCCAATCGGCACTGAAGAATTGAAGCACCTGAACCTGAAGGAAATGCCCGAGGATGTTTCCGTTTCGGTATTGGACAACTATTTTCCCGAGACAACGATCAGCCGTGAAGGAGAATTCCTTGTCTGCGAGATTTCAGAGCACCTGTGCACAAAATACTGGGAGCACAAGTTTTCGGCGTACGCTTTTGCCGAGGCAATGGAGCGCGCAGTTCGCCGTCTCGCCCATGAGGGCCACCCTTTCTCCGATCCATCACGGGATGACGAGGACGTTCACCTTTTCGTGCGCTGGAATCTGAGCGTCCCCCGTGACATGCAACCGGAAGCAGTCGTGAAATCGATCAAGTCCGCTTTCGACCTGGTGTGGCACCGTGCCGATTCGATCCTTGAGAACTCCGATTCCGTGCTGATCCTCGGAAAGGACAGCGGCCCTGCCCTGGACCGGCTGAAGAGAATCGAATCTAGGCTCCAAGAACTTGGCTACTATACCTACATCATCAAAGAGCAGCCCGACAAAGCCGGCGAAAGTGTCGTCCAGAAGGTCATGCGGTATGCGCTCTCATCCAAGTTCGTGTTGATTGAAAATACTGAAGCGTCCGGCCATCTCTACGAAATCCCGCACGTGACCAAGGCGGCCGAGTGCGTAACTGTGGTCTTGCAGGAAGAAGCCAAAGGCGCTACTTGGATGTTCGAGGATGCTTATGCCAAGCACAGGCACTGGCACAAGCTCACTTACAAAGACGACAAACTGGAGAATGCCGTAGAACAGGCCGCCGATTGGGCGGAAAAGTTCGTAGGCGAATTCGGCGACTACCAGGCCACGAAGCTGCCGTGGCTCAAAAAGAAGTAGCTCCATCACAATGCACGACCAGCGTCTTTTACTACGCATTACAGCCTGTTCAATGAGGCCCACAAACTCATTTCGAATATGACCCCAGCCGCGTCGAACGCAATTGTCGGGGTAATGGTCGCCAGCGACACTAGCTGATCTGCAGGTGAACTGTGCAGCTGTTCAGCACGAAGACGCTCCACGACTGTTTCCACGTGTTCTCGGATGTCAGCGCGAAATGCTGCCGAAAACTGCGCCTGCCACTGCCAATCACGTTCTTGCTGTTCACTGGTCGGCGCAAGGGGTGCAATCGGATGCTGGCCGTGAGTGTGAATAAACTTTCGTGCGAACTCTCCTATTCTCGCCGCAGTGACCGCGGCATCGTGCTGCAGCGACCCCGCAGGGCCGACTATCGTCAATACTTCGTTTTCGTACCAGCGCACAATTCCTTCCCAAACTGTGAAGAGTGCCAGACTCAAGGCAACGATTCCCCAAGTTCTTCCTGACCAATGCAGCAGATTCGCGATGCGATATTTGTCGGCCACATCAGGCGGCAAGAGTTCGTATACCACTGATTCGGCAATCCAGAAGAGCAATGAGAGAATGTCGATCCATTTGAGCACACGGGAATACGCGATGACTTTCTTAAAGATTGCGAAGCTATCTTTCCAAAACATCATTATTTCGGACCCCTCTCTGCGCCTAGACGCTTTTGCTGTTGCGATTCTACGCACCAAATGACAGTCTTTCGCTACCTCTTTTATGGTTCCCAATCCGGCAATCCCAACAGTGGTTGACATTCGCTCGTAATGCTCCTTGAATTGTGGAATGAGCCCCTTCAGGCCAAACAACCTCAACAGGCTAGGTAACCAGGTTAGCGTTCCTATCAAGGCGGACGAAGACGGCTATCTGGGCCGCGAGTGTCCCATTCAGGAATGCCTCGGCTATTTTAAAGTGATCCCTGGAACCGGGATAAGAGGCCCTGCACCATGCCATTGTCCTTATTGCGGACACGTCGGAGACAACAAGACCTTCTGGACTCAGGAGCAGATCGAGTACGCCAGATCCGTCGTCATCCGTCAGGTTACCGACGCCATTCATAAAGATTTGAAGTCCCTAGAGTTCGAACACCGGCCAACGGGCGGTTTTGGCATCGGAATCAGCATGAAAGTGACGCAGGGCCCCCCGCATCCTATTAAATACTACAGAGAGAAGGAACTCGAAACCGAAGTCGTCTGTGATAACTGCACGCTCTGCTATGCCATCTATGGCGTATTTGGATGGTGCCCCGATTGTGGAATACACAACTCACTTCAGATTCTGACGACAAATCTTGAGCTTGCGAGAAAGGAACTTGCTCTTGCCGAATCGGTGGACAAAGAATTGGCGGACCACCTCGTAGGCGATGCCCTAGAGAATGTTGTATCCGCGTTCGATGGCTTCGGTCGGGAGATTTGTGCAACAAAGGCTGCGGATATTCAATTCCAGAATCTAACTGGTGCCAGGCGCCGTGTACTGGAGACATTCTCGGTCGATTTTTCGGATGTCCTCGCGCGAGGTGACTGGGAGAGAGCCTGCCAGATCTTTCAAAAGCGGCATCTACTTGCACACAAGATGGGCGTAGTAGATGAGGACTATGTCAAGAAGGCGAACGATCCACAGGCCATCCTGGGCCGCAAGATCAGCGTCAGCCGCGATGAAGTCACCGCGACCATCACAATCATTGAAACACTCGGAAAGCGGCTTTTTGACGGAGTATTTCAACCCAAGCCGTAGCACACCGTTGAGCGAGATGTAATTCCACAGGTTCGGTTCATGTTTCCGATAACAGAATGTCTCAGAAAATAGGGCCAGCCATCACCTCCCCGTTCCCCAGGTCGATTTTCCAGAATGCGAGTGTCTGGCCGCTGGCGTGCGAGAAGACAAAGTCGCGAGAAAGCGACAATGCTCTGACGACGGGTATCTTGAGTTCAGATACGAGAGGGCAATCGATCAAAATGTCCACAAGCAACGAGGAGAACCGCCGCCACTGTTCGGTCGACAGTTGATCGAACTGGATGCCGTGTTCCGCGCCGAAGTCGAGCAACTGCCGATGTAGTTGCTGAAACGACAAAAGACCAGTAACAGCCTTGAGGACTTCTTCGGGGCCGCGAGAGCCACCCTGATATCCGCTCACTACGTCTTCCAGCATCTTCAGCCCTGCTCTAGCCCAAGGCTCGCGGTCGATTTTGGTGTGTAACGCCCAGTTTGTGTAGAACGCGAGAACAGGATAGTTCTGTGTGACCTGCCCCCCGGAAATTAGTCCATTGGAAATGTGACTTCTCCATTTACGATGGCCCGCTCAGGGCCAGAGAGGAGGAGTCGTGCGCAAGAGTCGTTTTAACGAAGAACAGATCATCGCCGTCCTGAAGGAGGCGGAGGCTGGGATAGCACCCGACGAGTTGTGCCGGCGGCACGGGATCACACGCGGGAGCCTGTACCGCTGGAAGGCGAAGTACGGCGGGATGGAAGTGAGCGAGGCGCGGCGCCTGCGGCAACTGGAGGAGGAAAACCGGCAGCTGAAGCACGCCGTGGCCGAACTGCTCCTGGACAAGCGAGCGTTGCAGGCGGTGGTCACAAAAAAGTGGTAGGCCCGCAGATGCAGAGGCAGGCGGTGGGAGTGATGCGCTCGGAAGCCACGGTTTCGGAGCGACGCGCCTGCGGGCTAGTGAAGGTACATCGGGCGACCTGCCGGTATCGGCGGCGCAGGGTCGACGATCCGCGTTTGCGGGAGCGGCTGCGCGAACTGGCTGCGACCCGGCGACGGTTCGGTTATCGACGGCTGAAGATCCTGCTGCAACGCGAGGGCTTCGCGGTGAACCATAAACGGGTGTACCGACTGTACGTGGAGGAGAAGCTGGGGCTGCGACGGAAGCGAGGACGGCGGAGGATGCCGACGAGCGCCGCACGCGTACCCCTGCAGCTACCGGTGCGCCCCGACCAGGTCTGGACCATGGACTTCACGCAGGATGCGTTCGCCAGTGGGCGCAAGTTCCGAACTCTGAACCTGATGGACGGCTTCACGCGCTACGCGCCGCGCATCGAAGTGGACACCTCGTTGCCGGGTCAGCGCGTGGTGCGAGTGCTGGAAGACCTGAAGAGAAGGGGCCGCAAGCCGGAGGCGATCGTGATCGACAACGGGACCGAGTTTACCAGTCAGGTGGTCGATCAATGGGCATACGAGAACCAGGTGCAGCTGCACTTCATCACCCCCGGACGGCCCATGGAGAACGGCTTCATCGAGAGCTTCAACGGCAAGTTCCGCGACGAGTGTCTGAACGAGAACTGGTTCCTCGATCTGGCCGACGCGCGGCAGAAGATCGAGACTTGGCGGTGCGACTACAACCAGGTGCGGCCGCATTCGGCGCTCGGCTATCTCACCCCGGAGGAGTTCGCAAAATCGTGGGCGGCGACGGGCTGTGGAAAAGACGCGGGCGGGGCCCGCTTGGAAAACGCTCCGCGTTTCCCACTTTCCCACAGCCTCGACGGCGGCGAGAAGCGAGTTACGACGGCTGTGTTAGAGAACTCAAACCCGGAGAAAGTCTCATTATCCCTGGACTAAAAATGGGGGGCAGGTCAGGACCTACCGGCAATCCGCGCGCCGACAATCTTTTCGAGATTGTGAGTTTTCTGCAGAACCGCGAGGGCGTCCGCTTTCACGTCAAGGCTGAACTAGCTTAAGAGATTTTACTTCGCGGGATGTCCGCAACTCCCGGAGGATCGCTATGGATGCTGAGTGGGAAAAGACGTTTCGCAACCGCATGCGTGGATTCGAAACGCGGCGACCTCAAGGAGAAGCCGGTCTGCCGGTCTCAATCAAGCTCCGCGTTAGTTCAGGCTGCTTTCACCGTGAGCATTCTCCCCGTGCCTACAAGCTGATTGATTCGCAGCTTGCCCGCCTATCCCGTGACGTGGAGTTTGTCGAACACGAGAGCGGGCCTGAACTGCTGGTTTTTATAGCTGTCGCTACGGCGGGCATAACTCTAACGAAAAGCGTTCTTGATCTCATTACCGCGATCATCAAGGCCAGATCGGAAGGGATTAAAAAAGGGGACCATCCCTCCGAACCTATTGAGTTGACGGTTCGCCGCGCTAACGAGGGCGATAATGTTCGTGAGGAAATCGTTGTCCGCGTCGGCCACAACGACAGGGTTGATGGCCAGGCAATTGAAAAGGCTCGGCACCGTCGTGGACGATTTGGTTCCTCACCTCGCGCATCGGCTCGACGAAGGCAATGAGGCCAGCGTTAACGGTGAAATCAATTCCAAACCTCTCGCCATATTCCAACCACAGGCGATTGAACTCACTCAGATGGTTCATCTTCTCGTATCGCTTGGCCCGAGGGCTGAACGATTCGGCAGAGTTGGTCATGTTTCGGAGGGCGTGCGTCAGGCGCGACGCAAGAGCCACGAGTGCCATGTTCCGCAGGAACCGCTCTTGGCTAATGTTCGTAAGCAGAACATCGCCGTACTCATCTTCGAGATATTGATGATGTTCGGAGTCCGTAGTCTTATCCATCGCGGCTTTTATCTTCGCCAACTCCGTCTCACACTCTTTGTCCAGATATTGCTTGCTCGCGTTCAGTGTTCCTTCGATGAGGAGGTAAACGTCCCGTTGGAACTGGTGGTACTCGTCGTCGTAGGAGTCGATGTCGAACAAGGCACTGTGCATTTTCCGACAGTATGACAGAACTCTGATGTTCGGCGTTACGCCGCAATGAGTTTCAAAACCGATGATGGGAAGATGTCGCTGATATTGACGAGTGTTTTTCGGTCCAGAGAGATGTACGCATAGCCGTCCGATTCACCATACGGAACGACAAGCAGACCGGTTTCGTCATCAAGTGAAGCATCGAGATCTACGCATGATCATGAATCATCGACCCAACGAGATGGGAGAAGCTCTCACCGCCATCGAGGCACGCTATGACCAACGATTTCGGGAGCCGGAGACCGATAATGATCATATTCGGCGCGCCATCGTCACCGGGTTTGGAGCTCGCTCGGTGGTAGCATTGATACCCGATTCGCGCAGCCTGTCCGTCGTAGTTGGCTCCCGCGATATGGAAGTACGTTCGTCCTGAGACCGGTGATGACCTCGGAGCTTTGAAGCAGTTCATGATGCCGGAGAGCGGCCCGGACGCTGACGAAGCTGTCAAACGGCTGAAGAATGAGATTTTGATTCTCCGGCAGGGCAGACCGGGACTGGTCGGACTCATCGACGCGAATGAGACCGAGCGATGGATTGTCACGGAGCTTATGTCGGCGGGCACACTCTTCGACAATCCAACGAAGTATCGAGGTGACGCTCACCGTGCAATGAAAATATTCCGTTCCCTCGTCGAAACGGTCGCGGGTCTTCACAAAGACAATCTCGTTCACCGGGATATCAAACCTGCGAACGTCTTCCTCGGAGCAGATGACACGCTCGTCCTAGGCGACTTCGGACTCATTTTCCTGCCTGAGCAGCCCGAACGACCGACGATGACCGATGAGCGGGTCGGCCCTCGCGACTACATGCCGCAATGGGCCGACCTCGGAGAGCGACTCGAAAACGTGGAGACGAACTTTGATGTCTACATGCTCGGCAAACTTCTGTGGTGCATGGTGACTGGCCGTCTGAAACTTCCTCGCGAATATCACAAGAAACCACCCTACGATGTCACGGCACTCTTCCCGAACGACCCGAACATGCGGAAGGTCAACGGAATTCTTGAGAAGTGCGTTGTCGAGGAACCGGAGCAATGTCCGAAATCAGCTCAGGAGTTGCTCGTCATGGTTGACGATGCTCTGGTTTCAATTCAGAAGGGAATCCCAATACTGGACGAGAAGGGGAAGCTCGCTCTACCTTGTCGGGTCTGCGGAAGAGGTTTTTATCAGGAACAAAATTCAGTTCAACTTAAAGCGAACGACTTGCAAAACCGAGGTGCTCCTACCATTCCTGTCCGCATGTTCGTCTGCAATGTCTGCACGCATTTTGAGTTGTTCGCTCCGAATTTCCCAGAGGAAGCCGCTGCCAAGAATTGGAAAGCGTGGCGAGGGAACTGAAAGTGGAAGATACAACAAAATGGGCAATCTTCTGCCGACCGGAAGTCTTCGACAGGTGTCGGAGCCGTGAAGGGTTTGCGGAAATCGTCTGTCTTGCACGTTGTATAAACGCACTGACGTTCCTCTACTCCGCAGTCTCTGGCCTCAAGGGCGATGATCCGTCTCGCATCCGCGACCGGATGAACTTCTATTTCTTCAATGCTGCCATTCTTTACGAAGCTCTGAATCTCGTCGGGCGTATGAATGCTGTCTTCAAGACCGATGCGGCCTTTCAGAAGTCGATGCGACCGTTGTTGAAAAACAAGACGGCCCAGAAAATTCATTCGTTGCATCTCAAGAACGTTCGCCACAATGCCGTCAATCACTTCTTTGCGGACGCATTCAGCGAAGTCATCACGAACCTGCCGACCGAGACATGTATCTTCTTGAAAGCAACAGGAACCGTCAACAAAGATGTTCATTTCGAGTTTGCTGACCGGATGGCTGTGAGAATCCTCGTCGGTGACCCAGAGAACGATGATTTCAGAAATCGGCTCGATACTGTTCTCGTCGAGATTGGAGAGTTCAACAACCAGTTCGTCACACAAGCGACAGAGTTTCTCGTCGCAAAGCTCTATGAATGGGGATTCGAGAGAAAAGAATCGCAGGAGTGAGACCGCAAAATGCCTGGTCCGGAGCTCGTCTATGCTGTAACGTGCGTCGCATCAATGGGCGTTTCTCAGTAGCTATGTGATTGCGGATCATAATCCGCGCCTGGGTGCCGCCACCCTGGATTGAACTACGCCAATTTAGCCATTTTGTTGAGTAGCTTCCAAATCGAATCTGCGATGGGCAGCGGCTTATCTAGGACGATGAAATGGCCCCACCGAAAATCATCCATATTCGGGAATCCTCGCGTGTCTGCGGGCACGTTCAGCATGCCGAGGTAGCTTCCGAGGATGCCATACGTTCGACGGCTTGTGTCACCTCCTGCGTGCTAATGTTGTGCTGCCACGGACTAGCCGCAACAATCTCTTGGATTGCTTCTTTCCGTTCTTGAACTCTCCCCGGTCTCCTGACAAGTGAGACCTGCCCCTGTCCGCCCTTGCCGAGCGGTTTGATGACTTCCCACGGCCCGATTTTCTGTTGTGTCACTGTCGAACTCCTCTGTAAACACGATGAGGCTGGAAGAAACTGTGATGCGCCGATTAGCTCGTCACAAGCATGTAAATGGCACCTTCCACGTCTGCCACAAACCATGCTCCGCCTGCCCGTTGCCTCGGATTCCGAAGCACCCCAAGACGGGCGAACTCGCGTTGGGGGCATTAATGTTTCTACCCGGCGCGAACGACAAGAGTTGGCAGATGCTCAATGTCGATGTAGTGAACTGGTGCGTTCTGGGAGAGTTCCAATCGTCCGACCGCTGGTATGGCAACACCGTTCCCGATCTCGGGTTTGTTCATCTGGGTGTTCGTGAAGTCCCGTTCCTGCAGCTTGCCACGGAAGATTTCTTCGTAAAAGTAGGAATGGCAATCGCAACGATAGGGTTTCCCATGGGAACTCTTCCGTTGACCGCTCTGGGCACATTGAATCAGGTAACGCCGTTCCTCAGGCATGGCATCGTGAGCAGCGTCTATCCGTTTCCAACCGCGCAGCCTCACGGCCTCACGATAGACATCATGCAGCAAGGCGGGTCGAGCGGATCTCAGTGTTGACGGCGATTAAGCTGTTGCACACCTTGATTTGGGCTTTTCTCGCGGCGAGCATTCTCGCGCTGCCCCTCCTAGCGGTGTTACGCGGATTTCGATGCGCTGCGATCCTCAGCGCGATTGTTCTGCTAGAGTGCGTTGTGTTGGCTGCGAATGGAGGCAGATGCCCGCTGACCGATTTGGCAGCCCGACACACTTTAGATCGGGCAGCCAACTTTGATATCTACCTCCCGAGTTGGTTGGCTCGCTATAACAAAGAGATTTTTGGCACGCTATTCGTCCTAAGTGAGTTGATCGTTGTATGGCGTTGGCGAGGCTCAGCGGTGAAACAAACAGCAAAAGCTGGCGTGCTCTATTTCATGCTCGTTTTCTCCGCAGGCTTTGTGCTAGGCACGATTCGTACCCTCTGGGTTGTTCCGAAATTGGGCGTTAGGACAGCAGAACTAATCGAAGCACCCCTTATGTTCGGCTTATCCATCCTCGCCGCCCGCTGGGTAGTCAGGCGGCTGCGGCTCCCACCTGACTACTCGAAGCGGCTGGCATTTGGATGTGTCGCGCTTGGATTGATGCTGCTGGTCGAGTTCACATTCGTGCTCTGGATTCGGGGGCTAACCATACGAGAATACATTGCGACCCGTGATCCAATTTCGGGAGCCGTCTACGTCCTAACACTCGGGGCCTTTGCGGTAATTCCAGTTTTCGTTGAAAGGCAGCGACCCACGATCACGCCGAGTGGAATGCCAACGCGGGGTTGATTTCATGCGCGTGCTCATAGTCGGCACTGGAATCCTCCGTTTGTCTATATGTAGGCTAGGGATGCACGGATGCTGTGACTCACAGCATACATGCTCCGTTCGTTGCGGTTCACCCACTCGCCGCGAATCCCCACTGCACCAGCCTGACATCGGTAAGAAAGATTTCAGTTCCGCCATGTCTGTGACAGGCCTATCATTAAGCAGAGTCCATCAATACAGGGGCTTTGGTTGGTATGGATGCACAAGCCCATTGGGAAAGGATCTACACAGAGAAAGCTCCGAATGCAGTCAGCTGGTACCGTCCGCACCTTGAAACTTCACTCCATCTGATAGAACAGTCCGGTGCTGGTGCCTCTGCTTCGGTCATTGACGTTGGCGGTGGTGAATCCACGCTGGTCGATGACCTTCTCGCCCGTGGATACGAGAACATCACCGTCCTCGATATTTCCCAAACTGCCATCGAAGCGAACAAGAAACGACTAGCAACGGCTTCTGAGAGTGTCCATTGGCTTGTCGCCGATATCACTAGGGATCAACTGGAGCCGTCTGCTTACGATGTGTGGCATGACCGTGCTGTCTTTCATTTCCTTACCTCGCCGAGCGACCGTGTCGCTTACGTCCGGCAAGTCGCGCGCGCTGTGAAGCCTGGAGGCAGCGTGATCGTCAGCACTTTCGGACCGGAGGGACCAACCAAGTGCAGCGGCCTGGAAGTTGTTCGGTACGATGCGGAGTCGTTACACCAACAGTTCGGCTGGCGTTTTCGCCTGTTGGATAGCCGCGAAGAAATGCACCACACACCGTTTGGCGCGGTCCAGCAGTTTCTCTACTGCCTATGCAGAATCGAATGAACCGCTGAATTCCCAGCTTTGTGGAAGGTGCTCGGCGGTTCCCGCGGCCATGAAGACGACCACCACAAACGCTGGATGCACTTTCCACGTAATCAGATGAGCCCCGAAGTCTTTCAGCATTACTTAGCTGAGCTGTCCGGCGGGCTCATAGGATCACCCGTTTGGTGCTGGGTAATCTGAAATCGAAGAAATTCGTGGACAGCCTCCACGGCCCGCGCATTGGTCGTGTGAATTCGGACCCTGCCTCCCGAGTCCATCGTCTCAAAGTCATAGTGAATTTGATCGCGCAGTTCCGTCATTGTTGGCACGCCCGGTGGCGTCTGGTCATGAATGAACATTGGAATGTCGAAGTTGCCAGCTGAAAACATCGTCGCGATGTGCGAGAGATGTTGGCGGATCTGATCTCGGGTACCGCTGTCCTTCGGGTCATTCGTCTCTATTTCGATCGCGCCGCCGTCCGCAAGCAATCGGAAATGGTGTGTTGTCGTCTGCTGTGAGAACCCCATGCCCTTCTCGCCTCGTTTCATCATTTCGCAATGGGGCTTGCCAGAGCCTTCCTCGGAGGTCTTTTTCTGGGCTTGAACTCCCGACGTAAGCGCGAGTAGAGCCAAAATCATAATGAGTTTCATGGACGTGATTCCTTTCTGATTTTCTTGGTGAAAGGGCGACGTAGACCCTTTCCCCTGTCCCCTTGTGGCAGATCCTCCAGCAGTCGCGCTAGTTGTCCCCGCCGTGTGCGGGCCAACTTGACGTCCCAATGCTCTAGCATTGCCTCCAGGCGATTCCGCATTTCCATAAGGTTTTCGATCTGTTGCTTTACCTGATCTAACTTTGACTCTGCCATTGCCCGAACTCGCCGACACGGAACTTCTCCTCGGTCGCGCATCTCTAGGATTGTGGTTAGCTCCGGCAAGGAGAACCCAATGCTCAAAGCGCGGCGAATCAAGCGAACCCGGTCAAGTGAATGCGGAGGATAATCTCGATATCCTCCGTTAGTTCTTGGTGGCTTCGGAAGGAGTCCTAATCTCTCATAGTGCCTCAAGGTGTCAGTGCTAACGCCCGTGAGAGACGCGAGTTCACTGGATTGCACAGAGCTCTCCTTCGGAAGCGAGCTTACACCCTGGAACTAATTCCAGGGTCAAGCGTTATTCTTTGTGCGGAAGAGTTAACGACGTTGCCATGCCATAATGCAAGCGAATGGGCTCGGTACTCCAAGTCCCGACAGACGCAACCCTGCGGCGAATTCAGCAGATCCAGACCATCACGATTGCTTGGATGGTCGTCGAGGCATGTGTCTCCCTTTGGACGGCGTGGGTGGCACGCAGCCCCGCGCTGCTCGCCTTCGGAGGAGACAGCACAATCGAGCTTTTCTCCGCTGGGGTAGTAGTGTGGCGCTTTCGGGAGCGATCCCAATCAGAACATGTGGAGCGACGGGCCGCCCGAATCGCCGGAGCGCTGCTTTTCGCGGTCTCGGCGTGCGTCGCAGCAGTCTCGGCGATATCACTCCTCGGATATCAACAGCCTCAGCCCACCTACTGGGGACTAGCAATTCTGGCGGGCGCAGCCCTGATTATGCCGTGGCTCGCTCAACAGAAGCGTCGGTTGTCAGCGATCACCAACAGCGCGGCCCTCAGGGCCGATGCTGCCGAATCCGCACTGTGCGCGTACCTTTCTTGGATTGCCCTGGCAGGCATCGGGGTAAACACCATCTGGCACATTGCATGGGCCGACTCCGCCGCAGCGCTGGTCATAATTCCTATCATCCTGCGCGAGGGTATCCAGTCGATGCGCGGACGAGCGTGCGGCTGTTGCTGAGTGCACTAGGCCCGACGTCTAGCAAGCGTTAGGCGAACTTGAGAACGCGCAGAAGCCGCGTTGCCAATATTCACAGTTGTTCCCTTGCCGGTTGTTTAGCCAGCGTGCCATGCCGCAGCGCCCGCCGCTTCATTAAGAAGAAAAAGACTGGGACCAGAATCAGGACATGGATGGTCGATGTAATCATCCCGCCCACGATAGGCGCGGCGATCGGCTTCATAACGTCGGACCCGATTCCCGACTCCCACAAGATCGGCGCAAGACTCAGAATCACGGCCGTGACGGTCATCAGCTTGGGGCGTAGCCGCTGTACCGCGCCCTCGATTGCAGCTTTCTCCACATCTTCGTCGGTCAGGGGCGTACCCAGGGCGAGCCGATGTTGAAGCGCTTCGTGCAGGTAAACCACCATCACCACCCCGGTTTCGACCGCAATACCAAACAGAGCGATGTATCCCACCCACACGGCAACGCTGAAGTTGTAGCCCAGCACCCATTGCAGGATGAGTCCACCCGACATGGCGTAGAGCGTCGGAAAGATCAGGACCGCCGCTTCTGCTGCGGACTTGAAGACCATGTAGAGCAACAGAAAAATGACAAAGAACACGACCGGCAAGATGATTTTCAGCCGCTCTTTGGCGTGCAGTTCGAACTCATATTCGCCTGCCCAGCGATAGGTGTAACCCGCAGGCAGATCCAGTTTGCTCTGCAAAAGCTTGTCTGCCTGATTCACGAACCCACCGTAATCCTTGGTGTTTAGATCGAGATAGACATAGCCAGTGAGCGCCCCGTCTTCATCACGAATCATTGCTGGTCCGCGCGAAAATGAAAGGCGAGCTACCTCGTTGATGGGGATTTGCGCTCCTGACGGCGTACCCACGAGAGCGCGGCCTAAGGCTTCGGGATCGTCGCGGAAATCTCGTTCGTAGCGGACATTGATCGGGAAGCGGTCGCGGCCCTCGACATTCTGAGCGATGTTCGCGCCCCCTACGGCAGAGGCAATGACCCGCTGCACATCTCCAACGGTTAACCCGTACCGTGCAGCTTCTGGCCGATTTACTTCTACGTTCAAATAAAACCCTTGCGATACTCGTTCTGCGAATACCGAACTGGTCGCCGGTAGGGTAGTAAGGATCTGTTGCATGCGTGCGCCGATCTCCTGAATCTGAGACAGATCGGGTCCTTGGATCTTCAGTCCAACCGGAGTCTTGATGCCGGTGAGTTCCATGTCGAGTCGGTTTCGCACCGGCATGGTCCAAGTGTTGGTCAGGCCCGGGAACTGGAGCTTGCTATCCATCTCCGCGATCAGCCTTTCATAGGTCATGCCCGGCCGCCATTCGTCTCGGGGCTTCAACATGATGGTTGTGTCGTACATGTCGAGCGGCGCATTGTCGGTGGCGCTGTCGGAACGACCCACGGTGCCGAACACGCTCTCCACCTCCGGGAAGGAACGGATCATGCGGTCTTGCTCCTGCATCAGCAACGTTGCCTGCTGAATAGAAATGCCCGGTAAGGCGGTTGGCATGTAGAGGGATGATCCCTCGTACAAGGCAGGCATGAATTGGCTGCCCAGTTTGAAGTACAAGGGAATCGTGACGGTCAGAAAGATCAGATTGATCGCAATCAGCAATTTCCAGTGACGCAAACACCAGCGCAGCACGGGTAAATAGATGGCTTGCGTGATTCGGGCTGCAGGGTTCTGCGATTCAGGACGCAACCGGCCTCGAATGAATAACGGCATCAGCACGGGGACTAAGGTGATCGAAAGCAACGAGGAAAACGCCAAGGCCGAGGTCTTCGTCCAAGCCAACGGCCGGAACATTCGGCCTTCCTGCGCCTCCAACAAGAACACGGGAAGGAACGACACTAGAATGATAATCAGCGAGTAGAACAAGGCAGGGCCAACCTGCTTCGCCGATCGCACCAAAATAGCTCTACGTTCTTGAGAACTGAGCTTCTCCGTATGCTCGCCGGCAGCAAGGCCGCTACGTTCCGCCAGATGCTTGTAGCCGTTCTCGACCATTACAATCGCGGCATCGATCAACACCCCAATGGCCAATGCCAGTCCGCCCAACGACATCACGTTAGAGCTGACGTTCAGAAAGTACATAGGGATGAAAGCCGCGAGCACAGCGATTGGCAGCGTGATGATGGGCACCAACGCTGAACGCAGATGGAACAGGAATGCAATGCATACGAAGCTGACGATGATGGCTTCCAGAATCAGGTCCCGCTTCAGGGTCTTGATAGATTCATTGATCAGCCACGAGCGATCGTAGCCGGTCACAATTTCCACTCCGGGAGGGAGTGACGGAGCAATCGCTCGCAGCTTGGCTTTCACACCACTGATCACGTCAAGCGCGTTCATACCGAACCGCATGACCACAATGCCGCCAACGGCCTCCCCTTCACCCTGCCAATCGGCAGCCCCGCGGCGTACCTCCGGCCCGAAATCCACGCTGCCCAGATCGCGCAGCAGCACCGGCGTTCCATTTTTTGTCGCAACCGGAACATTCTCCAAGTCGGCCACCGAGCGCAGGTAGCCAAGACCTCTGACCATGTATTCGGCGCCACTCATCTCCAGAACGTTGCCACCCACTTCGTTCGTGCTGTCGCGCACGCGGTCAATCACCGTAGAGACCGGAATGCCGTACGAAAACAGCTTGTTGGGATCGAGCTTGACCTGGTATTGGCGGACGTAGCCGCCGATGGTTGCAACCTCGGCCACGCCGGAGACGGTTTCGAGTTGGTAGCGGAGATACCAATCTTGTAAGGCCCTCAAATCCGCCAAGCTCTTGGTGTGAGTACGATCAATCACGGCGTACTCATACACCCAACCGGCCCCGGTCGCATCAGGCCCGATGGCAGGATGAACGTCCGCCGGCAACCTGCCGCCAATCTGCTGCAGGTACTCAGTCACCCGCGAACGCGCCCAGTAAAGATCGGTTCCGTCTTCAAATACGACGAAAACATACGAATCTCCAAACATCGTCTGTGCTCGTACGGATTTCACGTGAGGCGCTGCCAGCAAGGTGGTGACGATCGGGTACGTGACCTGGTCCTCGATCACATCGGGCGGCTCGCCCGGCCATTCGGTGTGAATGACCACCTGCACATCGCTGATGTCCGGGAGCGCATCCAGCGGGATGTGACGCAGGCTCCAAATCCCGGCTATGGTTAGCAGCACGACCCCAGTGAAAACCAGAAACCGGTTTTGTTCGCACCATTCAATAATTCGGGAGATCATCACATGCCTCCCGTAGCGCTCACGCTGAGTTGTTTGCTGGCAATGGTTTGACCGGCGCGTCTCACTACTAACGTGACCTGCCAGGTCCCGCTTGTTTCGAGATCTAGCGAGGCTTCGTAAATGCCATCACCCTTTTCGTGGAGCTTTGCTTCGCTTCGCACAGCGGACATGCCCATGGCCGGCATCGCCGCCACGAAGAAGGTCGCGGTCACGTCCGCTCCAGCGACTGGTTTTCCGTCGGAGTTCGTGAGCTTGACTCGGACCGAGTTCGATCCTTTGTGCGGAGGTGACGGATCGGTGCTGAAGTCAATCGCAATTCGTTCGGACGGTCCGTTCATCGCCGCTGCGACTCCCGCCCCCGGTGGAGGAGGCGTGAACGAGCCAATCGCCGCCTGTAGTTGTGATTCTGAATCCACCAGGAAATTCGCCGAGCTGACAATATGTTCGCCAACCTTCAAACCCGTCAGAACCACGACGTGATCATCCAGGCGCGGCCCGACCTCGATCTCACGTGGTTCGAGATAACCATCGCCATGGTCAATGAAAGCTATATCCTGCGTACCGGAATGCAGGACGCCAGAAGCGGGAATAACAAGTTGATGGCCGAGAGGAACCGCAATGCTGACGTTGACGAACATGCCAGGCTTGAGCGCGACTCCCGGATTGTTGAAGACGAAGCGCACAGGAACGGTGCGCGTCGTAGCGTCGACCTGAGGCAGGACTTGATCAATCCGTCCTTTAAACGTCCGGCCCGGATAAGCATCGACCGTCACTGTGGCGGGCATCCCTGGCCTCAAGGTGCCAATGTCAGTTTGAAATACGTTGGCGTTCACCCAAACTGTGGAAAGATCGGCGACGGTGTAGAGCTTCGTATCCGACTGCACGTATTGATTGGGAAGAGCGTTGAAGTCGGTGATGTAGCCAGACGCAGGGGAATCGATGCTCACGTCGTGTTGCACTGTGCCGGCTTGCTCCAGCCTCGCGATCTCACTCGGCGGCACGCCGAATTGGCGCAAACGATCGGCAGCGGCCTGAAGAAGCCAATCTCCCTCGCGAGCAGCCATCCCATGCGCATCACTCGAGAAGGTCCGTTGGTTTTGTTTGGCCAGTAGATATTCTTGCTCAGTACTGACCAACTCAGGGCTGTAGATGGTGAATACCGGCTGCCCCTTTCGTACGTACTGGTAAGTGGCATTGGCAAACACCTTTTGAATCCAACCCGGAAAGCGCGTCTGCACGTAGGCGAGCTGCCTCTGATTCATGTCCACATTCCCCGGCACGCGCAGTTCGTTGCTGACGTTCTGCCTCTCAACCAGCGCAGTCTTCACTCCAATGGCTTGCATCCGTTGCGGGGACAGTTGCAGCGGAACAAGTGCCACAGAAGCACCGGAGGCAGAGACCGTCTGGGCTTCTGGTTGGTCCGAAACATCGGGGCCTTTGGCCATCACCGGGCTGGAATTGTCGTTCGCCGGCGAAAGATAGCGGCGGCCCCAGATCGAATACGCGAGCGCCCCAGCCAACACGAAGCAAATCACTGCGCTAATCACAAAAGCTTGCTTATAAGTGCGTTCGCTCATTTTGCTACCTCCGGTGTATTCGGTTGTTCTGTCCTGTCAATGGGTGCTCCGACCGCCAGTTCCAGATCGGCAAACCGCGTTTCGAAGTCCGCGAGTGCTTGAAAGTAAGCGAGGTCGATGTCCACGACCGTCATCTGGCTATCGAGAAGATTGAGGAAGTCGGTGCGGTCATTCTCGTAAGCGATGACCGTTGAACGCAGAGTGGCCGTAGCCTGGGGCTGCAACAAACCCTTATAAAGATCGGCGAACCTCTTCGCAGACCGCACCTGCACAAGCGCTTCCTGAATCTGACCAAAAGCGGCGTTCCGCAATGCGGCAAGCTCTGCATCTTGTTCGCTGACCTGAGCTTTGGCCTCGGAAATGTCGGCATCATGCTTGCGCCGGTTCAGCCACGGCAGGTTAATCGAGCCTTCGACCATGTAGTTGTTGCGGTAGCTCGCGCCGCTCGGCATGAGCATGTAGCCTCCCGAAATCGTGAAATCGGGGTTGTAATCCTTGCTCGCCAGTGCTTGCTGCTGATGACTCTTCTCCAAGGCGACTTGCGCCTGGGCCAAATCTGGGCGCGAGGCAAGCGCCAGCTTTTCCAGAGCTTCTGTCGACTGCAACTGCTGAGGGATGCCGTAGTCTCCGTGAACGTTGATGGACGCGGCGGGATCGTGCCCAAGGAGGGTGTTCAGACGAGCGCGTGCGATGTCAGCATCCTGCTCGAAACGAATCAGGTGCTCGGCTAGGCGGGTGAGTTCGACTTGCGCCTTCAGGATATCTTGCTGAGGCACTTTGCCGACGGTGTATTTGATCCGGGCCGCCTCCACTGCCTGCCGAGCGATGGCAACGTGGCCGTCGTGGATACGAAGCTCGTCTTGAGTCCGCAGCAGATCATAAAATGCCTTGCGCACCTGCACCTGGACATCGAGCCGCGTGTTATCCAGCGCCGCCTTTGCCTCGGCTACATCGCTTTTGGCAATGTCAGAGCGTAACCCTCGTTTTCCGAACCCCGGAAACGACTGGCTCACCATGAACATGTTTTGAGCTGCGTTGTAATCCCAAGGGCGGCGCAGTGGTACACCCCAGCCGCGATACATCAATGAGGGATCATCGAGGGCGCCAGCCGCGGGTAGGTGAGCTTCAACCACCGCTAATCGACGAACCGCGACCTGAATCTCGGGATTGCTGAGCAGCGCCATCTGCTCGATCTCGTCGAGCGTGAAGGCAGGACCGGATACGGCGGAGTGCTGGTGCTGCGGCAACAATGCATCTGCAGTAGGGAAAGTATCCTCGGCTGCAGCGCTCAGCACGCAAGCGCACACTAAGAGCAATGCGTATAGAACTCTCATAATTGTCTCCGTCAGTGAAAAGACACGTCGGGCTTACACCCAAAACAGTGGGCGGACGGAGATCTGCCTAGATTCTAAGGACGGTTGTGTCAGGTAGGTATTCGGTTGGCGGATGGTGCGGAGTGTTCTTGTGAAACCAATCCGAGCTCTGTGGCGATGTCGGAACAGGGAAGGCCGCAACGATTTGCAATACCGGACCGGACTGCTGGTTGTGGGTCACAACCATGTTCGTGCCCGGTTGAACTTCTGTCTTGCAGCAAGAGTGCGATTGCGGCATGTTCGCCGAACCGCACATCTGGGCCATGTGCTTGCAGCATTCGTGCTCCTGGGCTGTCATCGCTCTGCCCGGAATCATGCACGCGAGCAGGGGCGCAGCCGTCCAGCAGATCATCAGGAGAATGACAGCCGTGACCCCGAGACGTCGCATGATGTGAGTCTAGGCTGACAGTGCCTCAGGTGCAAGTGATCCCGATCACACTGGGGCGTGACTGCCGTCTCCTGAGTCGGTGCTCCGAAGGGAGCAACAAGTTCCCGCTCACTCATAACGAACTAGCGAAACCGCAACTGGGCTGGGGACCGAAACAGAGGAGAAGCCAGCTCCCAAGTAACGGGCTTCCGGGAAATCACGGATCAACGGATGATCTCCTCGAAGCGGACTTCGGGACAACGTGGTTGAGAATCTGTTTGGGGGTATAAGTTCCGGGTTGCCCGTCACTCGGGCGCAGAGTTCCAAGTTGTGCCGAGCGGACCACGTATCCTTTTGGGCCTCCAAACAACCGCGTGAACGCGCACCGAGCTCCCGCACGATTGACTTGGGGTGTATGGGTGTAAGCCAACCCGCCTCTGAAGGTGGTCAGGGTCTTGCGGACCGGGAGTCGGTGCGTAGACCCATCCCTTGATTTGCGCCTATTATGGTCACGAATGTTGGAGGCGGTATGCGCATACTGAGACAAGCTGTCGTTGTTCTGGTGTTCTGCGGATGGTTCGTCGGTCCGGTTGGCGCCCAGGAAAAGTTCACGACGCCCCTGATTTCCCGCGAAGTGCTGTTCGGGAATCCGGAGCGCGCTGATCCCCAGATTTCGCCGGATGGCACACAGATCGGGTATCTCGCGCCCGTCGATGGTGTGCTGAACGTGTGGATTCGCACGCTCGGGAAAACCGATGACCGCGCGGTGACCGCTGACAAACACCGGGGCATTCGAAATTTTCTTTGGCAATACGACAATAAGCACATCCTCTACGTACAGGACGTTGGCGGGGACGAGAACTGGCGGCTATATCAGACCGATCTGGCTACCAAGCAGACGAAGGATTTGACACCCTTCGACAAGGTTCGTGTGGATATCGTCGCCTACGAATGGAGGTTACCGGACACAATCCTAGTGCAGATGAACAAGCGCGATCCAAAGCTTTTTGACGTACATCGAATTGATCTGAAAACGGGGGAAGTCGAACTTGATACCGAGAACCCGGGAGACGTTCAAAGCTGGCAGGCCGACAATGCTCTGCGGATCCGAGCAGCGCAAGTGCAGACTGACGACGGTGGAACGATCATTCGGATTCGTGATAACAGCAAGTCGCCCTGGCGCGAGCTGATCAAGTGGGGTCCGGACGAGACCTTTGGCGGGGTCAACGGTTTTTCGCCAGACAACCAAGCCCTTTGGGTCACGACGAGTCTTGACGCGAACGCCGCTCGCTTGCTCGAGATTGACCTGGGCAGCGGGAAACGCAAAGTCATCACAGAAGATCCGCAGTTCGACGTCAGCAGCACCATTAACAATCCCAAGACCAATGCTCTGGAAGCGGTCAGCTACACCAAGCAGCGCACGGAATATGCGTTCATCGATGCCAGGGCGAAAGCCGATTTCGAGGCTCTGCAAAAGGTTCGCAGGGGGGATATCGCTGGAATCTCGCAGAGCTTAGATGACAACAGATGGATTGTGGGCTTCGTCAGCGATGATGCGCCGGAGTATTGGTATCTGTATGACCGGTCGAAGCAACAGGCCACGCTCCTGTTCAGCAACCGGCCGCAATTGGAGAAGTACACACTCTCGGCGATGAAACCTATCGAGTTCACCGCCCGCGATGGCATGAAACTGTTTGGGTATCTGACCACGCCGGCGGGCATCGAAGCCAGGAACCTACCCATGGTGGAGTTCGTGCATGGTGGTCCATGGGGGCGTGACGAGTGGGGTTACAACCGTTACGCGCAATGGCTGGCCAACCGCGGATACGCGGTTTTACAGGTTAATTTCCGCGGCTCGACGGGTTACGGTAAGCAGTACGTGAATGCTGGCGACCGCCAGTGGGCGGGTACGATGCATACGGACTTGCTGGATGGCAAAGACTGGGTCGCTAAACAGGGAATCGCGGATCCGGCAAAGGTCTGCATCATGGGCGGCAGCTACGGGGGCTATGCGACTCTTGCCGGAGTGACGTTTTCGCCGGATGCGTTCGCCTGCGGAGTGGACATTGTTGGCCCATCCAATCTGAACACCCTACTCAAGACCATTCCACCTTACTGGTCAACATTGTTGGCGACTTTCCACAAGCGCATGGGCGACTCGGAAGCGGTGCTGAAGGAGGAGTCGCCGTTGTTTAAGGCAGATCAGATCAAGGCACCGCTGCTGATTGGCCAGGGCGCCAACGATCCGCGCGTAAACAAAGCGGAGAGTGACCAGATCGTGGCGGCGATGCGCAAGAACGAGAAACCAGTTCAGTATTACGTCTTCCCCGATGAAGGGCACGGCTTTGCGCGACCGGCCAATAACATGGCCTTCAATGCCGCCTCGGAGGAATTCCTTGCGAAATACTTGGGAGGGAGATTTGAGCCTGCTACGGCGGACGAAAGCAAGTTGCTGGCGAGCGTTAAGCAGTAACTCCTACGGCACAATGCCGATTCTGGGCACATGTCCCTAAAACGGGCAATCCGTGCAAGTGGACGGCCTCGCATTTCGGCAAGCACTAGGATAAGTTCCGGATTATCGGCCAACCTGAAGTTATCCAGAAACGGGCTTCGGGGAGATCGATGGATCCTCTCCTCGGAGCCGACTTCTGGCTCGCGTCGTTTATGGAGGTAACTTCCGTTTTGCCCGTCATTCGGGCCTGATAAGTTTTCACAAGAATGACGAAGGGGAGCTGTAGATCTCATCAAATGGCATGAAGATCTTCGGAACTGTTATGCAAGCGGGGTAGCCGTCCCTAGTGAGACCCTGCCCTGCAAATATGCCTCTCCACGTATGTACACCTGCAGGAGGTAACGTTGCCGAATCCCGTGGTTGGGCAAGTACAATTACAAGGGTTCTTGGGCCAGTCTTCAGGGATGAAGCACGTAGTTCGAAGCAACCTCGCGAAAGGCATTCAACTGTTTCGTCCTAGCGTCCTCGTCCCAACCCAGTTCTGAAGCCATCAGGTCCGCGACGACGGGTGCTATTTCGAGGGCTGCCCGCGCATTCAAGAACAGCGCTCGCGTGCGCCTTGCGAGCATGTCCTCCACTGTGCGGGCCATTTCGTGTCGGGTCGCCCAGATGACCTCCGCCTTCACGTAGGGCAGCGCCGCATGGAGCGGTTCGTTGAGCGCAGGATTGGTCTCGATCAACTTGCGAATCTCGTACGCGTCCGAACCGTAAACTGCCAGTGAGCTGAATTCTTGCGCGGCTTCGTGAAAGCCGTGGATGCGCAGGTGGTGTGTCACGCATGGCTGGTCTGGCAGCTGTGCGAGCGTTGCGGCCTGATCAACGCAATCCTCGGCCATGTGCCGGTAGGTCGTCCATTTCCCGCCACAGATGGTGACCAGACCGGAGCGGTCGATATGGACTACGTGATCGCGTGCGAGGGCGGCAGTGCTAGCCACGCCGGTAGCGCGCACCAGTGGCCGGATGCCAGCGAACACGCTCAACACATCTTCACGCGCAGGTGCTTTGGTCAAGTATTGGCCGGCGGTCGCGAGGATAAAATCGACTTCCTGCTCCATGGCGATGGGCTCTAGCGTGGCGGCCCCAATAGGGGTGTCGGTGGTTCCCACCAGGGTGTGGCCGTGCCACGGAATCGCGAATAACACGCGGCCATCGCTGGTGTGCGGAACCATGACTGCGCATTCACCCTGCAGGAAGCTCGCATCGAGAACCAAGTGAATGCCCTGGCTCGGAACAATCATCGGCTTGGCGTCAGGCTCCGCCTGGAGCCGGAGCAGGTCGCTGAAAGCGCCGGTGGCATTGACGACAACTTTCGCGGCGGTGCTAAACTCATTGCCGGTTTCAACATCGCGTGCGCTGACGCCATCGACGAATCCCTGAGCGTCCTTCGTCAGCCCCGTGACTTCGACATAGTTCAGCAGTGTGGCACCCTGCTCGAACGCCGTGGCGACCATGTGAATCAGCAGGCGGGCGTCGTCGAATTGTCCATCGTAGTAAATGGCTCCGCCGCGCAAGCCCTCAGTCTTCAGTGTTGGCAGATGTTCGAGCGTCTCTTCCCGGGAAAGAATACGTGAGGTGCCAAACCCGTATTTGCCCGCCAGCAACTCATAGAGCTTCAGGCCAAGACCGTAGAATGGGGCCTCCCACCAATCGTAGTTGGGCACGACGAAGGCGAGATCGTGCACCAGATGGGGAGCGTTCTGCAGAAGCAACCCCCGCTCCTTAAGCGCTTCCATGACAAGCCCAATATTGCCCTGCTCCAGGTAGCGCACACCGCCGTGTGCCAGTTTGGTGCTGCGACTGGAAGTGCCTTTGCCGAAGTCGCTCTGTTCGAGCAGCAGCACATCGTAGCCGCGTGCCGCCGCATCGATCGCAACACCCACGCCGGTCGCACCCCCACCTACGACAAGCATGTCCCATGTTTTGGGATGGGCTTCGATGCGGCGCCACATATCGGTGCGATTCATAGGTGTGCTCTTTGCTGATCGGCAGAATACCGTGGGCCACGCGCGGACCAAAGTCACGAGCAGGGTTCATCGCGGCTCTGGAACGGGCGAGAGGCCCCTCGCTCCACTTATGGCGGCTCCACCCAGTTGAACGAGCGGGTCACTGCCTTCTTCCAAAAGTGGTAAAGCCGCTCGCGAGATTCTTCATCCATCTGTGGCTCCCACCGCTGATCGGCTGCCCAGTTGGCGACGAGTTCGTCGGTATCCTGAAAGAAGCTGACTGCCAGGCCTGCCGCATAGGCAGCGCCGAGAGCGGTGGTCTCCTTCACCATCGGACGAACTACCGGTTTCGCCAGAATGTCGGACTGGAATTGCATCAGCAGATCGTTCACGACCATTCCACCGTCGGCGCGCAGGACATCAAGACTAATACCGGAGTCCTTGGCCATGGCATCGACCACCTCCCGCACCTGGAACGCGGTGGCCTCCAGCACGGAGCGGGCGATGTGGCCTTTGTTCACGTAGCGCGTCAAACCAGTGATCACGCCGCGCGCATCATCCCTCCAATACGGCGCGTACAAGCCGGAGAAGGCGGGGACGAAGTAGGCGCCGCCGTTGTCGTTTACGGTTCGGGCAAGCGCCTCAATGTCAGAACTCTCTTCAATAAGCCCGAGATTATCGCGGAGCCATTGCACCAGGGCGCCGGTAATGGCGATGCTCCCTTCCAGCGCATAACATGCCGGCTTCGTGCCGAACTTGTGCGCCAGCGTAGTCAGCAAACCGAAGTTCGACAGTACTGCCTTTTTCCCGGTATTCATCAGCAGGAAGCAGCCGGTGCCGTAGGTACTCTTGGCTTCTCCTGGCTGGAAGCAGGCCTGGCCGACGAGAGCGGCTTGCTGATCGCCGAGATCGCCGGCGATCGCGACTCCCGCGACCGCGGGCAGCTGCGCAGTGCCGTACACTTCGCTGCTCGAAACTATCTTCGGCAGCATCTCAATCGGAATGCCGAAGTCTTTCAAAATTTCCCGATCCCACTGGAGCGTGTTGAGATTCATCAGTTGGGTGCGGCTGGCGTTGGTCACGTCGGTGACGTGGACGCCGCCATGTGGTCCACCGGTAAGGTGCCAAATCAGAAACGTGTCGATATTGCCAAACAGCAGATCGCCAGCTTCGGCCTGTGAGCGTGCGCCCGCGACATTTTCGAGAATCCAGCGAATCTTGAGGCCGCTGAAATAAGTTGAGAGTGGAAGGCCGGTTTTGGCACGATAACGGTCCTGTCCGGCACGCGCAGCGAACTCGGCTACCGCGGGAGCCACGCGCGTGTCCTGCCAGACAATCGCGTTGTAAACGGGCCTGCCACTTTTCTTGTGCCAGACCACAGTGGTTTCGCGCTGGTTGGTAATCCCGATGGCAGCCAGATCTGTCGGCCGCAGTCCGCGAGCATCCATTGCTTCCTGGATGACCCCACCCACGCGGCGCCAAATTTCTTCCGGATCGTGCTCGACCCACCCGGGCTTGGGATAAATCTGCTCGTGCTCTCTTTGGGCGGTGCTCACGATGCGTCCGGAATGATCGAACACGATGAAGCGCGAGCTTGTCGTCCCCTGATCAATGGCGCCAATGTACCTTGCCATTGTTAGTTTCCTCTCTCATTGCCCAGAACTCACTCGCTCAGCTTTCCGGGTTGTTTGTCGAGTCTGGATTCTAGCGCCAGCGCTCGCTGGCAAGAGCAGGGAATCTTGGACGAATCCAGACGGACGGCAAACAATGAGAATTAAAGGAGTTATATCTTCGCGCGTGTGGTTCCCACATTCTTCGGTAACACGGTCCGGATTCGCTTGTAACTGCAGATAGCACAATCGTGCCTTGTAGCCCGAAGCGAGTTCATGCATCG